>ERZ773005.622-NODE-622-length-25101-cov-6.538609_pt1 | contig 25101 bp, 26 predicted proteins | sample MGYA00580666_ERZ773005 | MGnify/ENA primary metagenome ERZ773005 (study PRJEB29015, sample SAMEA2737999) | human oral metagenome | biome: human oral; feature: human-associated habitat; material: dental | place: China | collected 2061 ...
TCCTTCTCATTGTAGAGCATCCAGCCCGTGATGAAAGAGCCGCCGCGGCTCACGACGTCCATGACGCGCCCCTCTTCGCGCAGGCTGCGCACGGCTTCGAGCGTCAGCCCGCAATGCAGCGTCATGAAGTCCGCGCCGTCTTTCGCCTGTCGCTCGATCGTCTGCAGGATGTCGTCTGCTGTCATCTCGACCACGGCGCCATGCCGCTTGATCGCCGTGACCGTCGCCTCGTAGAGCGGCACCGTGCCGACCATGACGGGCGAATGGGCGATGATGCGCCGCCTCGACTCATCGATATGGTTGCCCGTCGAGAGATCCATGACGGAATCCGCACCTGCGCGCACGGCCGCATCGAGCTTCTCGAGTTCCGGCTCGATGTCGGGAAACGTGCTCGATGTTCCGATATTCGCATTGACCTTCGTGCGCAGTCCCTCGCCGACGCCCGCAGGCTTCAGCCTCGCATGATTGACGTTGGCGCAGATTGCGACCGTTCCCCTCGCCACGCGCTCGCGAATCGCCTCTGCCGTCAACTGCTCCGCCTCCGCCACCTGCCGCATGGCGTCGGTGATTTTCCCCTCTCTTGCATACTGCATTTGCGTTGCCATGGTATTCCTCCTTGCCAATAGCATGAAACCATTCCATATCAACAAATCCACAGCAGCGCAGCACCAGAAAGGAGCTGCCCGCAAAGCTGGGCAGCTCCCTCAAGATTCTTAGAAACGCCCACTTCCCTACGCAGGTATTACCCCGACAGGTTCCAAGGGTCGGCTTCGTCACGCGCAAGCCTCTCAGCAAATGCTCCCCCAGTGGATTCATATTCTTTTTCTATATTCTATTCTATCACGAAGCCCCGAGAAGTCAAGCCGAAGGCGCAGACGGATTTCCTCCGCTTGCGTGAACGCCGCGGTCAGAACTGCCAGGCGAATCCTGCCCTCGCACTCACGCCGCGCTGCTTGCCGAGCCAGCCTTCGACGCTGAGGTCAGCGGTGCAGTTCTCGCTGAGATTCGTCTTCCAGCCAAGCTCCAAGCTGCCCGAGAAGCCCTTGAGCGTGGGCGCGGGCGTCGTGTAGGAGAGGCCGCCGACATGCACGGCAGCGCTTGTCTCGCCGCCGAACTCGTACTGCAGCGAAGCGCCCAAGATGAGCGAGCCGCCCTTCTGCGGAATCAGCCAGCGTGCGCCTGCACGCAGGCGGTGGCTGTTCACGGCGTCATGGTGATGCCGATCTTCGCCGTAGTCACATCGGAGACGCCCTTCCAGACGGTCATGGCAGTTGTGCCGTCCTTCCAGATCCTCGCATTCTCGGTGTAGAGGAGGCGCAGACGCTTCTCCGTCTCATCGCCGCGCAGATGCGCCGTGACCTCCGTGCCCGTGAGGTTGGTATTGCTCGCAGACGAGAGCCAGAGCATGGTGTCGTCCTTCGTCATGCCCGCGGGCAGCCAGAAGTCGAGCTTTTGGAATCCCTCGATGGACTTTGCCTTGATGCCCTTGGTCTCCTTGACGACGAGCGCGTTGTCTGCGATATTCTTCGTCGCGCCCACTGCGTAGTGTCCGTAGAGCTGCGCCGCAGAGAGGTTAGGCGTGCCCGTGATGACGATGCGGTTATCCTTGATGGTCGCGACGGAGCCGGCATCGCTGCCCGCATTCGCATAGCCGGCATAGATGCTCTCCTTATAGGTGCCGCCGCTGATGTTCACGGTATTCGCGTTTGCTGTTGCCTGCGCTGCCCCTCCGTCCGCGGAGGCGTAAGCGCCGATGAGCTCCGCCGTGAACGTACCGTGTGCGAGGTTCAGCGTGTTCTCGTTTGCCGTCGCCGCCGCAGCCGCCCCCTCGGCCCTGGCAAAGGAGCTGCCGCCGTAAATCTCCTTCCACGGAGCAGCGGCAGAGAGGGCGACGGTATTCTTTGATGCCGATGCCGTGGCGGGGGCGTTCTTCCCCCATGCACCGGCATCGCCGCCGTAGACCTTGTTCGCCGCCGTGAGCGTCCCGCCCTCGACGGTGACGCTGTTGCTGTTTGCCGCAGCCGCTGCGCCCGCGAGCGCTGCCCTTGCATCGACGTAGCCGCCCTTGATCTCATCCGCTATGCCGGAGACGTTCTTCAGCCGCAGCACATTTTCCTCTGCCGCAGCGGATGCGGTCTTTCCTGCCGCATTCGTATTGACCTCGACCTTCCCCGCGTGGACGAGTGTGCCATCGAGCTTGGTATTCGTGAGGTCGATTGTGTTCTCCGTGAGGGCGGCGGTCGCTGCGCCCTTCTCTGCGATGAGTTCTGCCCAGCCGCCGTACAGCTTGTTCGCGAATGTACCGCCCGTACCCGTGACGGCGTTCTCCGTGAGCGTCGCCTGTACGTCTCCTGCATGGTTCGCACGCAGCGTCACATCTGCACCTGTCACCTTCGTCGCCTTGCCGCCCGTATTCGTGACGGTATTCTTTGCGGCGGTCGCCGTGTACGATGTGCCGTCCGCAGAGGTGTTCTGCTGGTTGATCAGCGCACCCGTGACGCTTCCTGTCGCCACGCCCGCTGCCGCGATGGTGACGGCGTTCTCTGCCGCCTCGTAGCGTGCTGCGCCGCCAAAGGCATCGTTGACGCGGATCTCGGCGCCGGAGAGATCTGACAGCTTGCCCTCGTTGAGGTCTGCCTTGTTGCTCTTCGCGGTGAGCGTCGTCTCTCCCGGCGCCGTCGCAGCGCTGTCGCGCTCATAGGTGAGCTTTGCCCCCACGAAGGTGCCGCCGTCAGCGGTCAGCTTCGTCACGGTGATGGTGTTGCCCTCTGCGGTCACCTCCGCCGCGCCGTTTTTCTGGTTTGTATCGGCACGCGCACCGTACGCATTGTAGGCAGTGCCGCTCTGCACCTCTGCCGTATTTCCCGTGAGCTTTACCGTGAGGGCGGCATTCTCGAATGAGACGATGTCGGCATAGCCGCCGGCATAGATGAGAGGCGCTTTTGCCCCGCATGAGGACGCGGCTCTTCGTCACCGTGGCCTCTGTCGTGCCCGCATTGCTGCTTTGCAGCAGGACATGGCTGCCATACATATCATTGGCATCGAGCGCCGTGCCCTCTGCCGTGACCGTGTTCTCCTCGGCGGTGATCTTCAGCGCATCCGCCACGTTCTGCGTCTCTATGTGCGCGCCGTACATCTTGGTGTTCGTATCGCCCGCGACATCCGTGAGCGTGACGTGATTCTTCGACGCTCTGAGGTCTGCCGCGCCGTGCGCCTCACCCAGCCACACATTGCCGCCCATGAGCGTGCCCGCCTTGCCGTTCGTGAGCGTGATGGTATTCTCCGCGACAAGCCCCGTGACGGCATTCGTCGTCGCCGCCCCCTGCGCGAGTGAGACGCGGCCTGCGCAGAGCTCCGTCTTGATACCCGTGAGCGTGCCGTCGATGACGTTCTGCTCCGCCTTGGCGCTGATGCTGCCCGTCGTGCTGCCTACATCGGCATAGCCGCCGTAGATGCGAGGCGTGCGATCGTCCGGGAACGCTGCGCCGCTTAGGTGAACCACATTGCTGCTGGCGGTCGATGCAGCCTCTCCTGCCGCTGTGCTCGTATTGGCATAACCGCCCCTGACGCCCTGTTTGATGAGTGTGCCGGCGCCGAGCGTGACCTCGTTCACGGAGGCGGTCGCCGAGGCATCGCCGCCGTCATTCATGAGGTTTGTGCTGCCGCCGTAGAGCATTCCCTCGAATGTGCCGCCGTTGATATGGAGTTTATTGGAATTGGCGGTCGTTATGCCGTCCGTCGCTTTTACGAGCGTAAGGTCGTTGCTGCCGCCATAGACATCCTTCTGAAACGTGCCGGAGCCTGCCTCTATCGTGACCTCATTCTCGTTGGTCACGGCTGTGCTCTTTGGGACGAGCGTGCCGCTTGCCATCTGCGTACCGCGGGCATAGCCGCCGGCGACGTAGTCATTTGCTCCCGCCTTGAGGGTCAGGTGATTCTCGTTTGCCTGCAGGGAGATGGATGTCTTTGTCGGGCGTGCATACGCATATCCGCCGTAGAGTTCCGTGACGGTATCGCCCGTGGTGAAGGTGCGTTTGTTCCGCAGCGCACTTGCCTCGCTGCGTTTCTCCGTTTCTGTCTCAGCCCTGCCGCCGTAGAGCTTCGTCTGTGCTGTAAAGCTGCCGCCCGTGACGGATGCTTCACTGTCCGTCACCGTTGCCGTGCTGTTGATGTCCAGTGTCTATGTATAGGCTGCGCCGCCCGCAACGGTGATGTCGCCGCCATCGGGTACGCTGTAGTTGCCGCCCGCGATGGTAACCTTGCTGTGCGCGACCTCCGCCACGCCCCGCGACGCGCCGCCGCCGGAGTCCTCCTTGGACACGGCGAGACCGCCGATGACGCCCCACTGCGCCTCAGGCGTGGTGCTGTCGAGCTTGAATGTGCAGTTCTTGATGGCGACCTCCGCGCCGGAGATCTTTGCTGTGCCGCCATGCTCCAGCCATGCGTATGCGCCGATGGCAGTGCCGAGCGTGAACGCACCCGCCGCGAGTGCGGCGAGGATTTTAGGGACAAGTATCCGTTGGGGGGAGGACTGTTTTCTGTAAACCCTGATGTTTCATGATGAGACCCCTTTCTCTTAACGCGATAAACAACAATATGAACTTCTGTCTTTTCTTTCTAATTGTATCATCATTCACCTCTTCCGATAACTGTAGTAAATGACAGGTTGGAAAGTCCTAGAATTCTCTGAGATAAGAAGTTTTTAGTCTGAAATATCCATATATAGCCAGAAACATAGGATGATAGGCGTAAGTGTTTTCTCCTTTGCAACCTTATATCTTGTCGAAAAAATATGATTCGTAGTATAATTTAGATACAATATTGCATTGCCAACGGCTATTTAACAGAATACTTTACGGAAAAACAGGAAAAGGAGGTCTTTGACATGGTAAGCTTCCAGTGGGATCAAGAACTTGCCTTGGAGGTCCACGCGGAAGAGGCGCGAGAGGAAGGCATGGAGAAAGGAACGAGTTTTTTCCATCCGCAGCCTTATGGCGAATCTGCAGCTGACGGCGGAAAAGGCCATGGATGCACTTTCCATTCCCAAGGAGGAGCAGGCGCGATACAAGGCGATGCTGTGAAATACGATACGAAAAAGAGAAGAGGCGGCAGGCAAAGGCGCTGCAGCCTCTTCTCTTTTTCCATATACGGATGTCACGTCTCCTGCCTCTCGGCAAGCACGACGCGCTCCTCTCTGTCGTGCTCTTCGAGCATGACGCGAATCTCCTCCTTGGAGGAGGTCGGCACGTTCTTTCCCACGAAGTCGGCGCGGATCGGCAGCTCCCTGTGGCCTCGGTCGATGAGGACGGCGAGCTGGATGATCTTCGGACGCCCCATGTCAATGAGGGCGTCGAGCGCCGCACGGATCGTCCGCCCCGTGTAGAGCACATCGTCGACGAGCACGATGGTCTTTCCCGTGATGTCGACGGGAATCTCCGTCTCGCGCACGACGGGCTGATACGCGAGGGTCGAGAGATCGTCGCGGTACAGCGTGATGTCGAGGACGCCGATGGCAGGCCTTGTTCCCTCAATCTTCTCAATCGCCGCCGCGATGCGCTCCGCGAGCGGAATGCCGCGGCTTCGTATGCCGACGAGGACGATTCCCGCCGTGCCCTTGTTCCTCTCCACAATCTCGTGCGAAATGCGCGTGAGTGCGCGGCGAATCGCATCTTCATCCATCAGAACCGTCTTGTCGACCAAGGTCGCCATATCATCCCGCCCCTTTCCGTTCTTCGATGGCGTTTTCGTCCATCAACTGCCCTGCCTTCTCCACGTGTTCAGCCGCTTCAGCGCCCTCGCCGCAAGGCATAAAGGATCGCTTTCATATCCTCGGGCATTTCTGCCGCGAATGTCATGCGCTCTTTCGTGCGCGGATGCGTGAACGAGAGCTCGCAGGAATGAAGCGCCTGCCCCGCTATATCGGGCGTCTTCCTGCCGTATTTCGGATCGCCGAGCAGCGGATGGCCGATATATGCCATGTGGACGCGAATCTGGTGCGTGCGCCCTGTCTTCAAGCGGCACTCGACAAGCGTGTGCGCAGGGAAGCGCTCCACGACGCGAAAGAGCGTCGTCGCTTCCTTGCCGCCCGGCACGACTGCCATCTTCTTGCGCTCTGTCGGATGGCGGCCGATCGGCGCACGAATCTCGCCCCTGTCCTCGGCGATCGTGCCGCAGACGATCGCCCGATAGATGCGCTGCGCCGTCTTCTCCCGAATCTGCTCGGCGAGGTCGACATGCGCCCGATCGTTCTTCGCCGCCATCATGACGCCCGACGTATCCTTGTCGAGCCGATGCACGATGCCCGGCCGTATGACGCCGTTGATGCCCGACAAGTCCTCGCAGTGATGGAGCAGCGCATTGACGAGCGTGCCGTCCGCTGCTCCCGCCGCCGGATGGACGACCATGCCGCGCGCCTTGTTGATGACGATGACGTCCGAATCCTCGTAGAGGATGTCCAAGGGGATGGCTTCCGGCAGGATCTCCAACTCCTGCGCTTCGGGAAGTTCCGTCTCCACGGCATCCCCTTCGCGCAGCTTGGCGTTCGCCTTCGCCGTCCTGCCGTTGACGAGGACGCAGCCGCTTTCGATCAGCTTTTGGATATGGGAGCGCGAAACCGCCAGTTCCCTGCCGGCGAGAAAGCGGTCGAGACGTTCTCCCGCAGCCCCTTCGTCGACGATCAGCCGTTCCTTCATGTCAAGCGTCCTCCGCAGTGTGCATCTTGAAGAGGATGGCGTAGATGATGGCCGCGACGCCGACGACGATGGCGATGTCCGCGATATTGAAGACCGGCCATATACGGAAATCAAAGAAGTCGATGACGTGCCCGAAGCGCATGCGGTCGATCAGATTGCCCAGGGCGCCGCCGAGCAGGAGCGCCGTGCCGCAGCGAAAGATGCGGCACTGGCGGCGGATGTAGGGCGAGAAAAGGCCGCCCAAGATGACGATGACGATGCCCATGACGATAAAAAAAGAGCGCTGATGGGCGAGGATGCCGAAGGCAGCGCCGGGATTCAGAACGAACGTGATATGAAAGACGTCTTGTATGACGGGGATTGACATTCCAGGAAACATCTCATGGGCGACAAGGAATTTCACGACTTGATCCAAGACTACGATGCAAATGCTCAAAAAAATCGGCACGAGAACCGCCTCAGTCCTTTCTCTTAGAGAAACCTCGTTTCGTCATCACAGATAGCGGTGCAGGAGCACGCTGGTGCGCCCCTTCTTCGTCTGACCGCGAATCTCCTTCACTTCGAGCCGTCCCCTGCCGCGCATGGAAAGCACATCGCCCTCCTTGACGGCTTGGGAGGCGCTCTTGACGGACTGCCAGTTGAGCTTGAGCTTTTCCGCCGCGATGTCCGCTGCAGCCCGGCTGCGCGACATGCCGAAGCCCGCCGCCGCAATCGAGTCGGCGCGCAGGGAGGCGACCGTCGCGCGAATCTCCTTGCAGCGCTCCTCGCGCGGCAGGAGGGCGGAAAGTTCGCCGAGCGAGCACGTCACATGCGCTGCGCCAAACTGCACGCAGTTCGTCAGCAGGAAATCCGCCATGTTCTCTGCCGTGACGATACGCGCCGCGCCCTGCTGAATCTGGATGTCGCCGATGATCTCGCGCTCGACGCCGAGACCCATGATCGCGCCGAGAACGTCTCGATGCGAGATGTGCGCGAACGCATCCTTCCATACCGCCTCCACGACGGCGATTTCCCAAGAGGGCATGCCGCGAAAATCTTCATGCTGAAAGACGGCACGCTGGCGCTCCGCCCCCGCATAGCCGCCGTTGAAAGAAACGGCGAGACCTTCGAAGTTAGCCGCCACGACCTCGGCGATTTCCTGCCCGAAGGGGTCGAGGAACGCCGTCAGGCGGAACTTTTGATTCTTCATCGCCTTTTCTGCGGCATCGACTAATTTCACTGCCGTTTCTTCGCCTTCCGATCCGCGATAGAAACGCAGGATTTTTTCCCGATTCGACATAGTGCTCCTATTCCCCTAAAGACTTCGATTTTTCCGCCGCGCTCAAGACGGCGTCAAGGAATGCGCCGCGCACGGCACGCTGCTCAAGGACGCGCAGTCCTGCGATGGTCGTCCCCGCAGGCGACGTGACCTGATCGCGCAGCTCGTCGGGATGCCTGCCCGTATCGAGCGCCATCTTGGCAGAGCCGAGCAACGTCTGCGCCGCCAGAAGACGCGCGTCCTTGCGCGAAAGCCCCGCCGCCACGCCGCCGTCCGCGAGCGCGTCGATGACGAGGAAGGCGAAGGCCGGCCCGCTGCCCGAAAGCCCCGTGACGGCGTCCATCAAGGACTCCTTGACGCAGACGACCTTTCCCGCCGCTGCGAGAATCGTGCGAATCGCTTCCTCGTGAGCTGCGCCCGCACGCGAGCCGAGCGCGTAGGCAGACATGCCCTCGCCCACGGCGAGCGGCGTATTGGGCATGACGCGGATGACGGGCTGACCGGGAAGCAGCGCTTCGAGCTTAGGAAGCGGCAGTCCTGCCACGATGGACACGAGGACGGCGTCCGAGCGCAAAGCCCCGCGAATTTCCAAGAGAGCCGCTTCCGCCGCATTCGGCTTGACGGCGAGAATAACGACGTCCATATCGCCGAGGAACGATTCCGCGCTGCAAAAAGCCTGCACGCCGTACGTTTCCTTCAATTCCTCGACGCGCTCCGCCTTGTGCTCAGAGACGAAGACCGCCTCCGCTGGAAGCACCTCTTCGCGCAGGACGCCGGCGATGACGGCCTCCGCCATCATGCCGCCGCCGATCAATGCAAGTTTCATCGCCGCTGCCCTACTTCTTCAGCCACGGCATCTCCGTCGACACCGACTTCTTGTCCTCCGAATAGGAGATATTGACGTTGCTCGGCGCACAGAAGAAGACGTTGTTGCTGACCTTCTTGATCTCGCCGTTCAGCGCGTAGATCGTGCCGCTGATGAAGTCCGTGATGCGCTTGGCGTCCTCCTCGATGGTGTTCTCAAAGTTGATGACGACGGGGCGCTTCTCGCGCAGACAGTTCGCCACCTGCTGCGCATCGTCGAAGGACTTCGGCTCGATGACGACGACCTTCATCTTGTAGGCGGTGACATTGTTCATCGCGGCGTTCGCCGCTGCTTGAAAGTTCACGACATTCGACGCAGACGCCTGCTCGCGCTCCATCTCGTCGGACTCTGCAAAATCGTCGTCTTCGTCGCGCAAATCCCTTTTATCGTTGATGTCTTCCGGATCGATCAGGCCGATTTTTCCGCACACCTTATCAATGAAGCCCATCTTGTTCCCTCCTCAATATTGACGTGGCCCGAAAATGGCCGTGCCGACACGAACGATATTGGCGCCTTCTTCCACAGCAATCCGATAATCATGTGTCATGCCCATTGACAAATAACTTATATTCGCCGTTTTCCACGGAAACTCCTTCGTCTTTTGAAAAATTTCATACATGCGGCGAAAGAGCGGCCTCGTCTCCTCGACTTCGTCGTAGTTGGGCGCTATGCACATCAGACCGCGAAGGCGCAGATGCGGCAGTGCGTCGACAGCTTCGAGCAAGGGCTGCAAGTCTTCTTCGTAGATGCCGGACTTCGACGCTTCCTTGGCGAGGTTGACCTGCACGAGGACGTCCTGCAGCTTGCCGATCTTGCCCGCTTCCTTGTCCAAGGCCTCGGCAAGCTCCAAGGCGTCGACGGAATGAATGAGGTCGAAGAGCTTCACGGCGTACTTCGCCTTGTTCTTCTGCAAGTGACCGATGAGATGCCATACAGCCGTGCGCTCAAGCGTCTCGAACTTCTCCCGTGCTTCCTGTATGCGGTTTTCGCCGATGTCCGTCACGCCATGCGCGATCGCCTCGCGCATCTCGGCAACGCCGTGATTCTTCGTCACCGCCACGAGGCGGACAGGCTCTTTCGCGTCGGCAGTCGTCCTCTTCGCCCTGCTCTCCTCGATGGAGCGCAAGACCTCATGCAGATTCTCTTCGATCAACTTGCTTACCTCCTGCAAACTACTTCAAGGCGATCCACGTGGCGAAGCGACCCGTCGTCCCGTGCTCTGCGCGGTAGGAATAAAAGATTTCGGCATTGCACTTCGTGCATACGTCAGCGCTGTCAATATGCGCGGGAAGGAGTCCCGCCGCTTCGAGCTGCAGGCGGTTGGCCGCCCACAGGTCGACTGTCCGCTTCCCCTCGGGCGAGTGCGAAAGAAGCCCAGGCGCTTCAGGAAAGGCCGCGCGAAAGGCCTCCGCAACCTCCTCGCCGACCTCGAAGCAGCACGCGCCGATGGAGGGGCCGATGCCCGCGAGGATGTCCTGCGGACGCGAACCGAACGCCTCGGCCATGCGCTGCACGGTCTTTCGCCCGATCTTGGCGACCGTCCCCTTCCAGCCCGCATGAGCGGCGGCAATGACGCGGCGCACAGGATCGAAGAAGAGGAGCGGCACGCAGTCGGCGAAACACAGCAGCAAGGGCAGTCCCGACTCCGCCGTCATCAGGGCGTCGCAGGCGGGCACGGACTCGTCATAGCGGCTCGCGCCCATGCCCGCATCGCTGGCGCGGACAAGGCGCACTTCATCGCCGTGCACCTGGCGCGGCGTGACGATCCGCGCAGCGTCAAGCCCCAGAACCTCAGCAAAGAGACGGCGATTCTCCAAGACGTCCGCAGCGCAGTCGCCGACGTGGAGCGCCATGTTCAGCGCGGCAAACGGCGGCTTTGAGACGCCGCCCAAGCGCGTGGAAATGCCGTGCGCCAGCCCCTCCTCGGGAAAGAGCGAGAACGAGCCGCGCCAAAGGCCGCCGCTATGTCTGAGCTGAAACATGTTTCTCCTCCATTGTATCACAAACGCCGCAGCGTGTGCATCCTGAAAAGCAAGGTTTCGTATATTGCAGCGCCGCCGCCCTCTGCAGTTCGCGGTAGAGGTACTGCTTGGGAAATCCCATGTCGAGCGCATCCCACGGGAATACCGCATCTTCTGCGTGCCGCACCTGCAGAAAGTCCGCAAAGGAAAGCCCCTCTTCCTTCAGCGCACGCTTGAACGATTTCGCGCCGCCCGCGAGGAAGGCGCGGTGCAGGGCGCGAGCGACGCGGCGGTCGCCGCGCGCGAGCACGCCCTGCACATAGGCGCTCTTGGGCGATTCGGCGATGATGCGGATGCTCCTGTAGGACGCCAGCCCCTTGCGAATCGTCTTCATCGCATCCTTGACCCATTTCTCGTCCGCCATCGGCAGCCACTGAAAGGGCGTGAACGGCTTGGGGATGAACGGATTGATGCTCAAGGTGATCTGCGCATGCTCCTTCTTCGCTCGGATATGCTCATGCAGGCGCACGGTCATATCGACGATGGCCTTGATGTCCTCTTCCTCCTCGTAGGGCAGGCCGATCATCAAGTAGAGACGGAACTGGCGGATGCCCGCCTGCAGAGCAAGATCGACCGTATGGCGGAGATGCTCCTCCTCGATGCCCTTGTTGATGATCTTCCTCATGCGCACGCTGCCCGCCTCGGGGGCGAGCGTGATCGTGCGCAGCCCGCTCTTTGAAAGAGAGGCAACAAGCTCCTCGGTCACGGAATCGGCGCGGAAGGAGGCGACGGACATGCCGAGATTTTCTGCCAGAATGTCGCGGCACAAAGCGTCGATCTCGGGATAGTCCGAGATGGCGGCTCCCATGAGTCCGATGCGCTTCTCGTACTTCTTCGCCTCTTGGACTTCCTTTTCCAAGACCTTCAGCGAGCGGTTGCGCGGCTGTCGAAAGCAGTAGCCCGCCATGCAGAAGCGACAGTGCCTGCCACAGCCGCGTGCCGTTTCGATGAGGTAAAGGTTGAATTCCGTATCGTCGGTGACGACGACAGTGTGCGCGGGAAATTCGTCGAGATCGCGCACCCATTGACGCGTGACGCGCGAAGGCGCGCCCGCCGCAGGGCGAATGACGCACAGGCGCCCCGCTTCATCGTAGTCGTGCTCGTAGAGCGATGGCACGTAGACGCCCTCAACCTTCGAGAGGGCGTGCAGAAGCTCGGCACGCGAAAGACCCTGCCGCACGGCGGCGTCGTATGCGTCCATCAGAGCCGGCATGACGACCTCGCCCTCGCCGATGACGAAGGCGTCGACGAAGAGACTCAACGGCTCGGGGTTGAACGTGGCGCACGGCCCGCCCGCGAGGACGATGGCGTCCTGCTCGCCGCGCTCCGCCGCCAGAAGTTTGATCTTGCCAAGCTGCAGGATGCACAGCAAATTGAAGTAGTCCATCTCGAAGGAGACAGCGAAGCCGATCAAAGAGAAGCGATGGAGCGGCTGCTGGTTCTCCAGGCTCAGAAGCGGCGTGCCCGTACGCTCATGCTCGCGCTGCTCCTCACCGCTCGGCAGGAAGAAGCGCTCGCACGCCGTGTCGCTGCGTCGGTTCAACAGGTCGTAGATGATGTGCAGCCCGAGGTTTGACATGCCGACGAAGTAGGAATTCGGGTATACGAGCGCGAAGGAGCGCCGCGTGCCCGTCGGAAACGAAAAATAGCCGTGCTCGCGCTCCAACTGCTCGCGCAGGCGCCGCTTGATCTTCCAGCTCAAGACGGGTTCTTCTCCCTGAGCAACGCCTCCAGCTCCTCGCGAAAGCCGCTGATGTCGGCAAACTTGCGGTAGACCGAGGCGAAGCGGATGTAGGCGACCTCGTCGAAGTTCTTGAGCTTCTCCATCACGAGTTCGCCGATGTCGCGCGTGTAGACCTCGCGGTTCATCGTGTTGCGAAGCTCCTTTTCGATCTCGTCTGCCAGAGCGATGATGCGCTCCGTCGGAATGTCGCGCTTGTCGCACGAGCGAATGAGTCCGTTCAGCAGCTTGTTGCGGTCGAATACCACGCGCCTGCCGTCATTTTTAATAACCATCAGCGGAATCTTCTCCACTGTCTCGTATGTCGTGAAGCGCTTGCCGCACGACGTGCACTCCCTGCGGCGGCGAATGGTATTGCCGTCGTCGGCAGAGCGCGAGTCGATGACGCGGCTGTCCTCCTCTTTGCAAAACGGGCAACGCATCTATATCCCCTTCTCTTTTCTTTTCTCATTGTTTCCCGCCGCTTCGGGCGCAGCAAGCATACCTTCCCGCAGCTGACGAGCCGTTCCGACGCGCTGGCTGCAGAGCCTATACATTATGTATGAGCCAAGACTGCCGCTTGAGACAAGAAAGGCAAGCCGAGGCTTGCCTAAACGTCGAAAATCTTTTGCACTGCGCCAATCGGGCGAGGCGATAATGCCAACGCGATCGCCGTGCCGAAGCCCGGACGGCCGACATAGGCGCCGCCCAAAACGAAGATGAAATCAAGCGTCTCCCAGCCTCTTGCCTCCATGTCCGCCCGGCTCATCGGCAAAAAATCCTTCACGCTTCCAACCCTCGATCACTTCACAGCAGTCTCTTTGGTGAAGGTTTTCTCCACCACTTCGCCCTTCTGCCCGATCGCGCCCATGTCCTTTCCGTTCAGGGAATAGTTGAGCGCTCCGGCGTTGCCCGCCGTGATGCGCACCTTGTCCTTGCCCTTGAGTGTCAAGACCTTGCCCTTTTCAGCCATTCCTTCGAACTCCGTCTTGCCGTCGACGATGACTTCCGTCCAGCAGCGGTCAGTGAAACTGAGCTTCATCTCCACGCCGTCGGCCGCCGGCTTCGCCGTCGCCTCTGTCTGCTTCTGCGACTGTTTCTGCTGCTGTGCCGTCTGCGTCTTGGCACGCGACGCGGGAGCGCTCGGCTCTTCGTCGCCGCCGAAGGCGATGAGCGCCGCGAAAGCGACGACGAAGACGGCCGCCGCCACCATCAGGGCGTTGCGAACGCCATGGGATTTCTTCTCCATCGGATAGCTTTCGAGCGAGGTGATCTTCGGCCCTCGGTATTCTTCCCTGCTCCCTTGTGCGGGCTGCGCCTGTCTTGCGTCCTCTGCAAAAGAGGATTCCGCCGCCTCGTGCATCTCTTCCTGCGGGTGCATCTCTTCATTGAAGCCGCTCACGATCTCGTTGGCATTAAGCTTCAAATAGTTTGCATAATTGCGGACAAAGCCCTTCGCATAGACCTCGCCGGGCAATGTCTTGTATTCGCCTTTCTCGATTGCGTCTATATATAAAGCGCGTATGCTCGTAGCCTTTTCAATATCCTTGATCGATAAATTCTGCCTCTCGCGTTCCCTGCGCAGAAGATCGCCTATCATCGAAATTCATCCTTTCCGAAAGCTTCCCAATAAAACTTCCCATTCCATTATACAGTTATAGAAGAGAAAAGACAATAAGCGCGAAAAGCACGCGGCACAAGAATAGGAAATGAGTCTCAATAAAAAACTCGCGCGGCAGCAAGCAGCGCGAGTCTTCGATTCCTATGCTCAGAGAAGAACCTTGTGCGAGAGGTTCACGCGTCCCTGCTTGTCGATCTCGACGACCTTGACCTCAAGCTCGTCGCCTTCATGCACGACGTCCTCGACCTGCGCGACGCGATGGCGTGCGAGTTGGGAGATGTGGCAAAGCCCCTCCTTGCCCGGCAGGATCTCGACGAAAGCGCCAAAGTTCATGATGCGCGTGACCCTGCCCTTGTAGACAGCGCCGACTTCCACATCGCGCACGATGTCCTCGATGATCTGCTGCGCCTTCTTTGCGCCCTCGCCGTCCGCCGCCGCGATGAAGATCGTGCCGTCCTCCTGGATGTCGATCTGCGCACCCGTCTCGTCGATGATCTTCTTGATCGTCTTGCCGCCCGAGCCGATGACCTCGCGGATCTTATCGACATGGATCTTCATGACCGTGACGCGCGGCGCATAGGGCGAGAGATCAGCCGCCGGCTTGTCGATGACGGCGAGCATCTTCTCCAGGATGAAGGCGCGGCCGCGCTTCGCCTGCGAGAGCGCCGAAAGGAGAATGTCGCGCGTGATGCCGGCAATCTTGATGTCCATCTGAATCGCCGTCACGCCCTTCTCCGTGCCTGCGACCTTGAAGTCCATATCGCCGAGTGCGTCCTCCATGCCCTGAATGTCCGTCAGGATCGTATAGTGGTCGCCGTCCTTGACGAGCCCCATGGCGACGCCCGACACGGGACGCTTGATCGGAACGCCCGCGTTCATCAGCGAGAGCGTGCTGCCGCAGACGCTTCCCATGGAGCTTGAGCCGTTCGACTCCAAGACCTCCGACACGAGGCGGATCGTATAGGGGAACTCGTCGAGCGAGGGAATCATGGGCAGGAGCGCACGCTCCGCCAGAGCGCCGTGACCGATCTCGCGCCTGCCGGGACCGCGTGCGGGACGCGCCTCGCCGACGCTGTAGCCGGGGAAGTTGTACTGATGAATGTAGTGCTTCGACTGCTCGGGACCGAGGCCGTCGATGATCTGCTCGTCGCCGACGGAGCCGAGCGTCGTTACCGTGAGAACCTGCGTCTGCCCGCGCGTGAAAAGCCCCGAGCCGTGCGTGCGCGGCAAAAGGCCGACCTCGCAGCTCACGGGGCGCACCTCATCGAGCGCACGCCCGTCGGGACGGATCTTCTCGTGCGTGATCATGCGGCGCACGCTCTCCTTGACAATCTTATGCGTGACGGCGGCAATCTCCTTGGCGTTTTCGGGATAGTCCGCAAGGAAATGCTCCAGAACCTCCGCGCTGATGGCAGCGATATGCTCATCGCGGTCGAGCTTGTCGGGATTGCGCACGGCCTCGTCGATGCGCGAAGAAGCGTAGTCGCGAATCGCCCGATCGAGTTCTTCCGATGCGAGGAACAGCCTGACCTGACGCTTCTCCTTGCCGCAGGCGGCGACGATCTCCTGCTGGAACTCGACGATGCGCCGGATCTCCTTGTGCCCGAAGAGGATCGCTTCGAGGATGACTTCCTCGGGAAGCTCATTCGCTCCCGCCTCGACCATCATGACGGCGTCGTGCGAGCCGGCAACCGTCAGATTCAAGTCGGAAACTGCACGCTGCACCTCCGTCGGATTGATGACGAGTTCGCCGTCGACCCGGCCGACCTTTACCCCTGCGATCGGTCCGGCAAACGGGATGTCCGATACGCAAAGAGCGCACGAAGCGCCGATCATGCCAGCGATCTCGGGAGCATTGTCCTGGTCGACGCAGAGCACCGTCGCGATGATCTGCACATCGTTGCGGAAACCCTCGGGAAACAGCGGGCGGATCGGACGGTCGATGAGGCGGCTGCAAAGAATCGCCGATTCGCTCGGGCGGCCTTCGCGCTTGATGAAGCCGCCCGGAATCTTGCCGGCAGCGTACATCTTTTCTTCGAAGTCAACCGTCAGCGGAAAGAAGTCGATTCCCTCGCGCGGCTCTGCCGAGGCAGTCGCCGCGACGAGCACCGCCGTATCGCCGTAGCGGACAAGAACGGAGCCGTTCGCCTGCTTCGCCATCTTCCCGTGCTCGATGATCAGCGGACGGCCTCCAACCTGCATTTCAAAACTCTGCATTTGAGTTCCTCCTAAATTTTCACTCTTTGATTCATGTCCTTATTCGACAAAAAAACGCATTATCCTTGCCACACGCAAAAAAGGCGGGGACAAATCCCCGCCTCTCTCTTACTTCCTCAAGTTCAGTTTTGCGATAATCGCGCGATAGCGCTCGATGTCACTGTTGTAGAGGTAGCTCAGAAGCCTCCTGCGATGGCCGACCATCTTCAAAAGGCCGCGCCTCGAATGGTGATCCTTCTTGTGCTCCTTCAGATGTTCCGTGAGGTAGACGATACGCGCCGTCAAGAGCGCGATCTGCACCTCGGGCGAACCCGTGTCGCCTTCGTGTACGGCATTTTCCTCGATGATCTTCTGCTTCGCTTCCTGTGTCAGCATGAACAAGCCCTCCTAATCGTCTCTCTTTTCTCCTGCAGCCACGGCATCGTCGGAGAAATCGGTGTCGTAGCTGTGGAATTACTTAAAACGTCTATGGCATTATAGCACAGTTCCTTCGCCCTTGCAAGCCCTCGACATGCGCGTTTCGGCATGCATCCGGCCTCAAAGCCCCAGCCTCCTGCTGTAGTCTCCGAGGTAGCGCTCGAAGTTGACGCCGTAGCGGATGTCCGTGCCCGCCGCCTTCGTCCAGGCGATGCACTCCACCGTATAGTCGACGGCGATGCGTGCGGCCTCCGCGATCGGCTTGCCGCCGACCACCGCGCCGACGAAGGCACTGCCGAACACATCGCCCGTGCCGTGGTAACTGCCCGGAATGTTCTTGCCGAGGACATAGCAAACATCGTCCGCCGCCGCATCATAAACCGCCGCGCCAAGTTCTTTGTCGTCAAAGTAGACGCCCGTCAGCACGATATGCTTGACGGGAATCGCCTTCGCCAGGCGGTGCAGCAGACCTTCCACATACTCGCGCGTGTAGGGACCTTCCGCGTAATCCTCACCGAGCATGAACGCCGCCTCCGTCATGTTGGGCAGAATGATATCCGCCTTGGAGCAAAGCCCCTTCATCGCCGGCGGGAATGTCTCGTCGAAAATGGAATAAAGCTTACCACCGTCCGCCATCACAGGGTCGACGACGAGCAGCGTATCCTTGTCCGCCAAGGCGGAGAAAGCATCGCCGACAAGTTTGATCTGCTCAAAAGAGCCGAGGAAGCCCGTGTAGATGCCGTCGAATTTCAGACGAAGCGACTGCCAATGCGCGACCATCGGCGAGATGTCCTCGGTCAGGTCACGATAGGTGAAGCCCGTGAAGCCGCCCGTATGCGTCGACAAGACCGCCGTCGGCAGCACCGAGCACTCGACGCCCGCCGCCGATATGATCGGCAGAGCCACCGTCAGCGAGCACTTCCCCACGCCCGAAATATCATGAATCGCCAAGACTCTCTTCTGTCTTTCCATTTTTATAGCCTCTTTTCAATCTTCAAGTGGGAGAGGTATTTGAGGAAGCACTGATAAATTCAGCGCTTCCTTGATGACTGCTTCCACAGCATCCCCCTCAAGGTCTTTTCATTCTACCATGAAACCCCAAGAAGTCAAACCCGAAGGGTGCAGACTGATTGGCTAGGTTTCTGGTAAGGGCGACGCACTATGTCCACAAAGTGGACGTTCGTGCGTGTAGTTTAGCATGAACGTCCAGGAAGTCAAGCAGAAGGCGCAGATCGTCGCCTTATTTCAGACAGAGAGCATGGAAGAATCGCGCTTCTCGCTCGGCTTGACGCAAGGAAATGGAGAATGATATACTCAAGAAAACGAAAGATTCTCTGGAAAGGAGCTTGATTTCCATGACCACGCTTGCCATACAGATTGATGACGCCAATGCCCGCATACTGGAAGATTACGCACGATCGAACAAGATCACGATTGACAGCTGCATCAACAAATTGATTGCCGAACTTCACCAACGAGAAAGAACCGCCTATCTCAAGATGCTTGAAGAAAGCAACCAAGCGCTTCGCGAAGGCCGCACGATCACGAAGACGTTTGCTGAGCTTAAGGCCATGGAACATGAGTAATATCACCTTTACAGAACCCGCATTTGCACAATATCTCTATTGGCAAACGCAAGACAAGCGTACGCTGAAAAAAATCAAAAGAGGCAGCAACAGCTTGCAAAGAGCCGGTTGCTGCCTCTTTTATCCCTTATCTCACGCGCCGAAATAGCCGATCCTTATGCCGATTTTCTGTGCAAGCTCTTCGATGTCGTCAGTGCCCGTTTCCATGCCTGCGAAAAGCGGGATGGCGGCGCACAATATCCACAAAGCAGACACTTGTGCGCGTAGCTTGCTCCTAGATAGAACCAGCGCATCTGTGCAAATCTGAGCGACTCCATTTATCAGCGTTCCCTTAAAAGTCATAAGTAACAGACGCATACCACGACCGACCTTGAATGGGATACCAAAGCATCCGTTTTGGTCCATATCCTACAGCAAAGAGTTTTGTTTCCGGTCCCTGATTGAATATATCATTTACGCCTACAACAATTCTCGTGTTTTTGCTGCATTGATAGCGCACACCCGCCCCCACGGTGAAAAGTTTTGTCCAGCCGACCTCTTCCGACTGATCATAGAAATTCTTGCCCGTGTAATGCAGTTCCGTAAAGAACCAGCCTCGATCTGCCCTGCCAAAGCTCTTCTCCACACGCAAGCTCCCCTCCCAGAGCGGACGGTTTGCGAGGAACTTATCCGCAATATAACCCATATATGGATTTGTTTTATCAATGGTGTTTCGAGCCAGCATACGAGTCAAGGCCAGCTGCACATTCCAGCCGTCTCCGTAAAACAATCCTTCAAGCTCCATGCCCCTTACCTTCGCGCCCTTAATATTTACATACTGAATGAAGCGCGGATTGGTAAAGAGGTAGTCAATCAGATCTTCAGAATTGCGCTGGAAATAAGTCAGAGCCACCTTCTGCTTGTTCGCACCGTTCTCATGGTTATAAACAAGTCCCACATCCCATTGTGTACCCATCTCCCAGCGCAGATCGCGATTGGGGATGACGAAAGCGCCATCGCCGAAGCGCTCGTAGAGATTCGGCGCTCGATTATACTGCCCAGCGGAGGCCTTCAGCATTAAATTCGGTGTTATATCGTAATTGATCGCCCCTTCCCATGTTTGCTCCCTCCAGCCATCTACAGCATTCCAGCGATAAAGAGGTGTAATGCGCAGCTTGCCTTCCTTATCCACTTGGATGGTATCCTGAATCCGGAAACTCTCGCTATGTTGGTAATGCCACTTCCTGCCTCGTAATCTCTTGACAATATCGCCCCTCGTATTCAGTTTCTCGTAGTTATTTTGGTACTGAAACTCCACAAATTGCCGATTTCCAATGGGAATACTGCCGTCCACACCGCCCGACCAGCGCTCTGTACGATAGCGATTATGCTTTACGCCCCATTGGCCAATCATGTCATTTGGATCGTCATATTTTTTATCCTGATTCAGATAATCCAGCCGCAGTCCATACTGGAACTGCCCCCAGCGCCCTGTATATTGAAGCGAACCAGTCCACTGCTGCGTCTTGTATTTTGCTCCCGGCCAACTGTCAGAACGATCCGCACCGGGTGCAGGATAAGGAAGTGTCCGTGCATCCTTCTTCCACGATGCACTGACCGCAAGAACATCATTTTGCCATTTGATCAAGCCGTCTGTCCGCTGATAATCCATGTTCTGTCGATAGGAAATATGATCGTCCCCCGGTGTATAGGGCGTATTATTGTCATTGAGATAAGGAAAATCTCCCTGTGTTTGATCTCGATGCAAACCAATCAGCAGAGTTCCGTTCCCCAGCTGCGTATTATATCCAAATTTATGTTCCCAACCCGAAAAAGAGCGCCTTCCCACAGTCAGCGAACCGCCGGATTTTTTTGGCTTTTTCGTGACAATATTGATAACGCCGCCCATAGCACTCCCTTGAAAGCGCACGGGAACATAGCCGCGATAGACCTCGATACGTTCTACTTCCGTAATGGGAATTGTCGAGAGATCGACGGCTGCCTCACTGCCAAGATTCATACGCACGCCATCCACATATACATCCACCTGAGCCGCTGTACTGCCTCGCACAGTGGCCGTTGTATAAGCTCCGCGCCCATACAACTCAACGATATGGATGCCAGGAACCGTCTTGAGAAAATCTGCCAACGTTTTTTGCTCTCCCGTATACTGATCAGGATGAATGACTGTCACCGTGCCTGGCGATAGAGTTTCCTCCCAACTGGAACGCTTCGCTCCGACGGTAATCGGTTCCGTCGTGTAGTGTTCCGATGCCCTCGCTTCTACAGCGTTTGATTTGACAGATGACGTTTCCTCCGCAGCAGTCTGTAACACCTGTGCCGCCTCCGCTGTCGGATGTCCCAAAATGGCTGCTGCAAGTATAGACAAGACCCCTACAAAGAATTTTTGTTCCTTATTCGTCGACATAACACAGCCTCCTATCATTTCTAGAACTATTCCGAATTTTTTAAAATAAATAAGCACCAACTCGTACGATCATAGATTCCCTAATATCCCCCCTCCGAAATAAAAATCGCCTGCATCCAAAGCATCGAGTAGACGACCGGAATTTTTCTCGGAAAAGAAAAAAACAGCACATAAAACTGCACCGAAGGTAGCTCTATCCCGAAACTCATAGACGAAATCCCCTACCCATCGCTCGCAGATACCGACTTCGAGAATATCTCCTCAAAGCCGACGGTGATGTTAAAACAGGCAGTTCTCCTAGCTCAGATTCATCGCCCATCCAAACCTTCCCAGAAAACTTCCCAGTGGTATTTTTTGGCGGACTCCTCTTACAGTGGTGGGATCGCTCCAGCTTGTACCGGATTTCCTATTAAGTCTTGCGACACCTGTTTCCTACCATGTTTAATTTTTATGACTACAATCCGTTTAATTTTAACACGGCATTTTAATTTTGTCAACGATTTTTTATGAATACTCAATTCAGGGAAGATTGCAAGTTTAATTGTCGCATCGTTCCTGCACCTTTTTCTATTTTATTAAAGGCTTGAAAATAGGCAACAAGACAACTTTGCAAGAAAGTATCTGTCGCCTATTTTCTATGCTTGCTCACACGCCGAAATGGCTGATCCTTACGCCGATTTTCTGCGCAAGCTCTTCTATGTCGTCGGCGCCCGTTTCCATGCCTGCGAAAAGCGGGATGGCGGCACATGTTCTGGCATCATCCAAGGCGCGGTGGTGGCGAAAATTGATATTGAGGTGTGCGCCTACGGTGTTGAGCTTGTGATCGTCAAGAGCAGGCCAGACCTTGCGTGCGATGCGCACGGTGCAGCATGTGCGAAAATCCGGCGCCTGCAGGCGATTGGCAAGGAGCGACGCCTTGAGCACGCCCATGTCGAAGGACGCATTGTGCGCGACGACGATCCTGCCGGCAAGGCGCTCCTTCAGCTCTTCCCAGACCTCGGCAAAGGTAGGCGCATCCGCCACATCTTTGGGGCTTATGCCGTGGATGCCGATGTTGAAGCTGTCGAAGCGAAGTCCGGGCGGCTGAATGAGCGTCGTCCACCCTTCCTTTAGCTGTCCGTCCCGCACCTCTACGGTAGCCACGCTGCAGGCGGAGTTCATGCTGCCCGTCGCCGTTTCAAAATCAATCGCGATATAGTTCATCATGGCGATCACCTCGCAAAACACTTTCTGCGGCACTGCCGCGCCGTACACACGCCGAGGGACGCTGCCTTCCCGCGTCCCTCGGACACGCCTGCCGCTTCGGTCTTCTTCGAAGCTCAGGCGTTCTTTTTCTTCTGCAGATACTCGTCGATGGCGGCAGCCGCCTTCTTGCCCGCTCCCATCGCCAGGATGACGGTCGCCGCGCCCGTCACGATGTCGCCGCCCGCGAACACGCCTTCCTTCGTCGTAGCGCCCGTCTCCTCGTCAGCGACGATGTTGCCGCGCTTCGTCGTATCCATGCCGGGCGTCGTCGTCGCGACGATGGGATTCGGCCCCGTGCCGATGGACATGATGACCGTATCGACGGGAAGCTCGAACTCCGAGCCTTCGATGGGCACGGGACGGCGGCGTCCCGAATCGTCCGGCTCGCCAAGCTCCATCTTGATGCAGCGGATCGCCTTGACCCAGCCTTCTTCGTTGCCCAAGATTTCGACGGGATTGTTCAGCAAGCGGAAGTCGATGCCCTCTTCCTTAGCGTGATGCACTTCCTCGCGCCTTGCGGGCAGTTCTTCCTCGCTGCGGCGGTAGACGATGTAGACTTTCTCCGCGCCGAGCCGCAGAGCCGTGCGCGCCGCGTCCATGGCGACGTTGCCGCCGCCGACGACGGCAACGCCCCTGCCGACGTGGATCGGCGTCGCAAAATCGGGGAAGCGGTATGCCTTCATGAGGTTGCAGCGCGTCAGGAACTCGTTGGCGGAATAGACGCCGTTGAGGTTTTCGCCGGGAATGTTCATGAAATGCGGCAAGCCCGCGCCCGTGCCGACGAAGACGGCGTCGAATCCCTCTTCTTCCATGAGTTCGTCGATCGTATAGAGCCTGCCGACAACGGAATTCAGCTCGATCGTCACGCCGAGCTTCCTGAGGTTTTCGACTTCCTTCTGCACGACGCCGTCCTTCGGCAGACGGAACTCGGGGATGCCGTAGGAGAGCACGCCGCCCGCGACATGCAGCGCCTCAAAGATCGTCACGCGGTAGCCCTTTTTCGCGAGATCGCCGGCGCACGAAAGTCCCGCAGGACCTGCGCCGATGATTGCGACCTTCTGCGCGTCCGGGGCGAACTCGACGGGCTTGACCTCTTCTTCCTGCGCGAGCTGCCAATCCGCCGCGAAGCGCTCAAGTCTGCCGATGCCGACAGGCTCGCCGCGCTTGCCGAGGATGCAGAGCTTCTCGCACTGGTTCTCCTGCGGACAGACGCGGCCGCAGACGGCGGGCAGCGCATTGTCGCCCTTGATGATGTCGATCGCCGCCGCAAAATCGTGCGCCTTGATCTTCTGGATGAACTCGGGGATGCGCACGGACACAGGACAGCCCTTGCGGCACTGCGGCACCTTGCAGTTGAGACAGCGCTCAGCCTCGGCGATCGCCGTTTCCTCATCGTAGCCCAACGCCACTTCTTCAAAGTTGTGGGCGCGAACCTTCGGGTCTTGCTCAGGCATCTTATGTTTTTCCAGCACCAACGCCATGTCAATTCCTCCCCAAGCCGATGTTGCAGATGTGATCCTTCTCCTTCGCTTCCTGCGTGCGGTACATCCTGCCGCGCGCCATCAATCCGTGGAAATCGACGAGATGACCGTCGAACTCAGGGCCGTCGACGCAGGCGAACTTCGTCTCCTCGCCCACCTGCACGCGACAGCCGCCGCACATGCCCGTACCGTCAACCATGATGGGATTGAGGCTCACGATGGTCTTGATGCCGTAGGGGCGCGTGGCTTCGGCGACGCTCTTCATCATGACGCCCGGGCCGATCGCCGTGACCTGGTCGATCTTCTCGCCGCGCTTCACGAGTTCTTCGATGGCGTTCGTGACAAACCCCTTGATGCCGTAGGAGCCGTCATCCGTCGTGATCAGAACCTCGTCGGAAATCGCCCTCATGCGCTCTTCAAAGATGAGGATGTCCTTCGTCTTCGCACCGAGAATCGAGATGACCGTGTTGCCAAGTTCATGCGCCGCGCGTGCGATCGGATAGACGGGCGCGACGCCGATGCCGCCGCCGACGAAAACGACGGTTCCCATGTGATCGGAAAGCTCCGACGGCTGCCCCAGAGGGCCGACGAAATCAAGAATGGAATCGCCCTCCTTGAGAGAGGCGAGAAGCTCAGTCGATGCGCCGACGACCTGGAAGAGGATCGTGACGATTCCCTTTTCGCGGTCGAAGTCGGCGATCGTCAGCGGTACACGCTCGCCTTCCTCATTGACGCGCAGGACGATGAACTGCCCCGGCAGAGCCTTCTTCGCCACGCGGGGCGCCTCGATATCGTACTCAAGGATGCCCGGTGACAACTCTTGCTTCTTTAAGATTCTGTACATTCCAATGCCCCTCCTCTGCATTAAAAAACAAAGAATCAGTTTTCTGACACACCCTCTATCCTTCGGCAAATATGCCGCCCAAATACTCGTCAATCCCCGTGCGAATCGGCATGAGGTAGACGTGTTCGCCCTTTGCCCGCGCTTCTGCCAAAACATCACGCGCGAACGCGATGCTCCATGCAAGCGTCGGTTCGAAGTCCTTCGGGAACACGACCTGGTTCTTCGTCTCCCAATAGCTCTCAGAGCGCTGCGAGGTCACGGGCGAGAGACCCCAGTAAACCTCGATGCCTTCGAGCATGTCCGCATACATCGCGAGGAAGCGGCGATCGAAGAACGGCTGTGTGAAGAAGCCGACAGCGCCCGCCTGCAGTTTGCGGCGGATGCGGTAATCTTCCTGCCTCATGCTGCCGCGATACTGGTCGATGCCCGCAAAGACTCGAATCTCGGGCATTTCCTCGCGGAACTTCCGTATGACGTCGATGCTCTCCGTCGGATAGACGGTGTGCGCCATGTTCTGCGGTGCATCTCCCTCGATGACGAGGACTTCTCGGATCGCATGTTCGCGCAGGTAGTCCGCCATGGGCAGCGGCTTCGTGATGTCGATGTCCATGGCGCGGATATGCGGCACAGCGGGGAAAGTCTCGCCCGCAATCGCCGCGCCCTCCCAGCTGCGCATCGGCAGGCGCAGGAGGTCGGGGACGTTGATGAGATCGATCTTTCCCTCATA
>ERZ773005.623-NODE-623-length-25092-cov-25.373447_pt1 | contig 25092 bp, 8 predicted proteins | sample MGYA00580666_ERZ773005 | MGnify/ENA primary metagenome ERZ773005 (study PRJEB29015, sample SAMEA2737999) | human oral metagenome | biome: human oral; feature: human-associated habitat; material: dental | place: China | collected 2061 ...
AGAGCAGCCAATGCAGGGGACTACGGTAAAACAAGTTCATAGTGAAAGTAAGACCGTATTATCTGACGACTCAGATACATTCCATGTTAATTCGTCTCATACACCGAATCATGTCATCGGGCAGGGCGGATTAGAAATGCCAGAATCCACGGACAAAAAGACGACCCGTTATTCCGACACGGATGCGGTTAACTCTGCGTTACAGGCGGTGGTTATGACTGGTGTTCATTCTGCGATGCATGGGTCGAAGGCGAAGCCGTGGATGCAGCGAACCGTTTTGTCATTGCGCTTTCAGAAAAATTGGAAGCCCTTGTACGGTGTAGAAACCTTGCAGCCACTAGGTCATTATGATGAGACATCTCGCCATGTTTGGTTTACTCAGGAGCGATTGGCGAATGCAGCGGATACAGGAACGATGGCGAATGTGGGCATCGGCTATCGCCGAGTTGCAGCGAACGATGAACACTATTACGGCGGCAATCTGTTTTATGATCATCGGTTTAGAGGTAATCACGGTCGTATGAGCGTCGGGTTGGAGTATGTATCGGGCATCGGTGCATTCCGTGTGAACTGGTATCGCGGTGTATCTGGCGAGCGTTCCTTTGATGGTGCGTCACGCTTGGAAAATATGTCTAACGGATATACTGCGGAATATGGGACTAGCTTTAAGAATGCTCGTTGGGCGCGCGTGTACATGGAAGCCTATCGTTGGCAGTTGCGGCGTAGTGAGGATAAGCATGGCTTGCGCATCGGTACGGAGTTGCAGCTCACGCCGAGGATTTCCGTGGACATGGGCTATAACAAGCTGGAGCATAAGCACGGCAGTCCGTACGGAAAAATTATGTTCCGTCTAGCAGGCGTCGATACAGCGTGGTTCGGTGGTAACCATCGGTTGGATGCAAAAGCATCGGTTCGTGCGAATATGTTGGAAAATGTGCGCCGTCACCATACGGTGCACGTTGATTGATAGATTAGTATATATATATATTTATTATTTTGATAAAAGCCGCATAAGAATCTATATTTATTTTTAGATAAAAGCAATAGCTTAATTGTAGAATGAAATTGAACACATAAAAAGTCCATAGTGAACCTTGTGTCATGATTTAAGTGACCAAACATAATCTAACCGAGGTAATCACTATGGGCTATACTAATCATAACACGACATTACGTACAAACAAACACTTAAACCTTGAAGAACGCTTTTATGTAGAAAAGAGAATCGCCGCAGGTGATTCTGTTACCGCTATTGCAACCGTATTAGGACGCTCTAGAACCACTATTTATACAGAACTAAAACGTGGTTCAGTTGTCCAAATTCGACAAGGTAAAGTCTGTATTGTATATGTAGCAGATTCAGGGCAATTAACATATGAACAACAACGTCTTGGCTCATTTAATACAATGAAGTTAGGTTCCATAGAGTCCTTCATACTTTGGGTTGAAGAAAAAGTATTTAAAGAACATTGGTCTTTTGATGCTGTTGTCGGATATGCTAATCGTCAGTGTATATTTGCACGTAATGAAATGGTTTGTACAAAAACTTTATATAACTATCTTCATCAAGGTTTACTTGGGGTAAAAGCCATTGATCTGCCTTTGGTAGTACGTCGTTCTATGAGAAAATCCATTGTCAGAAAACATAAGCGCGAACTGGGGCAATCCATAGAACTTCGTGATGCTACAATTGAAACTCGTAAAGAATTTGGTCATTGGGAATTAGATACTGTTCGTGGAACAAAGGATAAAACAGATAACGTATTAGTGACGTTATTAGAGCATAAGACGACAAGGCCATTTTCTCCGTGGCAGAATGGAAAAGTAGAGCGCAGTCATCGAATTGATGGTGAAAGATTCTATTCTCGTAAGTTTAATAGTATGGAGAGTTTTCTAAAAGCACATAGTCGATATGTTAATAGATATAACAACATTGCACAGAAAGTCTTAAACTTTAAATCACCGAACCAAGTTGTAACAGAGTACTTTATGAATCAAAAGGCATAGGTATTTGTCACAAATGTTTGATTACTCTAAATTAATTGTGAAAACAAGATGAAAAAAGTATTGATTTCGATAAAAAATAATGGTAGTATGAACCTGATTATCATTAGTGTATGTTATAAATGTATAATTAAAAGTTTTTAGTGTGTTTCAAATTATTATGTTGTTAAAATAGGAGTGATGTAATGAATCGAGTCTATAAGGTCGTGTATAATCGCACAAAAGGTCAATATGAAGTAGTGTCAGAATTAGCAAAAAATGGGGGTAAGGCGAATGGCAACCCTCTATTAAAGTCTATTTCGACTTCAGCTAAAGGCTTAAGCAGAGCGTTGTTGGTAGGTATGTTCCTCATGGGAGGAATCTGCGGTGTTCAGGCGGAAACGATTAATGACGGTGATAAAATTGTTGCCGGCCCTAACATTTCTGTAACTAAGGATGCTGCAACTAATACGATTACCGTTGCTGCGACAGGTGTTGCTACTACCGCTGAAATGGCAACAGCTACAACAAATATTACCCAAAATAAGACAGATATTGGGACTAATAAAGCAGCGATCGAAACGAATAAGACAGCTATTGCTGCAAATAAAACTGCGACTGAAACTAATAAGACAGATATCGCTAAAAATAAGGCGGCTATAGATACTAATAAAAATGCTATTGCAGCTAATACCGGTTCTATTAATACTAATAAGACCAATATTCAAGCAAATACTAATGATATCAATACAAATAAGACCAATATTCAAGCAAATACTAATGATATCAATACAAATAAGGCTGCAATTGGAACCAATAAGACAAATATCGATAAAAATAAAGTCGCCATTGATAAATTGGAAGAACTCAATACTAAATTGGGGTTAGATCCAACTAAACCGGGCATGAAATATTTTAGAGCCAACTCTACAGGTGATGATGCACAGGCACTAGGTGATGATGCAATTGCTGTAGGTGTTAAGTCTTATGCGGGTGCTCACGATTCATTAGCTATCGGTAATGATGCTCGAGCTTCCGGCAGTGCTAGCAGAAGTGTTGCTATAGGTAATAATGCAGTTAGCGGGTCCTTTGCGGGCATGACAGCTGATGGCAACAGCTCCGTTGTCGTTCTTGGTGGTGGGCAGTCCAGCGTATCCATTGGTGATAAAGCTAATGCACGTGGTAATACTTCTATCGCTATGGGTAAAAGGGCCACAGTTTACAATGATGGTGCTAATACTCAAATTGTGAGCAATAGCATGGCAATCGGCACCGATGCTAAAACTATTGCATCAAACAATGCCATAGCTATCGGGAATACTACTACTGTTGAAAAGAACAGCAATAGTGCGATTGCTATCGGTGATGGGACAATTGTTAGAAGTGAAGCCGGTGTTGCTATCGGTAAGAAGACCGTTGCATCCGGAGAAGACAGCTTATCTTTCGGTACGGAAGCGAACGCTGGCAGTGCAGGCGCAGTTGCAATGGGTAAAAAAGCTTCGGCAGGTCAAGCGGATTCCGTTGCCATCGGTACGGAAGCATTAGCTAATGCAGGTACAGGCATTGCCATTGGTAATAAGGCTCAGTCTACGGCTACAGGTTCTGTTGTTGTCGGTAATAATGCCGGTAAAGGTATGGTCGGTGACTTATTGGGTGCTAAGGGATCCCATGTTGTCATTGGTGATAGTGCCGGTCATGATATAGATGGTCAACAAAACATCGCTATCGGTTACAAAACCGGCGAAGCCGTTAAAAGTGATCATAATGTGGCTATCGGTTCCGAAGCCGGTACCAATATAGGTTCTACCGGTAATACATCAGAAGGCAAAAACGTATCCATCGGTTATCATGCTAATAAAAATAATGCACCTGTATCTAGAATTCAATCTACTGCTATTGGTAGTGAAACTATAGCGGCTGATGATGCAGTAGCTATCGGCTATCAAGCTAGTGCTAATGATAATGGCGCTACCGCAATCGGTTTTAACGCAAGAGCAACAGGTGCTGCCAGTGTTGCAATCGGTCAAGGTGCTCGCTCTGAAGATGGCAATATCGCTATTGGGAATAGTTCAGTAGCGACCGCTGCCATGAATACGGGTACCGGATATTTAACAGGTCAAGCACAACCAAGAAACGTTGTTTCTGTAGGAGATATCGGTGCGTTGCGTCGTATCGTAAATGTAGCCGATGGTTCAGCAGATCAAGATGCCGTTACGGTAGCACAATTGAAGAGATCTATTGATGATACTGTAGCTCGTGTTACATCTGCCGGTGCTGGTGGTAGCGGTAATACGGGGGTATTCTACGATACCGTAACGACAGGTTCTGCTGACAATAGCATCACACTTCGAAACACGAGTGGTAAAGGTACTATTATCCGTAATGTGGCGGCTGGTGTATTAGATACCGATGCTACTAACGTGAAACAAGTTAAAGATTTGGTAGATACTTCAAAAACGCATTACTATTCCGTAAAATCATCAAATAATAATAACTTTAATAATGACTTGGCATCTGGTGTAGATTCCATGGCTGCCGGTGTGAGTGCCAAGGCATTGGGCGAACGAAGCGTTGCCATCGGTAATAACAATCAAGCTCAAAGTACGGGCAGTATCACTCTTGGTGTAGGCTATTCTGACGGCAATGCTGCAACTGGTCTAAAACAAACACTTGCCATTACCGGTTATGAATATAACATGGCTATCGGTGCCGGTGCTCAATCAGCAGGTAATAGCTCCATTGCTATTGGTACATTGGCTACATCATCCATTAAAAATCAAGGTGATGCGGTAGATAAAGCGATTGCCATCGGTTATTCCGCAGGCGTATCTGACAGCAAGGCGATTGCTATCGGTAGCGATGCTAAAAGTAATAGTAAGAGTGCGAGTGCATTAGGTGATACAGCACAAGCTTTAGCTAATGATGCTCTTGCTATCGGTACACAAGCACAAGCATCCGGAAGTGCATCCGCTGCAATTGGTGCAAGAAGTGCCGTATCCGGTGCCAATACATATGTGGTAGGTAGTGATAACAGTAACAATCCGGCAGGGACTGGAGCTACTATTGCAGCTACTAATTCCGGTGTATTCGGTAATCAAAACCGTTTAGAAGGTAATAAGAATAGACTTGTCGGTAATAGCAATACTGTTAAATTGGAATCCATGGCGTTATTGACAACACCTAAGAAAATCGAAGATGTGATGATTACCGGTAATGATAATACTGTTTCCGGTGATCCTGATGCGTCTACTCAAGGCGATGCAGGTAATATCCTCGGTATTTCTGTAACAGGTTCTAAGAATACAATTCAAGCCAAAAACAGTGGCAACAAAGATCTTAAAAATATCGGTATTGTAGGTAATAACAATACTATCGACACATCCAATACAGCACGTGATCTCTCCAATACTCAAATATTGGGTAGCGATGTGACGGCAACATTGGGTAATTCCGTATACTTAGGTAGTAAATCCGCTTATGTAGCAGCCGGTGACAGTACAAAAGGCATGGATGTATACACAGGTAACGGTACCTATAACTATGCAGGTGGTACACCTGCAGGCGTAGTTACTGTCGGCTCCGTAGGCAATGAAAGACGAATCCAAAACGTAGCAGCAGGTTTGGTAAGTACCACAAGTACAGATGCTATCAATGGTAGTCAATTGTATAACCATACATTACCATTACGTTTTGGTTCCGATAATTCTACAATCGGTGCTACCGCGGCGGCTGATAACAATGTGATACACCGTGGTTCCAATCAAGCTATGTCTATCCTTGGTGGTGCGAACGGAAATAATTTAACTGAAAATAATATTGGTGTCGTTACAGAAGCCGCAAATAATAAGATGACCGTAAAATTGGCGAAAGATCTTAATGGTCTTAATACCGTGAATGCTAATACGGTTAAAACCGGCGATACTACGATGACAACGAATGGTGTGACTATTAACAACGGTCCTAAGATCGTTAAGACCGGTATCGACGCAGGCAGTAAGAAGATTACCAATGTAGCTGATGGTACTGATAACAGTGATGCAGTTAACTTCGGTCAATTAAAATCTCAAAGTGATGCATTGACTGCAAAAGGCTTCGGCATCAAAGCGGAAGACGGCAACAAGGTTCATAAAGCTCTTGGTGAAGATGTTGACGTGATTGGCGATGGTAAGAATATCTCTACAAAGGTGGACGGCACATCCGTTCGTGTAGCTATGAAAGACGATATTACCGTGACCAGCGTAACAGCTCAAGATGGCAATGGTAACAAAACCGTTACTAATGCAAACGGTGTAACGACTGAAGATAATGCAGGCAACAAGACCGTTGTTAATAAAGACGGTATTACCATCAATAAAGCAGACCCAACAGGTAATAAGACCGTATCTTTAACAGGAGATGGCCTAAATAATGGCGGTAACCAAATCAAGAACGTAAAGGCGGGTACAGACTTAACAGATGCTGTCAACCTTGCTCAATTACGTCAGGAAATCAGCTCCAATGCGACTAAACTTGTGGACGGTAAAAACACAACCGTTGAAGGCGACGGTTCCGCTAATAATCCGTATAAAGTCAATGTAAGCGACGACTTAGTGCTTGGTAAGAAGGGGGCTGATGGCAAAGACGGATCTATCGGCGTTAACGGTAAAGACGGCTCCGCTGTAGTGATCAACGGCAAAGACGGCTCCATCGGATTGAACGGTAAGGACGGTGCTAACGGCATCTCCATCAAGGGTGGCGAGGGCAAAGCTGGCGTTGACGGCACTAGCATCACACGCCTCGTTGTGGAAGAAAAGAATGGTACTAAACATGACGTAGCTACATTGGATGACGGCATGAAGTACGGTGGTGACACAGGAAATGTCATCAATAAGAAACTTAATGAACAAGTAAACGTAGTTGGTGGCATTACGGATGAAGGTAAATTGACTACCGATGACAATATCGGTGTTGTATCTGACGGTATGAACAATCTGAAAGTACGGTTAGCTAAAAAACTTACCGGCTTAGAATCCGTTACGACCGGCAATACGACTATAGATACCAATGGTATTACCATCAATAACGGTCCTTCTATGACGACAAATGGTATCAATGCTAACAGCACAAGAATCCAAAATGTTGCCAATGGCACCAGCGATACTGATGCAGTAAATCTTGGTCAATTAAAATCTCAAAGCGATGCATTGATTGCAAAAGGGTTCGGTATCAAAGCGGAAGACGGCAACAAGGTTCATAAAGCTCTTGGTGAAGATGTTGACGTGATTGGCGATGGTAAGAATATCTCTACAAAGGTGGACGGCACATCTGTTCGTGTCACTATGAAAGATGATATTACCGTTACTAGCGTAACGGCCCAAGATGGCAATGGTAACAAAACCGTTACAAATGCAGACGGTGTAACGACTGAAGATAATACAGGCAACAAGACCGTTGTCAATAAAGACGGTATTACCATCAATAAGGCAGACCCAACAGGCAACAAGACCGTATCCTTAACAGGAGATGGCTTAAATAATGGGGGCAATAAGATTACGAATGTAGCTGACGGTGTTGATGATAAAGATGCAGTTAATAAATCTCAATTGGATAATGCAACTGCAGCTGCGACTACTACCGTAACTGCCGGCAATAATATTATTGTTACAAAAACTACAAATCAAAATGGTTCCACGAACTATGAAGTTGCTCTTAAAGATCAAGTGACATTGGGTTCAGATCCTACGAAACAAATCGCGCTTGATGGTACTACAGGTACGATCAAGGCCGGCGATAAGGTTACAATCGATGGCAATAAAGGTAATATTACTGCAGGTAAAGTGGCAATCGATGGTGAAAAGGGTATCATTAAGGCCGGAGATAAGGTAACAATTGACGGTAAAGACGGTAAGATTGATGCAGGTAAAATCGCTGTGGACGGTAAAGACGGCTATGTTACCGGATTGGAAAATAAAACATTTGATCCTGCTAATATCGTTAGCGGCCGAGCTGCCACGGAAGATCAATTAAAAGCATCTCATGACTCTTTAAATCAAAAGATTACCAATATGGGTGATGAAATCACGAAGAAAGGCATGGATTTTGCAGGTAATACAGGCGAGTTCCACCGTGATTTAGGTCAAAAGGTTACTATTAAAGGCGAAGGTACCGAAGCGGATGATAAATATTCCGGTGAAAATATCAAGACAGTAGCTGATCAAGTTGGTAACATTACTATCAAGATGGCGAAAAACATCAAAACCGATAGCGTAACTACTGATAAGGTGAAGGTCGGCAAAGATGGCCAAGACGGTGTTTCCATTACGGGTCCTAACGGTGCTGACGGTACAGATGGAAAGGTAGGTATTTCCGGTAAAGACGGTAAAGATGCTGTATCTATGTCCGGTAAAGACGGCATTGGTCATATCGGATTAAACGGTAAAGATGGACGCAGTGCTGATATCACCGTTGAAAAAGGAGATCCTAACCTTGATGACAAAGAAATCACTCGCATCAAGTATAAAGATGAAGATGGTACGACTCACCAAGTAGCAACCAAAGACGACGGCATGAAATACGGTGGTGACAGCGGTAACGTTATCAAGAAGAAGCTTAACACGCAAGTTAATGTTAAGGGTGGCATTTCCGATGAAAGTAAATTGACGGATGAAGCTAATATCGGTGTTGTTTCCGATGGCACAGATACCTTGAAATTGCGCTTGGCGAAAGACTTGCAAGGTCTTAACACTGTAAATGCTAATACAGTTAATACTACAACTGTAAATGCTACAACTGTAAAAACAGGTGATAGCAGCTTAAATAATAACGGGTTGACCATCGAAAACGGTACAGCTGGCAAGACTGTTTCCGTTACTAAAAATGGTTTAGACAACGGTGGTAACAAGATTGTAAACGTAGCACCTGGTGAAGTTTCCGCAAACAGCACAGATGCTGTAAATGGCAGCCAACTATATGGTTTAAGTGGTCGTGTTTCTAAATTAGGTACACAAATTAATCGTGTAGGTGCTAGTGCCGCTGCGTTAGCCGGTTTACATCCGCTAGATTTCGATCCTGATGATAAATGGGATTTTGCGGCTTCCTATGGTAACTATAAAGGTACAAATGCCGTTGCTATTGGTGCATACTATCGTCCTAATGAAGACACTATGGTCAGCGTAGGCGGTTCTTTCAGTGGCGGTGAAAACATGCTTAACGTAGGGGTAAGCTGGAAATTTAGTCAAAATAATACGGTATCTCGTTCACACGTTTCCGTAGCAAAAGACGTGTTGGGCTTGAAACAACAAGTAGAAATGTTGACTAAGAAATTAGAAGCTTACGAATCCGGTCAAGTTCCGGCACCTGGAAACGGTTCTCGTCATGCCATGGTATTCCCTGATGTTCCTGAAAATCACTGGGCATATCAATATGTTAAGACATTGGGAGAACGTGGATACTTACAAGGTTATCCTGATGGAGAATTCAAAGGCGATCGTACGTTAACACGTTATGAATATGCGGCCATCATCTATAGAGCATTACAGAATGGTGCTCCTGCAGATGGAAACATGGCTCGTTCTGTTGATGAATTCGGTTCCGAACTCGAATCTATCAGAAATATCGATAGATTCCGTGTGGATCGTGTGTCCGGCGGCGATAATGATCGCAATAAGGTAGAACGTGTTCGCATCAACGATAAAGATGATGTTGACCAAAACGACTACAGAGATAACTATGGATCTCGCATTGAAAAAGCAAAATAATCGATGTATCATAGCATATTATTAGGGAAATGAAATACTATTTCTCACTAAGAAAAAGGAAATGACATAGCATTTCTCACAAAAAAAAGAGATGGCTGATCAAAGGAGATTGGCCATCTCTTTTTGTATTCATATGGAAAGTTTATGAAGTAAAATTAATAAATGATATATGTTATATTAGACGTTTTGTCCTCTTTGTTAAAACGGTTTAGCCTATATTTATGAGGTTTTGCAACGAGTTATGTAAAACGTTTACAGATTTTTTCAATGTGCTATAATATTCATGTAATTATCATGATTTTGTGATAAAAGTTTCGCCGATGGAGATGAAGTTAATGTTTATGAAATGGGGATTGAACGATATGAACAAACGGAAACGTTTATTAACACTGTTAATTAACGGTGTATTAATGTCTAGTCTTTGCATTGCCTATGCGGCACCTGATAATAATCCGGGTTCCGGTAGCGGTGTGGCTATTGGTACAGGAAGCAATGCGCCAAAAACGGAAAATGTGGCTGTTGGCAAGGGCGCCGGCATCAGCTATTCCAATGGTGCAAGTAATGCTACAGGCGATATTGTTGTAGGTAATGGTGCTAATATCAATAACTATGCGAGCCAAGGCGGTAGTGTTGCCATCGGTAAAAATGCAAAAATCGAAAACATGGCAGGTGGTGTAGAAGCAAGCTTTGCTCTAGGCCAAACGACTTTCAGCGGAAGCTGGTTCTCATCTGCTAGAATTCCTGCAGATCCAACAAAGGTTGTGGGCAGTGTTGCTATCGGTGATAATACATTTGCACGTACCGGTAGCACCATGATCGGTTCTCATAATTACAAAGGTAAGTTGGGTGATATCGATGTAGATAGTGCTACGACTAGAACCTATGCTCTTAATGCATATGCTACAACCATCGGTGCTAACAGCTTCAGCAATGGCGCTTTCACTACCAATACAGGTGTGTATAACATCATGTCCAGTGAATATAATGGTGGCCGTTTGGCTAATCCACTAAAGAATTTTGGTGCTACGATTACCGGTTCATTAAACAGCATTGAATCGCAAACTGCTACTAACCGGTATGCAGGTATTGCGAACAGTATCGTAGGTACAGCGAATAGAACATTTAATTCCAACGGTTCCATCGTAATGGGTGCCGGCAATGAGATTACAAATTCCATTACTACCATTTCGGCTCCAAGTGACGGTGGTAATTCTGCCAAGGCGTTAGCTGATAACTTGCGTGGTGCTATTAAAGACTCTAAGAGCGGCGGTGCTACCATGGCTCTCGGCGGTGGTAATAAGGCCGACTATACATTGCGTACATCCATAATCGGTGTGAACAACACGATCACGGGTGCTAGTGGTGATGAAAGCACCAATAACCTTTCCATGGGTGTTGATAATACAGCGGATAAGGTTAAAAATACAACCGTAATCGGTACGGAAAATAATATAACTAACTCTACAGGAACGCTTGTTCTTGGCGATAAACGTACCATAACGAACGCTAACCATGCGGTTGTTATGGGCTCCAGCGATAACGGCACAACGATGAATGTCGATGATGCGGTAGCCGTAGGCCATAATACAGATGTTTCCGTAGCAGGTGGTGCCGCTATCGCTAGTGAAGCAAAGGCAGGCGTTGACAAAGGTGAAGTTGGATATGATCCAAGTAAAAAGGCTGCATCCACTGAAACGAACGCTACATGGAAATCGACGCGTGCTGCAGTATCTGTCGGCGATGTGGACAATGGTGTGACTAGACAAATCACGTCTGTAGCAGCAGGTTCCAAAGATACAGATGCTGTTAACGTGGCACAACTTAAACAATTACAAAACCAAGTAAATTCTGTTGGTTCAACAACTGTTAGCGCAGGTAATCACATTAAAGTAGATGCTACGACAAACGGCAATGTTAAGGACTACAAGGTTAGCTTGGCTGATGATATTACTAATCAAATCAACAATAACACAACGAATATCACGAACATTCAAGGTGATGTTAACAATATTAAACAAGATGTAACTAACATTCAAAATAATATTACAAATATCGGTCAAAATATTTCTCGTTTCGATAGAAAAATCAATCGAGGTGTAGCAGGTGCTGCTGCTCTTGCCGCTTTACATCCATTGGATTTCGATCCTGATGCAAAATGGGATTTCGCAGCCGGTTATGGTCATTTCCACGATGGTAATGCTGCTGCATTAGGTGCTTTCTATCGTCCTAATGAGGATGTACAACTCAGCATCGGCTCCACATTGGGTAACGGTGAAACCGTTGTTAATGCCGGTCTTTCCGTGAAAGTCGGCGCTCATAGCAATGTATCCCGTTCTCGTGTAGCTGTTGGCAAGGAAGTGTTGGAACTTAAGAAAACCGTGGCTGTACAAAATGCGCAAATTCAAAAATTGACTGCCATCATCAATAGCTTGGCAGGCATGAACATGAAGGCGAATCGCACTACATTATTCCCGGATGTACCTAGCAATCACTGGGCTTATGATGCAGTATATGCACTCTCCGAACGTGGATTGGTAGAAGGGTATCCTGACGGTACATTCGGCGGAGACCGCATGATGACTCGTTATGAATTCGCTCAAATCGTATACCGCGCTATTCAAAAGGGTGTAAGCGTAGATGAACGTCTCGTAACGGAATTTGGTCCTGAAATGGCATTGTTCCGCGTGGACACAGTTGCAAAAGACGCTAACGGTCAACCAACTATCGAACGTGTCAGAGTCAACAAAAAATAATTAATCAGATACAGTATTAAGTTTTGTTTATATTGATTGATGTATCGCATATTGATTAATAGGTATAAATTATATTAGGAATAATATAATTAAAGACTTATATACTAGCATATTATCTGATAAAAATAGACAATAAATAGGGTAGTAACTGTCGAAGTTGCTACCCTATTTTATTATTGTCTTTAGACTGGTTCGAGACGTAGTCGCGAATCATAAAACCACCCGCTATGCGGGTGCGGCAACGAAAGTTATACAAAAAAATCACCTTGCTTAAGTATAATGTAGGTGTTCAAGTCGCATTATATGCAAAAGAAAGGTTTGAACAGTGTAACTACCGGTAATACTGTTATGAACAGTGATGGCTTGACTATCAATGGCGGTCCTAAGATTGTTAAGGACGGTATCGATGCCGGCGTTAGCTTGAAACTTGGTCAAGGCAATCACGTATCTACTTCCAGAGTAGCTATGGCGAAAGAACTTAAGGATCTTCGTGCAGAACTTGAAAATATGAAGGGCGCACTCATAAAAGTTTCCGAAGGTAAACAGCTTAATTCCTTGGATTTGGATAAGATGCAACTCTTCCCAGATGTGCCTGAAAACCACTGGGCATATGACTATGTGGCAACATTGGCAGGTAATGGCATCATCGTTGGCTACCCAGACGGTAAGTTTGGCGGAGACCGCATGATGACTCGTTATGAAATGGCTGCTTTGATTTACAGAGCTATTCAAAACGGTGCTGTTGCCGATGAACAAATGGCTAGAGCTCTTAAAGAGTTCCAACCAGAACTTGAACATATCAGAGTGGATACTATTTCTAAACATAAAGATGGTACTCCTGATATTCAACGTGTTCGCGTTATCAAAGGTCGCGGTTAATCGAAGCGAAAGGCTTTCATATGAAAAAATTGTGTTCTCTTGTGATTGGAATGTTATCAATACTATTGCTGTCGGGGCCTATGGCCTCGGCGGCAAATGGTATTACCGTAAGAGGTCAGTCTGAAGGGGCCTATGCGGAAAATATATATCGTTTTGTCACTTCCGAAGGACAAGAAATTCCTGCCATGATGGAAAATGGAGGCAAGATAATGAGTTACACGCCTTTTCAGGCGTCAGGTTATATAGTCCATAATCAGGCTCAACAATCTATACTGATTATTCAAAAAGTGGCTTATGAAGATCGCCTTCCAAATCAACCCATGGTGAGCTACAGAAAAGATGTTGAAGATTCTTCTTCAAAGATAATGACACGGAAACCTCCTAAGGTTGAGATAACTCGTGATGCAGGCTATTTTCAAGGTCCTGTAAAGAGCGATCTTAACAATTGGTATCAAGTCAATCCTGGCGCTTTACGCATAGATCAGCTAGATGGTTATCAAGTTGCGTGGAATTTATCCGGGATTCCAATGAGGACTAAAATCTGTACCGTTGGTAGAATTATATCCTCTGCGGAAGTCGGACTCATGAATTTCCGTACGGCTCAAGGGACTACTATTCTTGTAGATCTCAATGGTGCAGTTGTTCCTATGGGACAACGGGTAACCATTTTGGGGATTATCTCCTCTCCGTCGGTATTGATGATTCAGTTCGTACACAGCATTGGCAGCGAATGAGATAAAGGATCTTTTTAAAAATAAAACCAAATAAACTTTTCTCCGGAAAGAGCTTTTATCAATACGATGCCTTGGAATGGGGCTGGACGGTCAATGACTGGACGTCAACATATCATTTACAATCTATAATTTCATAAAATCTTTAAAAAAGACTTTGAGTTATGTCTCCTTGAATGTATAATAGTAGTATTGAGGAGACATAGCTCATTTTGTTTTTTTAGGGAGTGTGTTTTTCAATCCAAAGGGAGGATAATTATGAATCACATTTATAAAGTAATTTGGAGTCGAGTGAAGCATTGCTACGTAGTGGTTTCCGAAATCGCTACTAATGGTGGAAAAAGCAGAACCATTTTTGAAAAGAAAAATGCATCATTCGGTGCACTTTTATGCGCTTTTGCCTTGGCAGGATGTTTAGTGCCGAGTGTGGTGGAAGCATCATTTAATGCGGGGATTGGATCTTCTGTATTCCATCAAAACAGTATTGCTGTAGGGGATACTGCTAAGACTACACAAGAATATACGGTGGCTCTCGGTAGCAGAACACAGGCAACTGATATATATGCTATCGCTATCGGTGACCAAGCAAAAGCTACAGGTCAAGGGGCGACGGCTATAGGTTCTTTATCTCTATCTACGGCACTACATTCTCTTGCTGTTGGTGATCAATCTCATGCTACGGGTCAAGACAGTTCGGCATATGGTCTTAAATCTCAAGCTACCGGATTGGCCAGTGTAGCAGTGGGAGCCGATGCTAAGGCAAACAGTGAAAATGCAATCGCCATGGGTAACACATCTACTGTAACAGGATTAAATGCTATAGGAATTGGTTCCTTAGCAAATGCGGCAGGTACTCAAACGGTCGTAGTAGGACGTCAGGCCCATTCCGATGCAAACTCTGAAAACAGTGTTGCTATAGGTCAAGGCGCTCATGCAGGGGGACAAAAAAGAGCAAACGATCCTTATTCTGCAAGCACAATTGCTATTGGTAATGTAGCACATGCAATGGAAAATGGCGATATTACTATTGGTCGTCAAGCTACAAGCTCGGTATCCAAATACCATAATCAAGAAGGATCTGGTGCAGTTGTCATGGGGGCGGAAGCTCATTCTTACGGCTCTCGTGGTGATGTGGTTATTGGTTCCGGAGCGGAAGCCAGCATCATTAGAAAGAGCGTTACCAATCCTGATGATCATCCTGAATACTCTCAAGGCACGGCTATCGGTAGTATGGCAAAGGTGTATGGCACTCAATCTATAGGTATCGGTGGAGATGTAAGAGCTATTGGTCATTCCTCTATTGCCATCGGTGGGGATGATATTGAAACGGCGAAGCCTGATTTGAATACAGTAGTGCCTGATATGGCGGTTGCTGGTACACAAAAAAACTTTAATCGTGAACTAGCCGCTCTATACCCTGGAACTACATTGGGATCTGGTGCACTTAATGATAGTAAAAAGTATGTAAATACCGCTTCTATCGGTCATGGCAGTATGGCTATCGGTATGATGACGCAGTCTCTTGGTACGGGTTCCACGGCAATCGGTGTTAACTCATTGACAAAAGGCGTTGCCAGTACAGGTATCGGTGTCATGGCACGAAGCTGGGGTAAAAATTCTCTTGCCGTAGGTAGCCAGGTAGGTGCGTATGGTGACAAAGCCATATCCATTGGTGATACGAATACAGTCGGTTTCGATATGACCGATGGCGCTACATCCGGTACTAAATCTGCTGCTCTCGGTGTAGAAAATAAAGTGTATGGAAGCAATTCCTATGCTATTGGTGATGGTAATACGATTGGTTCCGCGACTATTACGGAAACCACAGAAACTAATGGCGATAAGATTAAAAAGGTTACTGCCGGTACGGTTAAAGGTAATACGGCAGGCGCTTTCGGTAATAAGAATACCATCACAACGGATAATGCGTATGCGGTAGGTAATAATTCCACAGCTTCTGCTGATGGGGCCATGATTCTAGGGAGCACTGCATCCGTAACAGGAGAGAATGGTGTAGCTCTCGGTAACAATACAAAAGTAGCAAATGAAAATGCCGTAGCTATCGGCAATGGTTCTGAAACAGCGACAGCAGTGGCGACACAATCCGCAACGATTAATGGAGAAGCTCATAATTTCGCCGGTGTAAATCCGACTTCCACGGTGAGTGTAGGCAAGGCGGGTGCAGAACGGACCATCACTAATGTGGCGGCCGGTCGTATTTCTGCTACATCGACTGATGCTATTAATGGTAGCCAATTATATGCGATGACTACGGAAATAGATAAGGGCGTAGTTTATGCAGGTGATGTAAAAGCTGCTGCGGCTCCAGATAATAAGTTTACCCAAAAACTAGGTGCTCAAACTAATATTGTCGGTGGCGTGACCGATGAGTCTAAATTGAGTGATAACAACATCGGTGTGGTATCTAACGGCACGGATACGTTGAATGTCAAATTAGCTAAAAATCTAAATGTAGACAGCGTAAAAACAGGTACTACGGTAATCAATAATAATGGATTGACCGTTGGTGGAAAGAGCTTTATTACTCCGAATGGTATCAATGCCAATAATGCGCCTATTACGAATGTTGCCGACGGCAACGTAGCCCCTAACTCCAAAGATGCAGTTAACGGTGGTCAATTGAATGAAGTAAAAGAATTAGCCGGCAAACATACCATTGTGAAGGTGGATGGAGAAGAAAACAAAACTGACGGAAACTTGCTTATCGCTAAGACTGACAATAATGGTCAAGCTACATATGATTTGAAGTTAAATGATAATCTAGCAATCGGTAAGGAAGGTCCAACAGGTAAAGATGGTTCCATCGGAGTCAAGGGTAAAGATGGTTCTGCTGTTGCTATCAACGGTAAAGACGGTTCCATCAATCTTAACGGTGCAAATGGTGCAAACGGTCTTACTATGAAGAGCGGTGATGCGAAACCGGCTGTAGATGGTACCGGTATTACTCGTCTCGTTCTTGAAGAAAACGGAGTGAAACACGACGTAGCAACCTTGGATGATGGTTTGCAATTCACAGGTAACAATGAAAATACCGTTAATAAACACAAATTAAATACCTTGGTAAAGGTACAAGGTGAAGGTGTGACACAGGCAGATTCTGATAATTTTGCAAGTGCGTCCGGCAACATCAACGTAAAGGCGAACGGTACAGACAAATTAGAACTTCAATTGGCAAAAGACCTTAAGAATCTCGACTCCGTAACTGCAGCTAAGACTGTGAAAGCAGGCGATGCTGTTATGGGCGGCCAAACAGTGACTAATGCAGGCGGAGACAATGAAACCGGTAATTATGTAACGGGTTTAGACAATAAGACTTGGAATCCGAATAAAATTGTATCCGGTCGTGCTGCCACAGAAGATCAAGTGAAAGATGCTATAGCGACTCAAACGGCTACGGGTCTTAAGTTTGATGCCAATGTGGGCGGTATGAAAACTAATAAATTAGGCTCCACTGTGCTTGTGAAAGGTGAAGGCACCGCAGCCGATAACGATTACAGCGGTGAAAACATCAAGACTTTCATCACCCAAGATAATGATGGTAATACCACTATCAACGTGAAGATGAATAGAAGTCTCGTAGCTGATTCCATTAAGGTCAATAAAAATGGTAAAGATGCTAAAGACGGCGTTACCCTTACCGGCCCTGATGCAAACGGCACGGATGGCAAGGTAGGCATTTCCGGTAAAGACGGTAAAGATGCGGTATCTATGTCTGGTAAAGACGGTATCGGTCACATCGGCTTGAATGGAAAGGATGGCCGTAATGCTGATATGACAGTTGATAAAGGCACTCCTGATCTTGACGGCAATGAAATCACTCGTATTAAATACACCGATGAAAATGGTACCCCTCATGAAGTGGCAACCAAAGATGATGGTATGATGTACGGTGGTGATTCTGGTACTGTTATCAAGAAGAAACTTAACTCGCAAGTCAATGTTAAGGGTGGTATCACTGATGAAAATCTATTGACCGATGAAGATAATATCGGTGTTGTTTCTGATGGTAACGATACATTGAAATTACGCTTGGCGAAAGATTTGCAAGGTTTGAAATCTGCAACTTTTAAAAATGGTAATGTTAATACTGTTATCAACGGTGACGGTATGACCATTACTGAAACAACTCCGGCTGGTAACAATTCGGTGAGCCTCACTAAAGATGGTCTCAATAACGGCGGTAAAAAGATTACCAATGTAGCTGAGGGTACTGATCCTAATGATGCAGTCAATGTTAATCAGTTGAAAAAAGCGACTGATGCAGCGACTACTACAGTAACTGCCGGCAACAATATCACTGTTACACCAACTACTAATCCTAATGGTTCCACGAATTATGAAGTTGGTCTTAAAGATCAAGTGACATTGGGTTCAGATCCTACGAAACAAATCGCGCTTGATGGTACTACAGGTACAATCAAGGCCGGAGATAAGGTTACAATCGATGGCAACAAAGGTAATATTACTGCTGGTAAAGTGGCAATCGATGGTGAAAATGGTATCATCACGGCCGGAGATAAGGTAACGATCGACGGTAAAGACGGTAAGATTGATGCAGGTAAAATCGCTGTGGACGGTAAAGACGGCTATGTTACCGGCTTGGAAAATAAAACATTCGATCCTGCTAATATCGTTAGCGGTCGAGCTGCCACAGAAGATCAATTAAAATCGTCTCATGATACGTTGGATAAAAAGATTGATGATCTAGGTGATGAAATCACGAAGAAAGGCTTGGATTTTGCAGGTAATACAGGCGAGTTCCACCGTGATTTAGGTCAAAAGGTTACCATTAAAGGCGAAGGTACCGAAGCGGACGATAAATACTCTGGCGAAAATATCAAAACGATAGCCGATAACGATGGTAATATCACTATCAAGATGGCGAAAGACATCAAGGCTGACAGCGTAACTGCGAATACGGTTAATGGCGGCACAGTGAATGCTGATAAGGTAAAAGTCGGCAAATCCGGCCTTGATGGTGTAACTATTACCGGTCCTAACGGTGCTGACGGTACAGATGGCAAGGTAGGTGTTTCCGGTAAAGATGGCAAGGATGCGGTTTCCATGTCTGGTAAGGACGGTGTCGGTCATATCGGCTTAACAGGCAAAGACGGTCGCAATGCGGATATCACTGCTGAAAAAGGCGATGAAGATCTTGACGGCAATGAAATCACTCGTATTAAATACATGGATGAAAATGGTACACCTCATCAAGTAGCAACCAAAGATGACGGCATGAAATACGGTGGCGACAGTGGTAATGTTATTAAGAAAAAACTTAATGAACAAGTCAATGTTGTGGGCGGTATCTCTGATGTTAGCAAATTGTCCTCTGAAGATAACTTAGGTGTGGTATCCGATGGTACCGGTAACCTTAAGATTCGTATGGCGAAAGACTTAAAAGGACTTGAATCCGTAACGACTAAGGATGCTGCAGGCAATACCACCGTTATGAACGGTGGCGGTATGACGATTACACCTGCTACAGGGGATTCCGTAAGTCTTACTAAAGACGGTTTGAATAATGGCGGTAATAGAATTACCAATGTAGGCCCTGGGGTAAACGGTACAGATGCTGTTAATATGAATCAATTGAATGGTTTAATGAGCGATATGGAAGGTCAAATTGCAGACTCCGGTGCTGCTAGTGCGGCTATTTCCGGTCTTAAACCATTACAATACGATCCATTGGAACCTACTCAAGTAATGGCTGCGTTAGGTCACTACAAAGGTAGCACCGCGGCTGCTTTAGGTGTGGCTCATTACACTAATGAATCCACATTGTTCCACATGGGCGTATCCCTCGGCGGTCATGACAACATGTTCAATGCGGGTGTATCTTATAAATTCGGTACATCTGATGCGAAGAAAGCCGTTCCGGAACGTTATAAAGGCGGTCCAATCAGCTCTGCTTATGTAATGCAAGATGAAGTGACAGCTTTGAAAGCGAAGTATGAAAAAGTACAACGCGATAATGAAGAAATGAAAGCACAAATTGCATTCTTGATGGAACAATTGGGTAACAAATAATATGATAAACATATTGATGTAATATGATATGAAATCACATATTCATATTGTAGTGCCATAAAAGACGCCAAAAGCATTTTACTTTTGGCGCCTTTTAGTATTTTATGAATTTACTCTTGCTTTTATTGGGGGTATTCGTACATATTATCTATCGAGTATATGTTGCATATATGTAAGGATAATCCATTATCGATTTAATATAAACGAATGAAATTAGATATAAATGAATGGGAGTAGAAAGAAAAAATTTTTAGTTGGTTTTATGCAAAAAAAATGGTGCATTTGGAAGGTAAAAGTCGGCAATTATAGGGGCGAAACTGCGGCCGCTTTAGGTGTTGCACATTACACAGCAGAAGATACTATGTTCCATGTAGGGGTATCTGTTGGCAGCCATCACAATATGGTGAATGCCGGTGTAACCCGTAAATTTGGTACTTCCGATAAAAGAAAGGCGATCCCGGAACGTTACAAGGGGGGGGCCTATTAGATTCATGTATGTAATGCAAGATGAATTGACGCAATTGAAAGCTGAGAATGCACTCATGAAATAACGTGACCAAGAATTGACCGCTAAGTACGATCAAGTGCAACGAGACAATGAGGAAATGAAGGCTCAAATTGCATTGCTCATGAAACAAACAGGACTTACTAAATAATTTGTACTTGGAAGTATTTGATTTTTGTTATATTCTATTTATGTAAGGAATATGAAGTCCGCTCATTTGGCGGATGATTATAAGGAGGATTAGGGTTTATGAAATTAATGAGATTTATGCCTATTTTAGCGCTTGCCTGTGTATGTGTTGCAGGTCAAGCTGATGCAGCTTGCGATACATTGATGATGCGTGAACAAGCACCGTTACCTTTAACTAACATCGAACAGGAAGTAGTTCTTCCTGTTCCTAGTGAAGAAGTGCGTGACGTAGTAAGGGAATTTACACATTTTCAATTGAATCAAGCAGGTAAACTTATCAAGGACGATACCAATGTTGTGTCCGGGCAAGAACGTTATAGTAATAATGCGCTTTATTATATGAATGTTCGTCGCAGCTGGTACATCGTGAGTCATCGCTATAAAGAAGACAGCTATGCACGCGTGGCTTTAGATCGTTTGTATAATGACTATAAAAAGTTCTTTGAATCACATACTATGGTATCTGAAGCCGGTAGAATGGATTATGCACAAGAAATCATCGATATCTTGGATCATAATACTGCTGAAATTAAAAATGATGAATTGCGCTTTTACATGAATGAAATGGTTATTTTCAGTTTGAAACAATCTATGAAAGATGGGAATAATCGTGTGAAAGCCGTTCAACAAACAAATGAACTGGCAGCTGAAGGGGATCGTGTAGTTAATCTTCGCAAAGCTATCAACACAGAGGAAGCTCTTGGCTAATATGGTTGAAAGTTTACTCGAATAGCAAGTCATATAATAGCTTGTATAGTAATTCTTATAGTGACTGAACTATATTCATACTTTTTAATTAAGTGCTAAGGGGTATCATTTTGGTATCGCCTTAGCACTTTTATTATTGTCTTTAGACTGGCTCGAGACGTAGTCGCGAATCATAAAACCACCCGCTATGCGGGTGCGGCAACGAAAGATAAACTTAGTGTAAAAGAATATGAGGACCCTTTTAAGGGTAGCAAGTAATACATATCCCCTTTAAGGGGAACGTTACGAGTCAATGGCTATGCGGCTTGAACGTAGTGAAAGCCAGCGCCTTTAGACGCTGGCCTAGTACTACGGGCTTATAGCCCGTGAGCAAACCACCCGTTTTACGGGTGGTTCTGATTATAATTTTATAACTATTTTCAGATATTTTATTTTTTGTTATAATAATATTTAGAAAGGTCTGCTTTGTTTTAAATCGTTTATCTTTATAACTATAATAAATCAAAGTAGTCTTGTTTTTGTTTCCTGGCACTGCAAATACATTACATAATAATCAAGATTTAGCGATTCTTGAATTATTACTATAATGATGTGATAATGATTATTAAGATGAATACTCGCCTGTTTTTAAAAAGGTGTTTTTTACAGAGGGTATATATCTTTTACTTCAATATAGAGAGCGTAATTTTAGTGTAACAGGAGGAATTTAGGAGGGAAGTTATGAATCGGATTTACAAAGTTATTTGGAGTCGGGTGAAAAACTGTTATGTGGTTGTTTCGGAAATCGCTAACAATCGTGGCAAGATCAACGGAAGCACCGGCACAGGTGTGAGCACTCTTTTATGTGCACTTGCATTAGTGGGGAGCGTAGCACCGCCACTAAATGTTGCTCAAGCGGTAAATCCTGCCGGAACAGGGGCAGGTGTAGCCTGGGGTAATGGAGCCTATAGTGGAACCGATCAGCACAATGTGGCGCTTGGTGGTTATGCTCAGGCGAGTGGCACGGTCGCTTTGTCGTTAGGAGCACATAGTGAGTCTACAGGAGCATATTCTACCGCCGTAGGTGGCGGATCACATGCTACCGCTAAAAATGCGGCAGCAATTGGTCCTTGGTCTGAAGCGAGAGCAGAAAATGCGGTTGCTGTTGGTGCGACTGCTAAGTCTTTAGCAGAATATGCGATGGCTGTCGGTGGGGACTCGATGGCTAATGCTAAAAACGCGGTTGCCTTAGGTGCTATCGCCAATGCGTCACAGGAAAATGCGGTTGCCATCGGTTCAAAGGCTGAGTCTAGTGGAGAGTATGCTGCTGCCATCGGTGGCGGCGCCAAGGCGAAAAATAAGCATGCTATTGCTGTTGGTAGTCTCTCTGAGGCTACGGGAGAAGGTTCCTTTGCGGTGGGGAATAACTCAAAAGCTTGGAATAATTATGCTTATGCAATCGGTGGAAGCTCAAAGGCGACAGGTCAGTGGTCTATCGCTATGGGTACGAATGCGACGGCTCAGGAAGATAGCACTGTAGCGATTGGTACTTGGGCAGAGGCGACAAAGGGGCAAGCCACGGCTATCGGTAATCAAGCTAGAGCAAGAGCTATAGGGGCAACGTCTCTCGGTAGACTTTCTTTAGTTAGTGCAGTGGATGGTACTGCGATAGGGTCTTCAACCTCCGTTACGGGCCTAAATGGTACGGCGATAGGTAACAAGGCTAATGTATCAGTAAAGAATGGCGTAGCTATCGGTAATGAAGCAAACGTGGCGAATGAAAATGCCGTGGCTATCGGTGCCGGATCTGAAACTGCAGCAGCGGTTGGTACAGCATCTGAAATGATCAATGGCGAAGTACATAATTTTGCAGGTGCTAACCCTGGTTCTACGGTAAGTGTAGGTAAGGCAGGCGCGGAACGTACTATTACCAATGTTGCGGCAGGTCGCCTTTCCGCTACATCTACGGATGCTGTTAACGGCAGCCAACTATATGCGGTAAATACGGAAGTAAATAAAGGCGTAGTGTATGCAGGTGATGTAAAGGCTGCAGGGGCTAATGATAATAAATTTACTCAAAGATTAGGCGCGCAAACTAATGTTGTTGGTGGCGTGGCTGATGTATCTAAATTGAGTGATAACAATATCGGTGTAGTATCCAATGGATCTAATACACTAAATGTTAAATTGGCTAAAGAACTACAAGGCTTGACTAGTGTAACGACCGGCAATACCGTAATGAACACTGATGGTGTGACTATCACCGGAGGTCCGAAAATCGTAAAAGACGGTATTGATGCGGGCAACAAACAAATCACAAACGTTGCCAGCGGCGGAGATGTCATTACAAACGGCGCTAATATCGGCGATATCAACCGCATCGTTACTGCAAAAGACAAATACATAACCGGCGGTACTGCAACGTACCAAGCTAATGGTGACGGCACTGCAAATCTAACCGGTACAAACGGTTTGACCGCTAATGTGACAGGTCTTAAAAATAACTTTGTTACAAGCGGCAGCGTATCCAATGACGGTAAAACGTTGACATTGGAACGTAATGATACAGGTAAAGTTAATGTCGATTTGAGCAATGTATTTACCGAAGTGGCAAAAGGTGACTATCGTTTGGTAGCAAACCCTGAGCCAAATAGCCAAGGTAAATATAAAGCTGACAGCGACGGCAACATGGTATTGACTGTAGCTAATGATAAAGGCGATAAGAAACAAGTTACATTGACAGATATCGCATCCAAAGCGCAACAAGATACCAATACAACAAATATCACAAATATCAACACCACTATTGCGAAAGGTTTGAACTTCAAGGGTGATGATGCAACTGTCATCAATAAACAATTGGGCGATCAATTGGATATTAAAGGCGGTGCGGCAGCAACGAACTTGTCGGATAATAATATCGGTGTGGTATCCTCAAATGGCTCATTAAATGTGAAATTGGCCAAAGATTTGACCGGTTTGAACAGCGTAACGGCGGGAACAGCTAGAATGGGTGTTGATTCCACAGACCATAAGAGCTATGTGACCGGTTTAGATAACCGTGACTGGGATGTACAAAATCCGGTAGTTGTAAATGGTAGAGCGGCAACAGAAGATCAATTGAAGAAGGTATCTGATGCTATTACCGTTGCCAATGCATCTAAGACTGATTATCGTCTAGTTAAAAACTCAGCTGCGGCAGATGGATCTTATACAGTAACTAATAACAAGGTTGATCTTAAAGTAGAGGATAAAGCTAATCCAACTTCACCGGCAAGCACAGTTACAATCAATAACATCGCTAGTGCTGATGATGTTGAAAAACTAAAATCCGGCTTTAAAGTAAAGGCTGGCAATAATGAAGGCCCAATCAAAGCTGGCGATACGCTTGAATTTGCGGCAAAAGACAATGCAATCGTGGAATACGATACGGCTGCTAAGAAATTGACCGTAGCTGTAAGCAAAAACCCTAATTTCGATAGCGTAACCGTAGGTGACGTAGTAATCAATAATAGTGGTATTAATGCGGGCAACAAACAAATCACAAACGTTGCCAGCGGCGGAGATGTCATTACAAA
>ERZ773005.624-NODE-624-length-25070-cov-8.790486_pt1 | contig 25070 bp, 22 predicted proteins | sample MGYA00580666_ERZ773005 | MGnify/ENA primary metagenome ERZ773005 (study PRJEB29015, sample SAMEA2737999) | human oral metagenome | biome: human oral; feature: human-associated habitat; material: dental | place: China | collected 2061 ...
CGCCCTCGGCGCGAACGGTTATGTTACGCGCCGGGCCGGGCCGCGTCAATGGAAAGTTTCGGATCGAGGGAAATTTCTTTCTATCCGTTGCGCTACCTGAATATCATGCCAGGTAGGCCGCTTATAAAGAGCTTATGGACATCCTCCATAAACTCTTGCCCGGGAAAGACCGCATCGAATATGCGCTTGTCGCCAGAGAGCATCGCCGATCGCCCCCCCCTGAAAGAAGGAGACGCTCAGGCGAGCCCGGTTCGTCTGAAACGAACGAAAACCGCCCCCAGACATAGGAGCGGCTTTCGCATATATCGGCAAGCCTTGTTGGATCCTGAACCCCAGCAAGCCTCGCTCCATGGAAGCGCCGTTCGAAATCAGCACAGGCGCACAGACTGCAGGCCTCATGCGCTCTGCCGTTTCAAAACCCCGCCTATAGCCGTCACCCAGGGCGCGACGACAAGATCGATGGACCTTCGATGGGACGGGCGACGGCTATTTCCAGATGCCTACACGAAGACGATGGGCAGCGCGGCAAGCACGACAAGCAGACGCAGCATGAATCCGCCGACGAGCACGCCGCATTCGCTCGCGTACTCGAGCGCGACCGAGGACTGGGACCCTTCGGATGCACGCAAGGCGTTCGCGCCGATCAGGAGCGGCATGAGCAGCCCGACGAGGACAAGCCCGATCCAGAACATTCCCGCAAACCCGCCGGTCAGCATGGATTGGATCGATGCGGCGCCTTGGGGGTCTCCCGACGCCACGATGATGAACATGACGACGAGCGCGATGATTTCCGCAGCACCGAGGACGACGTGGCCCTTCTTGAGATCGAACATCTTCTCGATGTTCTCGCGATCAAGGATGAGCCCGCATAGGTTCACTGCGGCAAGGCCGCTCGCCAGGGCCGAGATCACGAAGAGCACCGGCAGGATCGCGTTGTTCCACAGCGGATACGCATCGACGACGCCCAACAGGAAGCCTGTGTAGGCGGCCACAGCGAACGCGAACACGTCGCCGATGACGGTCAGCCAGCGAGGAACGTCCTTCTTCAGAAGCTCGAGCACGGCCTCGATGAGGGCGACGGGCATGAACACGCAGATGAAGTACACGCCGAGCGTCATGACCGATCCCGGATTCATGATCAGGAAGATGAAACGCAACGGGTTATGCAGGCCCGCCTCGGCGTCCACCATGAGCATGACAAGACCGATGCCGATGAAGATCGGGGCGAGGATGCGGCCGGCCACGCGCATGCGCACCGCGTCGGGATATTTCCGCTCGATGTAGGCGGAAGCCAGGAACGCACCGGCCGATGCGCCGGCAAGGAACAGATATATGGCGATAAGGGGTCCCCACACCATCTCGATCACCTCACGTAGAAAATCTTGGACTTGGTCAGGTCTCCCGCAATGGGCAGGGCGTTCGTCTTGGCAAGAGCCTTCGAGATCTCGGATTCGGGATCGTCGAGGTCGCCGAAGACGCGCGCGCCGGTCACGCAGGTTCCGACGCAGGCGGGACTTCCGACCTGGCCGTCGTGATAGCAGAAGCGGCATTTCTCGATGATGCCGGTCGCTTCGATCTGGATGCGCGAGCCGTAGGGACAGGCGGCCATGCAGTATTTGCAGCCGATGCAGCGCTCGGGGTCGACCAGGACGACGCCGTCGTCGGTCGTGTACGTGGCATGCGTCGGGCAGACCTTCTGGCACGGTGCGTCTTCGCAATGCATGCATTGGGAAGGCACGACCTCGGCATGGACGCTGGGATACGTGCCGCGCTCGAGCATGTCGTATTTGATGAACGTCTCTTCAGGCTCAAGCTCGTTTTTCATCTGGCACGCAAGACGGCAGGCGAAGCAGCCGACGCAGCGCTTGGTGTTGATGAGCATTCCGTAGCGTGTCATTTACTTCTCCACCTTCTTCAACGTGAGCGTGAATTCCTGGCTCATGCACGAACCGACGGCAGGCTCGGCCTGCAGCGGAGCGAACTGCATCGGGTTGACGCCGTAGCCGTATGCAAGCGTCAGGTAGGTGGATTCTCCGCCGTAATGCGTGGGCATATACAGGACGCCGGGACGCACGCGTTCGGTCACATGTGCGGCGACCTGCGCGGTGTAGTTCTCGTTGGAGAGCTCGACCATGTCGCCTTCCTTGATGCCGAGCTTCTCGGCATCGGATGCAGCGACCCAGACGCGTTCCATGTCGTATTCGCGAGAGATGGCGTTCAGCGATGGAATGTTGCGGGTCATGGTATGCGAGTGGATGCTCTGCTTGCCGCCCGCGAAGAAGAACTGCCCCTCTTCAGGCCAGGTCTTGCGCGGGATATAGCCGATCACCGGATTGAGCCCGACGTTGCCGACCTTTTCGCTGGAAAGCTCGATCTTGCCTGACGGCGTCTTGAATTTAGGTACGCCGTACTCGAAAGAGCTCTCGAGCTGGACGATGCCCTTCTCACGCACCTCCGCCATCGACGTGCCGACGGTGGCGAGCTGCGCCTCGGAAAGCTCATCGACCGTGAACGGGAAGTACTCCCCTTTGCCGCATGCCTTCGCGATATCGACGAAGATCTCGTCGCCGGGACGCGTGTCGGGATGGATGATGTCGAGCGCCTGGAAGCGCATGGCGACGAGATGCTTCTTGCCGCCGATGAACTCAGGAACCTCGGTGCGTTCGAGATAGGTGCATTCGGGCAGGACGTAATCGCACTCGAGCGCTGTTTCGCTCATCTGGATGTCGATGCAGACCTTGAGGTCTACCTTCTGCAGGCCTTCGTGCCACTTGGCCGGGTTGCTGTATCCGTGCACAGGATTGGAGTTATAGAAGAACATGGCATGCACGTCGCCTGCAAGCGCGTGCTCGAGCAGGGCGACGTTGCTGCCCATCGCGTCGAGCACGAGCGGATAATCGGCGTCGCCGATGCGCTTGGCCTCCACTTTCGGAATGGAGGGGAACTTCTCCTGATCGAGCTTGCCCGCCTTCGGCGAGGAGGTGATGAGCGCGCCACCCTTGGCGCCCCAAGCTCCGAGCAGGGTGTTCACGGCTGCGACGGCGCGCGCGGTTTCGTACGAGTTCTGGTGCGCGCATCCGAACGCCGCGCGCCAGGAGGGCTCGACGGCGGCCGCAGGCTTCGCAGCGGCCATGGCCTTGGCGATCTCGGTGATGCGATCGGCGGAGATGCCGCAGATGTCGGCAGCCCATTCGGGCGTGTACTGCATGACCTCTTCGGCGAATTCCTCGAACCCGACGGTGTTCTCCTCGACGAAATCGGCATCGTAGAGATCGTTGGCCACAAGCACGTTGCAGATCGCCAACAGCAGCGCGATATCGGTGCCCGGAATGATCGGAAGCCAATCGTCGGCGAAGATGCAGCTGTTGTTCAGGCGCGGATCGACCATGATGATGCGCGCGGAGCCTTCGGCGGCGTCCGCCAGGCTCTTGACCGACGAAGGACGCAGGCCGTCGCCGTAGCTGCGTCCGATGAACATGACGACCTTCGCCTTGGCGAAATCGATGGAGTATTTCGCCGCACCGATGGTGTCGGTGAGGCCGCCCTCTTTCGAGAGGTTGCAGGCCGCACCATGCGTATAGATGTTGTTCGACCCGAGCGCATGGATGAGCATCTTCGAGTAGGTCTTGCCCGTCGGGCGCGGATCCTGCACGATCGCGATCGTCTCTGCGCCGTGCTCGGCGGTGATGGCCTTGATGCGCTCCCCGATGGCCGCAAGCGCATCGTCCCAGGAAACAGGTTCGAACGTGCCGTCCTCCAGACGATGCAGAGGCTCGGTGATACGCTCTTCGGCATACGCGAACTGCGCGACGCCATGGCCGCGCCCGCACAGCATGCCCTTGGAATACGGATGATCCTTGTTACCCTCGAGCGTCCAGAGCTTGCCATCGACGACATTGGCCCACAGGCCGCACTTGCTCGAGCACCCGTTGCACATCGACGGCGTGGATACGACCTCGCCGCCCCCTCGCTCTTCAGCCGCGTCCGCGCGCCACGCCGCGATCGACGAGAATCCCGTCGCAGCGAATGCCGCAGTCGCAGCCGTAGCGCCTAGGAACTTCCGGCGCGTCACGTTGTATTGCATGCATGCTCCCTTCCCCCAATAGTTCCTTGCCGACCGCTTCCCCCGCGGCGGCGGTGTTCTGCAATGCTTTACGAAGGCATGCCCGCCTCTGCGAGCGAAGCCTCCAGGTAAGCCTCGATGAGCGAAAGCGCGGCGTCTGCGAAGGCCGCGCCGGTCGCGCATGATTCTCGAGCCTGATCGGACAGGCGTCGATCGATTCCCGTAGCCGCACGAACCCCGAGAAGGCGCGCGCGATACCCGGCGATCCAGGAAAGATGATCGGCAGCGAACCGAGCTGCGGCCGAGGCATTGCCCGCTTCGGCGAACAGGCAGAAGACCTCGAGTTCGATCGTCAGATGGTCAGGCATCGATTTGAATGCCTCGGGCGCTTCGACGGCCAGATCGCTCAGGACGACCGACATATGGCGCGCAGGCTCGTTGAGATAGGTGCGAAGGTTCTTGGCCGAGGTCTCGCCGTCGTAGCCGCGCATCGTATAGAGAGATTCGATGGGCAGGACCGCATGCGGCATCCCTGCGACGAATGACTCGCGTATGAACGCCTGCATATCGCCGAGAGCCGCCGTCTCGAACGGCTCGATCGAATCCTCGTTCCACCCGATGCCGCGCGCCAGACGCACGATGGCCGCACGGTCGTCTTCGAACGCCGCAGCGGACGCATCCATCCATCCGCGTGCGAAGAGACCGTCGGCAAGCGCATGCAGCGCAGCCGGTCCATATGCGAGCGATTCGTCGTCATGCACGCCTTCGCACGCATCGCATGCGTCGGTCGTGGCTTTCAGAACGGCAGTTTCCCCCATGCCGATTCCTTCCCCCGTACCCATGAATTGCATCTTAGGGGCATCCATATGCCTCGCGAATCCGCAAGAACTGATGATTGTGCTAATGAACTGGGAATATAAAAGCTCTGAGGTCGAATATCATTAGAAACTGATGAGAACCTTCTTGGGATATTCGGCGTACAGGCCACATCGGGATGCGCCGTCATACGCCCGTTTTCGAGCCTCCGGGCGGAGAGTTGGGTATACTCGATAGCTGCATCGGCGCGGGGGAAGCGCCGGCATACCTTCAGGGGAGAACAATGACTCACGTTCAAAGCAGCACGACGGACGGCCGAAAAGCCGACAGTCGCAGGCTCTGGTCGGCATTCCGCGCGCGCTATCTCGGACTCGCCGTGTTCTGGGCATGCAGCATGCTGACGTTCCGCAGCTCCATCACGCTTTCCGGGCAGGCGCAGACGCCGGAGATGTCGACGGTGGTCGTGCTCGTCTCGTTTCTTGCGAACGCGACGGTGCTGCTTATAGGATCGATGCTGCTGCAGCGCGATCCCGACCGCATCAGACGCGTGCCCTGGTACGTCTTTCCTGCGCTTATCATGGTAGGCCTGGTGTTGCTCTGCGTCGCGGGGCAGCTGTCCGACACGATCTCGATGGTCGCATTCGTGCTCACAGGCGCCGTCATGACCGGCATGGGATACGGCTTCTTCTGGGGAAGCTGGGCCCAGGTGCTCGGCAGCCTGAAGCCGTCGCAGACCGGCGTGTACGCCGTCATCATCTTCTTCGTGAGCGCGCTGATCTTCGTCACGGTTTCAACGATCACGTCGCGTTTCCATGTGCCGTCTCTGCCCATCATGGAGCTGCTGACCGTCGTCGCAAGCGTATGCCTCTGGAAGTCGGTCAACGACCGCGACTTCGCCGCCATACGCGTGTCGACCGACCCGCGCCGCACGCTCGCGGCGCTCATATCGATCATGCCCCTCGTCACCGTCGGCATGGTCATATCGTTCTTCTTCGGGTTCGTCTGGGAAATGACCGTGATGTCCATGCGGTCGGCCGACGCCGCGCACTTCCTGCCTATGTTCGCGAACTGCATCGCCGCCGTGATCCTCATCGTCATCATCGCGGTGACGCATCGACGCTTCGAGCCGACGCGCATCTTCCTCGTCATCATCCCGGCCATCGCGCTGCTTTTCATCGCATTCCCGTTCTTCTTCGACACGCGCCCCGTGCTCATCAACGTGGCCATGACCGTGTGCTACGGCATGTTCGACGTCATCCTGTGGTATTCGGTCGCGACGGCGGCCTATGACTTTTCGACGTCGGGATACGTGGTCGGCGGCGTGGCGCGCAGCGCATCGATCGTTTCGCGCCTGACCGGCATCTGCATCGGATATCTGGTCATGAAGAGCATGGATGCGGCATCGAGCAGCATGATCGTGATCTCGGCAGGGGCGCTGTACCTCCTTGCCGTCATCGCCGTGCTGTATGCGATCGGACGCACGGGAACCTTCACGCTGACGTTCGGAAAGAGCGGTGCCGGCGCTGCCGGGCGCGCCATACGGGTCGCTTATGCGGACGATTTCCTGCACGACCGGAAACGCGGTGACGAGGGTGCAGGAGACATAGCCGTATCCGAAGGCGCCGAGGACCCGAGCATGAGCGTATCCGCAGCACGATGCGCCGCGTGCGCATTCGTCTCGTCCGAACGTACCGAAGGCATCGCACGCCAAGGGGCTGAGCCAGGTGCGGCCATGCCGACCGAAGAACATGCATCCGAACCGACCGGGACGGTTTCGGAGAACGTCGAGACCCTCCCCACCGAAGAGGACCTGTACGGATCGTTCGCCGATGACTTCGGCCTCACGAGACGCGAAGCCGAAATCCTTCCCTATCTGCATCGAGGACGCTCGGCACGCGTGATCGCCTCATCGCTTTACGTAGCCGAAAGCACCGTGCGCACGCACATCCGCCATATTCTCGAGAAGACCGGGCAGCATTCCAAGCAGGAGCTCATCGACTTCATGGAATCGCACGCGCAGGATTAGACGCCTAAGGCTCTCTATCCGGTTCTTCCTGCGTCTTGCGCCGGTCCCTCAGCTTGAGGAATTCTTCGAGAACGCGAGCGGATTCCTCGTCTTCCTTCTCTTGCTGTTCCCGATTGAGACGCAGGTCATCCACGATCTTGCCGTTGTCGGCAATGAGGGCGTACAGGAAGCTGCCTGCGAGGAGCCCGACTCCTCCGCCGCGCGCCAGGATGAAGCCGGCGATCATGCCGGCAAGGCCTTGGTCGGTCTTATCGCGGCACAGGTCGAAGAAGATCTGGGTGCACACGAAGCCTTGGATGCAGAGGACGGTCACGAGAATGGCGCCGGACGCAGCGGCGGCCGCTTCGTACACCGGATACAGAAACATGCCGAGTCCCGTGAAAATGATGTTGGTGCCCGATCCGTCGTAGATCGAATCCATGCCACGGCGGCCGTCCTGCTTGTACCGCTGATAGGTGGCAACGCAGTAAGGCGCGCTCAGCGGTCCGGCAAGCGCCGGATACGGCGCGAAGAAACCCAAAAGAAGGTTCCTGATGCCGCAGATGACATTCGTGCGATTCGAATCGAATTCGATGAACTCGTCTTCGCGCAGCGCCTGAAGACCCAACTGCTTCACGGTGATGAAATCGCCGTACGCGATAACCCAGGCGATGATCGCGATCGGAGCCGCATGCAGCCAGGTATGCAGATCGGGAAAGCCGATGAAGAAGGGGGACACCTGCATGAACATATGCCCGAAATCGGGGACCTTGACGATCTGGCCGGAGAATTCGTACTTGAATTCGCCGGTCATGCCGCCGACGACGATGAGCGCGATGACGGCGAAAAGGAAGCTGTAGTTGCCCAGGAAGCGCACGATCTTGTTCGTGTCCATGCGTTTGCGCACCCTCTGGCTGAACATGAGCGCGAATACGACGGCAAGGCCGGCAATGCACGCCCAGAGAGCATCGTCGACGGGACCGCCTTCCTTCAGCCTCGCATAGATCGCGCCTATGCCTGCGCCCAGAACGATGCCGGCCTTGATGCCCGGAGGCACCATGATGTTCAGCTTCTTCGACAATCCGCTGAAACCTAGGAACAGGAAGATCGCGGCCAGCTCGAGCTGAATCGCTATCAATGCCTGAATGCGGACGATGCCTGGATCGAAGGTTTCCAGGAAGGCGATCACGATAACCGCGGCAGGAGTGATCCAGCCGCAGACGGACGGCTCTCCAAGAAGCCAGTTGCAGAAATACAGCAGCGTTTCGAAGACCACCAGAGCCCACGCCGTCTCGGGATCGAGTCCGAGAGTGGATATGAGAACCGCGAGCATGCCGTAGGACGTGCAGGCGTTCATGATGCCTGTGACTATCTCCGGCGGTGAGATTTTAAAATGGATGAACGGAAGCCTGATGCGCAGGAAACCGATGGGGATGCAAGGCTGCACACCTCCCGGAGTACGCTTCATAAACGCCATCGTTGCCCCTTCTCCCCGTTTCGAAACGAACGCGAACCCCGTTCGATCGATCTAAGCTCCACTACGCATCGCGCACGGCAGCGCATGAGCCGATCGGGCGCCTTGCGCGAAGGCGACCGGCCCGCCTAGCAGCCGTACGCCTCCTTCAGAAGAGGGGCGGCTATTCTGACCATGATCTGGTCGGTCCCTTCGGCGATCTGAAAGCCGCGGCAGTCGCGCCAGATCATCGAAACCCTCTCATCGTTGATATATCCCCTGCCTCCAAGAATCTGCATCGCGTTCGATGCCACTTTGGTGGCGGTTTCGGGAACGAATCGCTTCATGAGCGCTATGGACAGGCGCGACTCTCTCGTATGCCCGTGCCGATCGACTTCTCGTGCGGTTCGGTAGACGCTATCCCGCATCGCTCTGACATCGATTTCCATATCGACGAGCATCTGCTGGATCATCTGGAAATCGATGATGTCCGCACCGAACGCCTGCCGTTTCGAAGCGTACGCGACCGCATCCTCCATCGCGGCCCGGGCCAGTCCAAGCGCGGTGGCGCAGGAGAAGATGCGCCCGATATCGAAGAAACGAAACAGCTGAGGAAAGCCTGGTTCGGACCCCGTCAGCCGATACGACTCATCAAGCACGACGTTCTCCATGATGACGTCGGAAAACGGAAGGATGGATTGACCGGCCTTCTTGATGGGGTACACCGAAATGCCTTCCAGGCCGTGCGGCAGAAGCCAGAGGGAAAGCGGCGGATGTTTAACGGGCTCCAAATCCCCGTCTATAGCTGCGATAAGCAGATACGGTGCGTATTCCCCGTTATTGACGAACGTCTTCCTGCCGTTCAGAATCAACCGGCCATCCACCGTCGCCACCGTCGTTTTCATGCCCATGGTGTCCGATCCGCCTTCAGGCTCGGAAATAGCCAGGGCGAACATCAACCGGCCATCCGAAGCATAGCGATCGCGAACCATGTCGAACTGGCTCGAATCGGCGAATTCGGCCATGATTTGAAGATTCAGCAGATCGTTGGTGAAAGGCAGGGTCGTACCGGCGACGCGCGCGAGCTCCTCCGCGACAAGGACCTGGGCGAACAGATCGTAGTTCCCATCCGCCCCGCGGTTAAGGACGTTGAAGCCCTTGAAATCCAGGTCGACGAAATCCTTGACGACCTCATCGGGCAGGCCGGCCTCGCGCCTCCATTGAGAGATATTCTCCTTAGAGAAGCGCTTCTCTCCATATTCCCGCAGTTCATCGATCAGTTCTTGGTGTCGAGGGCTGATTTCGGGATACATACGGTCAATCACCGCTCTCTCATCGCGTCAGACACGCGTCCGAATATCGAAGCACGTATCGTTTCGAGGATAGAACGGCTTCGGAATCACGCTGTTTTCGTCAAGCTTCTCAAGATTGAACATCGTTGCCTGAGCGGAGACGAGCACTCGTCCCTGAACGTCGGATACCTGGCACGACACGACGGTGCTGCGCCGCCCGCCGTGAAGGACGCGGGCCTCCAGGACTATCTCCTCGCCGATACGAACCGGTTTCATGAAGTTCGTGCTCATCTGGACCGTAACGTTTGCATATCCCATCGTATGGGCGGCCATCCCGCATGTCGAGTCGAGCAGCCCCAGTATGAAACCGCCGTGCGCGTTTCCATGGATGTTCGTCGCTCCTGCGGGAACGACCATCGTGTTCCGCACATGACCGCGCTCGATCATGCCGGCATGCAGCTCAGAGAATCCCGTCATGTCGGAAAGGTAGTTCAAAGCCCCTTCGACGAGATAGCTCGGAAGAGCTTCGCCCATACCCTCAGTCATCACCCATCTCCTTCGATGCAAGGCCGGGTCGGCAACAACCGACCCGGCCCGAAGCGAGGCGGCCTAGCCGAACCGGTATTCCACACCCATCGTGGGCTGCGGATTGGCCCACTTCTTGATGATGGTGCCGCCGCAGGCGATGCGGCAGGTGCCGCATTCGAGGCAGCCTGCGTAATCGAACGACTTGACGCCGTCCTCGTCGCGCTTGTACAGCGCCGCGGGGCATACGCGGATCAGCTTGTCGAACTCGGCGTCGTCCGGATCGTCCACCAGCTCGATATGCGCGTTCTCCTCGTCGACCTCGTATTTGTTCAGCGACAGATACTCGTCGACGTTCACTTCGATCTCTATCGTGCTCATAGCGCCTTCATCGCCCCCCTCACGTCGCGAAGGAGATTCATGATGCCGAGCTGCTTGATGATCGGCTTCATCGTCTTCTTCATGGGCCCGACCGGCGTGCCGTCGACGACGAACATCTTGTTCATCATGTCGCGGGCCGCCTCGGGGTACCCCTTGAACATGCGGTCGAAGCCTTCCATGAAGGCCGGAACGCGCTCGAACTGACGCAGGTCCTTCATGATGAAGGATTCCTCGAGAGCGTCGACGTAGCGCTTGAGGCCGGCCTTCGAGGTGTCGCCCGCATCGAGCGCAGCGGCCGCCTGCTGGCCTGCGATCTGCCCTGCGGCGACCGCATAGTCCATGCCGCGCACCGTGTAGCCGAGATTCACGCACATCATGGCGGCGTCGCCCGCCACGAGCACGCCGTCGGCCGTGAGCTCGGGCATCATGTTGATGCCGCCTTCGGGAACCATGTGCCCGGAATGCTCGACCAGCTTCGCGCCGGAGATGACCGGGGCCACCGCCGGATGGGCCTTCAGGTCCTCGAGCATCTGGTAGACCGGACGCGTCGCATCGTTCGCAACCGCCTCGATGCCCGCCACGATGCCGATCGAGATAGACTCCTTGTTCGTGTAGATGATGCCGCCGCCGAACAGTCCGTGCGTCGCATCGCCCGCGAACAGCCATGCGGCGCCTTCGCCCGGCGCGCATTGGAACCGCGCGTCGATCTCTTTCTCGGGAAGCTCGTAGACCTGCTTCACGCCGACGGCCATGTACTTGGCCGCGGGACGCTCGTAGCCGACGGCTTCCTTGGTGAGCAGCGAGTTCACGCCGTCGCACAGAAGCACGACTTCCGCCGTGATCTCATCCTCGCCCGCGCGGACGCCGGTCACGCGACCGGCCTCGTCCTTCATGAGCGATTCCACGGCGATGCCGTTGATGTACTCTGCGCCGGCGGCTTCCGCCTGCTCTTGGAGCCATTGGTCGAAAGGCGCGCGAAGCACCGTGTACGACTCCTGCCCGTCGGCCAGAAGGTCGTCGGACATGAAGTCGATCGTGAAGTTCGCGTCGGGCGCCATGAGCGAGATGCGCTCGTGCGAGACCTTGCGCTCGAAGGGGATCTCATCATAAGTGTCGGGGAATACCGACTTCAGGCAATGCGCGTAGATGCGCCCGCCCGTCATGTTCTTCGCGCCGGAGAAGTTGCCTCGTTCGACGACGAGAACGGCCTTGCCCGCTCGCGCGAGCTCAAGGGCCGCCACCGAACCAGCCAACCCGGAACCGACGACGATTGCGTCGAAATCTGCCATGGGAAGCGTTCCTTTTCCGGGTTAAAGCGCCGCAACGACGGCAGGCAGGACGGTCTTCAGGTCGCCGACCAGACCGTAATCGCACTGCTTGAAGATAGGCGCGTTCTTATCCTTGTTGACGGCGAACACGGCACCGGAGCGGTTGCACCCGACCATGTGCTGCATCTGACCGGAGATGCCGGCCGCCAGGAAGACCTTCGGCGCGATGACCTGGCCGGAAACGCCGATATACGCCTCATGCGGGAACCAGTCCACACCCTCGGCGAGAGGACGGGAGCAGCCGACGGCGGCACCGAGCTTGTCGGCGAGCGCATAGGCGAGGTCGAGATCGGCCTTCTCGGTGAAACCGCGGCCGGCGGAAACGACCGCATCGGCTTTGGCCAGATCGACGCCGCTCTTCTCGATCGGAGTGCGGGAAACGACCTCCACGGCGAATTTCGGCGCGACCCATTCGACGGGAAGGGCCTCGTTGGAGCCCGATGCGGCAGCGTCGGCGAAGACGCCCGCACCCACGGTGTAGATGGCGACCGGACCCGCGGACTTCTGGACGCGTTCCGCAACGCCGCCGAAGAACATGGACGTCGCGGCGCCGTCGGCAGCGATCGACATGGCGTCGGTGATGACGGACGTGCCTGCATGCGCGGCCAGCGCGCCGGCGATCACCTTGAGACGACGGGTCGGCTCGACCAGAACGATGCCGGGCTGCTCCGCATCGAACAATGCGACGACGGTGTCGGCCGCGCACTCGGCCGTGACGCCTTCGGGAACGGCGACGGATGCGACCTTGTCGGCGGAGGCGTCGGGGGCGGCGCCGTCGATCATGACGAGGATGACTTCATCGGCGATGGTACGGGCGCCGGCGGCGAGCTCGCGCGCGGCGTCGGTGTGTTCGGCTATGGCAAAAGCTTTCATGCTTGGATTCCTTTCGATAGGCGACCGATGGACGGACGCGCTTTACAGGGCGGCCTTGAGCGCGGCGGCGAACTTCTCGATGGCGCCGTCGTCGGAGGCGTCGGCGATATCGAGTTTGCGGTCTGCCTGCTCAGGCGCGAGACACGAGACGGTCTCGAGCGTGCGGGCCGCGGCTGCGGAAGCAGCGGAGACGTTCATCGGCTTCTTGCCTGCGGCGAGGATGTCGCGCATGCCGGGAATGCGGGGCTCGGCGATGTCGGGAACGACGGAGACGACGGCCGGAAGAGGCACGCGAACGGTTTCGACGACATCTTCGAGCAGGCGTTCGACGACGGCCGCGCCATCGGCGACCTCGACCTTGCGCGCGGCGTTCACCACGGGCACGCCGAGCTTGGCGGCGAGCTGGACATCGACCTGCTGCGCGTAGTTGTCGGCCGAGCCATCGCCGCAGAGAACGAGGCCGTATTCGCCGATCGTCCCGATAAGGGCCGCGAGCTCCTCGGCGGTCGCATGGGCGTCGAGATCCGCGCACGCATCGTCGGCGACCATGAACAGCTCCTCGGCGCCGCGGGCGAGCACGTTCTTCTTCAACTTGGATTCGTCGATCGATTTCGGGCCGACGGTGGCGGCCACGACCTTATCGCCGTCGCCTGCGAGCTGGGCAGCGGCTTCGAACGCGTTGAGATCGTAGGTGGACACGGTGTTCTTCGCCTTGGAATAGTCGAGCATACGGTCGCCGGCGACCTGGATATCCTGATCGTCGGGCACGACCTTGAATGCAACGATGATGTTCATACGATGAGTCCTTTCAAATACCTGAGAGTGCTTGTTGGCTCCAAGACTCTTCCGCTTTGACGGGAATCAGCGGAACGGCTTCGCCTTCGGCCGCATTGACGGGAAGTGCGGGGATGGAAAACCGAAGGTTGCCGGTCTTAACGGCAGAGTATAGCAGCCAGCCCTACGCAGATGCCACGGCAGAATGGCATGCTGGACGAAACCGAAAACCGGCTTTACTCGCCATACTTCTTGGCCACTTGACGACCGGAGATATAGGCCATGATTTCCGGAGTGCCGCCGCCGAACATATTGCCGCGCAGATCGGACCAGATGCGACCGATGCGGACCTCCGAGGTGTAGCCGAGGCCGCCGTAGATCGAGAGAGCCATATCGCCGACCTCGAAGCATGCGGTGCACCCGTAGCGCTTGAGGAGCGCGGAGTCGAGCTGGACGGGAATGCCGTTGTCAAGCTCCCAAAGCACCTTGTAGAGCATGTTGCGCGTATTCTGGACGCGGATCTCCATCTCGGTAAGCTTTTCCTGGATCATCTGGAACTTGGCGATCGGCTTGCCGAAAGCGATGCGCTGATTGGCATACGCGGCCGCATCGTCAAGGGCGGCCTGCGCCAGACCGAGCTGTTCCGCGACAATGAACGCACGCTCGACCTCGAAATTCTTCATGAGGAGCATGAAGCCTTCGCCTGGCTTGCCGACGCGGTCCTCCTCGGTCACGACGACGTTGTCGAGGTAGACCTCGCAGAAGGGGATGCACTGCTGGCCGATCTTATGGAGGGCGGCGGTGGAAACGCCTTCGCGATCCATATTGATGAGCCAGAGGCTCATGGAGCCGTTCTCGCGCGCAGGGTCCTCGTCCTTGGCCACCACGATCGTGTACGGAAGCTGAGCGCCCATGGTCACCCAGGTCTTCTGACCGTTAAGGACGTAGGTGCCGTCTTCCTGCTTCTTGGCGGTGCAGGTCATGCTTCGATTGTCGGAACCCGCGCCCGGCTCGGAGATGGAGAGCGAGCACAGAGGCCAACCGGTCTCCATGTAGGCATCGACGCACTTCTGAATCTGCTCGGGCGTGCCGAACGAACAGATATCGAGCATATCGAGGGAATTCTGATACAGGATGTGGTTGCAGCCCGCAGAGTGATACAGCTCCTCGATCATGAGGCCCAGCGTCACATGGTCTGCCGGAATCCCGCCGTATTCCTCGGGAATGCCCATCAGGCCGAACCCTGCATCGCGATACGCCTCGGCGATTTCATCAGGCATGGTATGGGTCTCATACATCTCCTTGATGACGTCTTCCGTGAAGTAGCGGTCGCAGAATTCGCGTACGCTTTCGAGCAGAAGCTCCTGCTCATCGGTCAAGCTAAAGTCCATGAAGGGCCTCCGTCCGAACGGTTGCTGTCGCCGGGCTTCTTCTCCCGACTTCTTCCTGAGCAGAGAATACGCTGCGAAATTTCATGTGTGGATGGACAGAAATTCAATTCTGTGTAGTTTCGTATTCCATTTACGAACAGGATCAATAGTTTTGATGAATCCATCGAATAGCCTTATAAAAGAGTGTTGTTGCATCATTCTCATCGCTTCAGCACAACTGACGATGCTACTATCTAAGACCCACAGAATTTATTTTCTGACCGAGAGGCGGAGTCACGTGGCATCGAAGAAGACCATGCTGGAGCTTGCAGATGCGTTCATCCGGCTGACCGAAGACAAGCCGCCTGAGAAAATCTCCGTATCGGACGTCATCGCCGCCGCAGGGAAGAACCGCAAGACGTTCTATTACCACTTCGTCGATAAGAACCAGCTCATTGCATGGATCTTCCGATATGGTTTCGCCCGGGAGCTCGAGGCGAGGTTCGACGGCCCTCAGCTCGTTTTCGAAGACGGCACGAAGGGGCCCTTCGTCGACCTTCCGTATTATGCGTTCGCGAAGCGCGGCATCAGATCGATCGACGGATCGCAGATATTCGAGGCGCTCGCCGCCTGCTTCGAGGCACGACGCCGATACTACGCGAAAGTCCTGCGCATGAAGGATGCAGGAAATCTGACCGACTATCTGTACGGGCTGTTCATCCCGGCCATGAGGCGTGACGTGGAATTCGTGCTGAGCAACCGCCAATTGCGCGACGCGAGCATCGATTTCCTCGCGGAATTCTATACCGGGGCATTGCTCTCCATCATCCTGCGGCGCGCATGCGACCCGCACGCGGGGCGCATCTGCGAGGGAATCGGCCCGTTTTCCAATATCGTGCATGCATCGCTCGAGAACACCATCAAGGAACAGCAGCTCAGAAGGATGCTCTAGGCGAAATCCGAAAGAACGCCTCTGCGCACGCGAGAGGACTCGGAACGCTCATAGACGCCTTCGACGATTCGGCGGAATGGCTCGTGCGCACGCGAGGGGACTCGGGCTCGAGGCGCATGTCTGGGTGAATCCGCCCGCGCGACCTCACCTGCAAGCCCTTCTATTTCTTGCGACGGGCGCGGAAGGCGGCCATAGGTTCGAGGCGCAATCCCCGCTTGTTATAGGAGACCGCGATATCGTTCTGGATGTTGGCAACGGCCCCCGAGCGCCCGAATGCATCGAGGCATGCGTCGATGCTGACGGAATCGACGCGCTCTTCGGGCGGAAGCATGAGGGCTATCGTCCGATAGATGAGCCGTCTCAGAAGAGGCGTCTCCACCTCGGCCGCAGCCGGCGCGATGATGAAGCCTTCTTCGCGGGACGTGCCCAGAGGGGCCGCTTCCCGTAGAAGAATCTCGTTCGCCCGAGCTTCAAGCAGGTCGTCCTCGTCGGCGATGAGGTTCATCGTACGCGTCAAGGTTTCAAGCAGACGCGGGTTGCGGTCCTTCGCGCGTGCGACGATCTCGTGGCGCACGAAAGCGCGGAATCGATCGGTGTCGGCATTCGTGGCATCCTCGCGCCACCGTGCGCCCGCAGCATCGGTCGCGACCCGATCCGTCGGCAACGATTCGATATATGAGCGGAGGTCGTCCCGCGATAGTTCGAGCAGGGGGCGACGAACGTCGACGCCCTGCACGAACGATGCGTGCTTCATGGCCCTCAGGCCGCCCGGACCCGTTCCCACGATCGAGCGCATATAGAAGTTCTCCGCACGATCATCGGCGGTATGGGCCGTGAAAACGACGCCGGTATCGGCAGGGACTCCGAGATGCCGGCACGTGCTTTCGACCGCATCGCGCGCAGCGGCATAGCGTTCGCGTCGCGCCACGGATTCCATGTTGCCGCCCTCCCGCATGAGCGCCGGCATGTCGATTTCACACGCGAACAAAGGGATATCGAGAGCCTTCGCAAGCGACTCCACGAACGCCGCATCGGCATCGGAAGCTTCGCCGCGCAGCTTATGGTTGACATGGAGCATGGAGACGAAACCCAGCGCGCCGCGATTGCGCAGATCGGCTCCGATGTAGGCGAGTGCCGTGCTGTCCGACCCGCCGCTGACCATGAGCACGACCGGATTATCGACCGAGGCAAGGCTGCGCTCGGCGATAAGCGCTTCCACTCTTTCGATGGTGCGGCTTGCGTTCGAAACCCTGCCCTTGCGTGCGCCCATGGTTCGCTCCGGTTAGCGCGCGAGTCCGAAGATCTCGGAGAATTCCGCGACGATGCGTTTGACCGGAAGGCCGACGACGGTGTCGAAATCGCCGGACACTTCGTCCACGAACACGTCGGCAACGCTTTGGATGCCGTATGCGCCCGCCTTGTCCATAGGCTCCCCCGTCGCTACGTACGACTCGATGAGCCCGGGGGCGAGCTTCTTGAACCGCACGCGGCTCGTCTCGGCAAGCGTGCGGAAACCGAGGGAGACGTTGCCGTCTTCGGGCATATTGACGAGCCAGACGGAAACGCCGGTAATGACCTCATGCGTGTCGCCGGAAAGCGTCGAGAGCATGCGGCGCGCGTCGCTCGGATTTTCGGGTTTGCCGAAGATCACGCCGTCGTGCACGACGATGGTGTCGGCGCCGATGACGGCGAGCGTGCCTTGCGCGCCTTCGTCCAGCAATTCCTGGACGACCACACCGGCCTTGCGCTCCGCGAGCTTCTTGGCGGCTTCTTCCGGATGCGCGAGCAGATCGGGCTCGAGCATCTCGTCCACATCGGAAGCGCGGATCGTGAAAGGAATCCCCTCGCGAGCCAGCAGGTCGCGGCGACGAGGACTTCCGCTTGCAAGCACGATGCGCACCGAATCGGGCATGAAGCCTTCCGGATCCTGCCCGCCTTCGAGATCGTGCTCGGCATCCTGGTGCCCGGCTTCGCAATCCCGTCCGCCCGTATGGCCTCGGTCGGCCGTGCAGCTCCGCTCGACCATGCGATCGCATTCGCTCATGCGTTCCCGCCCGGTCGTGCGTCCCTGCCCGACCGTGCGTTCCTGCCCGATCGTGGAATCTCCCGTGACTTCCTGGTTTTCGCTCATCCTATCCCTTTCGTGCATGTTTCGAACATCGTACCCGACCGTGCAAGCCTGCAGCATGCCTCCGCGAAAAACAGCATCGGCCTTCTATCAAAAAGGGACGCAGCCCCATGAGCTGCGCCCCTTCAGAGAGCTAAGCGATCTATCGGCTTATCCGAGCCGCACAGATCGTACGTCTAGCGCTTGTTTCTGCGGCGAACGATGGCGAATGCGAGGATCGCGAGCGCGACGACCGCGACGATGCCTGCGGCAAGCGCGTAGTTGGCCTCGCCGGTCTGAGGCATGGCCTTGCCCTTGGCGGCCGACTTCTTCATGTCGCCGGGCTTATCGGTGCCGCCGGGAACGACGTTCGAACCAGGCTTGGAAGGCTTCTCGGTTTCAGGCGTCTTGCCCTTGATGACCTTCATGGTCAGCTGGATCGTATCGTCGTCGGTCGCAACGGCATCCTTGCCGTCGGGCCACTGGGTCCCTTCCCACGTGAAGGAGAACACCTTGTGCGTACCGGACTGGGAATCGGCCGTAGCGCCGAACGAACCCTTGACCGTACCGACGATGGTGAGATTCTTGCCGACTTCGGCATCGGTGTCGATCTTGATGCCCGGAACCGTGAGCTTCATCCAGCCGTCGGTGACGCCGGCCGCGTCCACGACCTTCTCAAGGTCGGAATAGGTCGTGATGGAAGAGGGATCGCTCAATACGAACTTGACGGTGACGGTCTTGCCGCTCACCTTCACATCGCTGACCTTGAAGCCATCGCCGAAATCGGTGGCTTTGACCTTGCTCGCATCGAGGTCGGACGGAAGCGTCATGCCCTCGGGAACGGTGAAGGTTGCCTCGAACGAGAACTTGATGGCGTCGAGAGCGATGGTGTCGTGGTTCGCGCCCGGATAGGCCGCCTCGATCTTATTCATCTGCTCTTGTATGGACAACGCGAGGATGGCGCCCGTCAGGTCGAACGTGGAGCCCTGGGCGGATTCGATGACGGCATCGTGCTCCGTATTGGCGCCAACCAGCATGTCGGCCGGAAGCTTGGAGGCCACGGGAGTGACGGCCTGGACCGTGAACAGGATGCCGTCGTCAACGGAATTGGCGGTCGCATCCATGCCCTCGGGTTTCTGCACGCCTTCCCACGTGAAGGCGAAGACCTTCGTGGTGCCCGTTTCGGTCTTCGTCGCATGGGCCTTGAAGTCGCCGGTCACCGTGCCGGAAACGGTGGCCGTGTCGCCCGCAGGGAAATCGTCGTTCACCTTGACGCCGGGGATGGTGATTCCCATGGTGTCGCCAAGGTTGTCGATGACGGCCTCCTGAAGATCCTTGTACGTCTCGATGCCGTCTTTAAGCGTCATCTTGACGGTCACGGTCTTGCCGCTGACGGACACATCGGACACGGTGAAGGTGTCGGAGAATCCATCGGTCCTGACGGAATCCTTGTTCAGGTTCTCAGGAAGGGTCATGCCATCGGGAATGGTGAACGTGGCCGTGAAAGAGGAGGACATATCCGAAAGCTTGATGCCCGCATAGTCCGTCGTATTGGGGAACTGCGACTCGATACCCTTCATCTGGGCCTTCACCGTAGATGCTTCGATGGTGCCCGTGAAGTCGATCGTCTGGCCGGGAAGAACGGGGTACACGCTGTCGTGCTCGGTGTCGTTTCCGACCAGGATGTCGGCAGGAAGCGTCTGAGCGGCAGGCTTCACCACGAGAATCGTCTGCTGGATTCCCGTGCCGCGCGGGTCCTTGTTCGCCTGGATCTGCGAACCGGTCCACGTGTAGTCGAACTTCTTGACCTTGCCGGTCACGGTATTCTCGGCGTACGAGGAGAACGTGCCTTCCACGACGCCCGTGGCCGTGAGTTCCTGTCCATTGGTCACGTTGTCGGCATCGAGCGAGAGGCCGTCGACGGTGACCGTTATCGGCTTGGGAAGCGCAGCGGTCGATGCGTCGTCCTTACCGGTGGATTCCACGGCATCCTTGAGCTGCTTGTAATTGTCGTAGCTACCCTTCAGGCCGAACGTCACGGTGACGTTCTGGCCGTTGACTTCCGTGCTCTTCACTTCGAAGCAATCCCCGAGACCCGTCGCGGTGACCGTCGGATCAGACGGCACGACGACCCCGTCGGGCAGCGTGATGGTCGCTTTGAACGTGGACGACGTGCTGGAGAGCGTGATCTTGGTGAGGTCGTCCAAGCCGCCCGCGATGGAGGACTCGAGCGCATCCATCTGGCTGACGATGCCGGACGCATCGACCGCACCGGTCATGCTGAAGGTCTCGCCCGTGGAGGCTTCCTTGATGGACGTGGTCTTGTCCTGAGAGCCGCTCCACATGTCGCTCGGAATCGTGGTGTCGCCCTCGACGTGTTCGACTGCGGGATCGTCATCCCACTTGAGGTAGTACGTCACATCCTGCGTCAGCTTGGCCGTGCCGTCGATCTTGGCATGGGAAGAACCCGCGGCATCGTTGAACCAGTAGTAATAGCGGTCAACGGTCCAGAACCACTGCGTTTCCTGGATGTGCTTGTTTCCGAGCACATGGTACTTGCAGGTTGCGATGCCTGTGTACGCAGCGTCGGTATCGGTATCGGTCGGGCTTGCGATGCCCTTGGTCTTCGAAGAGATGGAGCCGTCGCCCAGGGATTTGAGCAGCGCATCGAGGGTTGTCTTGTCAGAGACCTTGGGCTGCTTCTTGACGACGGCGACTTCGCCGCCGTTCGCGTCGGTTTCGATATCGAACACGGCAGGGTTCTTCTTGAACACGCTATCCGCAGAGAAGGTGCCGCCGTTCGCGGAGAATCTGACGGTCACGAGCTGGTCTTCCCATTTGGCATACAGGTCGACGACGTTCGTGCCGGCAGGCACGGAAAGCATGCTGCCCGCAGCGACTTCATCGCCCGCGCCGTCAGGCTGGGTGGTCCAGCCCTTGAAGATCTTGCCCTCGATGGCGAATGCAGGGGCCGCCGCTGCGACCTCGTCGCCCGAAAGCACCTTGATGGTGCGGGAAGGATCGCTCGACGTTGCAAGGTACGTCACGTCGGTGTCTGCGCCGTTATGGTACTTGACGGCATAGGACGATGCATCGCTTTCCCACTTCGCATACACCGTCATATCGGAGGAAACCGCATCGTCCGCAGAGAACGGCTGCTCGGTACCTGCCGCGTCCTTATAGAACCAGCCGAGGAACTTGTAGCCCGGAGCGAACGGATCGCCCGGAACCGCGACGGAACCGCCCGCAACGGACTTTGCAGCCGCGAGAGCGTAGCCGCGCATGGCAAGCGCCGTTTGATCGGCGGTGGAACCATCCGCGAAGGAACCCGAGACCGGCTGCGTCGCGTCGTCGGCGTTGAGCTTGAACGTCACCTTGGCAGCGGGAATCCAGACATGCTTCTCGCCATCGCTCGATGCCTTGGCGACGGAATAATCGTAGGTCTGGCCGTTCTTGTTCAGAGGTTTGAGCGCAGTGGTGGACGGATCGGCGAGCGTGAACAGGGAGAGCTTCTCGTCGCCGTTCGCAGCGCCGTTCACGGGAATGGTGCTGCCCATGCTGCTGTTGTAGCTCGGCGCATACTTGACGAGATACGAGCCGCCCGTCACGACGAAGTTCTTCATCGTCTGGCCGGCGCCGTTGTCGGCATTGCTTGCCGCAGGGGTCTCGACGAGGCAATCTTCCTTGAATTCGATCGACCCATTGGTCTGCGCCCCGAAGAGGGCGCCGCTGTTATTGCCGTCTCCCTTGATGGTGGAGTTGGTGAGAACGACGTCGCCGGTGTTCACGTTCAGGCCGCCGGTGCCGCCGTTGGTGAATTCAAGCGTGGAGTCGGTGACGTTGATCGTCCCGCCTGCTGCGCCGATCGAGATACCCGCGGTCGACCCGGCGTTCGCCGTAATATGCGAGTTCACGATGTTCGAAGAGCCTTGGACGGTCATGCCCGTCTGGCCGTAGAACGACGGATTGATCGTGAGGTCGGAATCCTCCATGTTCAGCTTGTTCACGTAGAAGGTCTGGCCGAAGCCCTTCACCGTGAGCGATGCGTTCTTGAGGTTGAGGTCGCGCGCGTCGAACCAGGTGCGAGCCTGGGAATTCACGTTGACCGTGCAGTTCTCGAATGTGATGCCGGACTCGTAGAAGTTGGTATTGCTCTTGTCGTCCGCCGTGATGGTGAGCTTGTCCTTGCCCGAAGAACCCTTGACGGTTCCGGCAAGAGATAGGCCGCGCGATCCGCTTGCGCCCGCGTTGTTCTTGAAGACGTAGGTGCCGTCGGTGATGGTGGAACCGGGCTGCGCGGTAAGAGCCGTCTTGAATCCGGTCATCGTGAGGGTGCCCTCGCCCGTGAGGGTGGCGCCGCTCGCAAGCACGATGCCGTCGATGCTGTTGCCGCTGCCGCTGATCTTCGCGCCGTCGGCCGCGATGGAAAGCGTCACGCCCGAGGGGATGGTGGCCGTCGCGGAGAGCGCGAGGTCGCCCTTGACGTGGATCGTGGTGACGGAGGGGTCGGCCGCCTGGAGCTCGAGCGCCTTGGCGAGCGTCTTGAGCGCCGAGGAGGCGGAGCCGTCGTTGGCGTCGTCGCCGTTCGTGCCGTCGACCCAGAGCTCGGTCAGCGAAACGGGGGCCTGGGGTGCCCGGAGCATGGTCACGGCGTCGCCGCTCGACGCGGCAGCCTCGGCCTCGTTGCCCGAGGCGGTGCCCTTCTCCGCGGGGGTCGCGACATTGGACGTAGAGTCCTTCTCGTCTGCGACGGCACCAGGGGTCTGCCCGTCGGCACCCTGCCCGTCGGTACCCTGCGAGCTGGTGCCTGCACCTGCCGCCGGATCGGGCGTGGTTTCGGCCGCTGCGGGCGCGTCGCCCTCCCCCATGCCCAGCGCATACGCGATGCCGCTGGTAGGGGTCATCGAAAGGGCCAGCAGGGCGGTCAGGCCCAGCGTGGCCATCCGATGCCGTAGCCTATGCGAGTTTTTCATCGGGGTACGTCTCCTATCACAATTAGACAAAAGCCCGCCATTACAGACAAATCGTAGCCACGATATCACATCTCCGCAGATAACCAAAGGGTTTCTTTAGTATCGGGGAGCTCCTTCAAGGGGCTCCGAGACCGAGGGATCCGCGGGTTCGACTCGCGAGCCTGGCGGCCACGACAAGGGAACGCCCCCATCCCGCCGGACAGGGGCATTCGCAAGCATCCCACGCGCCAGGGCGCCTAGAGTTCGGCTCCGGACTTCTTGGAGTAGCGGACCTTCTTGCCGTTCTCGTCGAAACGGTAGCCGACGCGCGTGGGCCTGTCGGTCTCGGGGTCGATCAGCGCGACGTTGGAGACGTCGATGGCGGCCTCCCTCTCGATGATGCCGCCCTGCTGGTTGGCCTGGGTCGGACGCTGGGCCTTCTTGACCATGGCGACGCCCTCGACGACGACCTTGCCCTTGGCCGGCATGGCACGCAGGACCTCGCCGCGCTTCCCCTTGTCCTTGCCGGAGAGGACCTGGACCCTGTCGCCCTTCCTGATGTTCATCTTAGGCATTCTGTCCACGCCTCCTTACAGTGTCTCGGGTGCGAGCGAGACGATCTTCATGTACTTGTGGTCGCGCAGCTCGCGGGCGACGGGCCCGAAGATGCGGGTGCCCTTGGGCTCGCCGTCCTTGTTGACCAGGACGCACGCGTTCTGGTCGAAGCGGATGTAGCTGCCGTCCTTGCGACGGGTCTCCTTGGCGGTGCGGACGATGACGCAGCGGACGACGTCGCCCTTCTTCACGGAGCCGCCCGGCGTCGCCTCCTGCACGGCGCACATGACGACGTCGGCGAGGCCGGCGTAACGGCGCTTGGAGCCGCCCAAGACCTTGATGCACTTGACACGCTTGGCGCCGCTGTTGTCAGCGACGTTGAGCATGGTCTCCATCTGAATCATTGCTGTTCCTCCGAATACTCACCCCAGCCAGAGGTGCGACCGCGCTTGCGCCGCACATGGCCGCAATGGGTTGAAAAGGTCGTTACTTGGCGCGCTCCACGATCTCCGCGACACGCCAGCGCTTGGTCTTGGAGAGGGGGCGGGTCTCCACGACGCGAACGGTGTCGCCCAGGCCACACTCGTTCCTCTCGTCATGGCAATGGAGCTTCTTGTGGATGGTCATCATCTTGCCGTACTTGGGGTGGTGCTTGCGATAGGTGACCTGGACCGTAACGGACTTGTCGCCGGAGAGGGAGATGACCTCGCCGGTGCGGACCTTACGCGCGTTCCTGCTTTCGGTATCTGCCATTTCTTATCTCCTGCGATCTACTTCTCCGCAGCGGCCTTGTCCGCTGCGATCTGGCGCGCACGCATCTCGGTCTGGACGCGGGCGATGTCGCGCTTGACGAGCGTGACGCGGGCGGTGTTGTCCAGCTGGCTGGTCGCCATCTGGAAGCGGAGGTTGAAGAGCTCCGCGCGGCCGTCCTCGAGCTTCTGGGCGAGCTCCTCATCGGAGAGCTCGCGGATGTCCTTGTACTTCATGCCTACTCCTCCACGTCCGACTCGGCGCGGGTAACGACCTTGGTCCTGATCGGCATCTTGTGCTGGGCGAGGCGCAGGGCCTCCCTGGCGATGGCGTCCTCGACGCCGTCGATCTCGAACATGATGCGACCGGGCTTCACGACGGCCACCCACTCCTCGGGGTTGCCCTTGCCCTTGCCCATGCGGGTCTCAGCGGGCTTCTTGGAGACGGGCTTGTCCGGGAAGATGGTGATCCACACCTTGCCGCCGCGCTTCATGTAGCGGGTCATGGCGATACGGGCGGCCTCGATCTGGCGGTTGGTGATCCAGTGGGCCTCGAGGGCCTGCAGGCCGTAGCTGCCGAAGTGCAGCTCGGTGTTGCCCTTGGCATGGCCCTTCATGGAGCCACGCTGAACCTTGCGGTGAAGGACGCGCTTGGGTGCCAGCATTAGCGGCCCCTCCTCTCGTTACGACGGCGGGGACGGCTGGAGCCCTCGAGCGCCGGGTTGGGCGCAGGCTGGCCCGGCAGCTTCTCGCCGAGGTAGATCCAGACCTTGACGCCGCAGGCACCCATGGTGGTGCGGGCGGTGGCGGTGCCGAAGCCGATCCTGGCGCGCAGGGTGTGCAGGGGCACGCGACCCTCGCGCGACCACTCGCGG
>ERZ773005.625-NODE-625-length-25066-cov-6.273560_pt1 | contig 25066 bp, 26 predicted proteins | sample MGYA00580666_ERZ773005 | MGnify/ENA primary metagenome ERZ773005 (study PRJEB29015, sample SAMEA2737999) | human oral metagenome | biome: human oral; feature: human-associated habitat; material: dental | place: China | collected 2061 ...
AACTGATGTCTGCTTCGCAGACCACCGGCAAAAGCTAAAGCTTTTTCCGGCTCATCATAGTTGGTCATTCGCAATCCGCTTCGCTTCTTGCTCATGAACTGATGTCTGCTTCGCAGACCACCGGCAAAAGCTAAAGCTTTTTCCGGCTCATAGTCAAGCCCCTCTTACGTGGGGCTTGACTATATCAGTTCAATTTATTTCTTTCCAGGGGTCTTTCACTATTCCATAAGGTTGCTCTCCGCGTTGAACCTCCTTCTTCACAACCAGCACTACAGTGCCTTCTGTAATAAGCTTAGGCTCGTCAAAATAATACATATCACCGGGGGCTGCCTCTTTAATTCCCATTCTTGAGGCTAAAGTTGCCACCTTGTAGGTTCTTACCTTACAGGTTCTTGAAGTGTTGCCTGTTTTTATGAGCTCTGCACTAAAATCAAGCTGATCTCCAACGTATGCATCTTCATAAAGCTCCACATCGGTATATCCAAGACAGAGTGATTCATCTCCGTCATTTAATATCATAAGCTCTGTTTCGGCATCACCTATAAAATCAAATTGCCTGCCAAAGGGTATGACACCCTCAGGGCTGTTTGCATCTGCTGTTGTCATTTTATAGCTAAGTAATGCCTTTCTCCTTGTACTCATAGCATCCTCCAAAATATTTTAATTCTTATCCAAATTTAAAACTGCATTTAAAAGTACCTCTGCACCCTTTACGCACTGCTCTAAAGAGGTAAATTCTTCCTCACAATGTGAATGGCCATCCTTTGACGGAACAAAAATCATAGTTGTCGGCAGCATATAAGAAGCAAACTGAGCATCGTGACCTGCCCCTGAATTTATTTTTTGATTTTTATATCCAAGTTCATCAACCGCTTCCTGAACATATCCCACAAGCTTTTTATCAAAGTAAACCGTATCTCTTGTCCAAGCCACTTCACTTTCTATACGGCATTTTGCCAATTCCTTAGGAAGACTGTTGATAACATTTATGACTCCTGCTATAACCTTAGGGTCTTCATGTCTGGCATCAAGAGAAAATTCCACCATATCAGGTATCACTGTATGTACATTAGGATGACAGAGTATCTCTCCTGTAGTATAAACAAGGTCGGGAGCAAGCTTGTCAAGCTCATTATGAAGCTGCTGTATAGCCAGTGCAGCTGCATATAAAGCATCTTTTCTATATTTCATAGGAGTTGTGCCTGCATGGTCTGACTGACCGAAAGCCCTTATGCGATAATTCACCATGCCGAGCACACAGGTAACCACACCTATATCATTGCCGGCAGCTTCAAGAATCGGTCCCTGCTCTATATGGAGCTCAAACATTGCCGAATAATCTTTAGGATTAAGTCTGTTGCCCTTATCGCCTTTGTATTTATTCTTATTAAGCATTTCTCCGAAGGTAGTGGTTTTATCAAGCACGGACTTTGAAAGCAGGACGTTCTCATGTTTAAAATTTTTTCTTATATTATCAGGCAGATAATCATAGCAGACTACACCTGACGACATCATCGCCGGAGGATAAAGAGAGCCTTCTTCATTAGTCCATACCATTGCAGTCAGATTATGTTTATGCGGAATTTTTTCATCAACTATAGTTTCGAGTGCTTCCATTGCAGACATTACACCCAGTATTCCGTCATAATTTCCTCCGTTTCTTACCGAGTCACAGTGAGAGGCCATAACTATGCCCGGCAAATCAGGATTGCTTCCCTTGATTGTGGCATACATATTTGCCATATCATCAGTCTTAATTTCGGCGCCAATCGCCTCCATTCTTTTTACAAATTCATCCCTTGCCATAAGGTCTTCTTGAGAAAGTGTATAGCGTGTAACACCTCCATGACCTGCATCACCATACCTGCTCATTATTTTAATCTTATCTTCCATTCTTTGCTTACTGCATTTATACATAAATTTAAACCTCCTCTAATTATTTATCAAACAGGCTTCTCAAATATTCAAAGCATCGCCTTATAAATTCTTTTGAGAGTTGAAATAATATCAAGGACACTATGATGCCGCTTGCAAGTGCTCCTGCAATTAAGAGCGCTTGTATACCATAAAATGTAAAGCCCGCCTTTTGACTTCTTAATGCAGAGTACATCGTTGTATAGAGTGAAAATCCTGGAATCAGAGGTATAAAGCCTACAGCCAAAAATACTGTCGCAGGCTTTTTTTTAAGTCTTGCAAAAATTTCAGCATACAAGCCTAAAAATAAAGCTGCAAAAAAATACCTTATTCCTTCCTCTTTAAAATATATTGCCGCCGTAAGATATACCCCCCATGAAAGCATGCCTCCAAATGAAGACCAGAACATACTAAATCCTTTTAAATTAAAAACCAGTGCGAATCCCAATGCTCCGAAAAATGCGGCTGCAAGCTGTATTGCTTCTCTCATCATATATAGACCTCTGTTAATTATATGAACTGCCTGGCAGCAAATTGCCTGCTGTTATTTTAAGTGCTGAGGCTTGAATAGCGGCTTTACGGCATCAGGCAAATCTTACTCTCACCTATAAAATCCACTTTCCTATTGACATTCCCAAAGCTATGGCAATACTTAACAGCACAGATTCCATAAAACGTACCAAGCCGGATATAATATTTCCTGAAAAGAGGTCTCTGAAAGAATTTGTAATCATAAGTCCCGGTATAAGCACCATTATATTTCCTATACTTATATTTTCAGCCGCCTCTCCTATATTAAATTTTACAAATAATACGGCAAGGATTCCTGCTGCCCCGGCACATACACAGGGACTTAAAAATTTGTTCATCTTTACTTTTTTCAGTAGTGTTTCACATACATACATCATAAAGCCTATAATGCAGGCAGATACAGCCTCAGCGGTACTGCCTCCGAAAAATATCGTAAATGCACTTGAAATCATGCCATAGCCTAAGAGTATTCTCAAAGGTGAAGCCCCCTCTAATCCCTTTGCACTTTTAAGAGCATTTTTTACAGTATTCATATCAGGCTTGAAGCTGCATATATTTCTTGACAGATTATTTAAGTATTCAAGCTTATGTAAATCATACTTAAAGGATTCGATTCTCCTGCTTTGAGTTATATATCCTTCATTTTCATAATAAATAGTAACCAAGATTACATAGGTTATTGAAAAGGCATTGATTTCCTCAGCTCCATAAGCCCTGCAAATCCTGCTTATAGAATCCTCCACTCTGCTGATCTCGGCACCGTTTATAAGCATTTCAGCTCCTATATCCAAGGCGCATGCCAACAAAAGCTCGCCTGCATCAGATGCATCAGATAATTTTATGCCGTATTCAGAATCCATACCTTATTTTTTAGGAACTCTCTTTACAAATTTTCCCATTCCCGGTTTTCCGACAAATTCTCCGTTATTGTAAACAAGATTTCCTCTTAAATAGGTCTGTATCGGATAGCCGTGGAATTTCTTTCCTTCCCAGATAGTATGGTCATAATCAGAATGCATATTTTTCACACTTACAGTGAAATCCTTATTTTTATCATAGATTACTATATCTGCGTCCTTGCCCACTCTTATCTCGCCCTTTTCACTGCATCCAAAAATCTTTGCCGGATTTGTAGAGCAGAGAGCTACCGCCTGTGAAAAAGTAATTTTACCTGCATTTGCCGCATCAAGCATATAAGGATAAAGATTTTCCACACCTGCACAGCCATTCGGAATTTTTGTAAAATCATCCTTGCCCCAGTCTTTTTCATAACTCTGGAAAGGACAATGATCTGTTGCCACCGTATCTATGAGATTAGCCTTTATAGCCTGCCAAAGTGCGTCCTGGCTCTCCTGACCTTTCATAGGAGGTGAGCAGACAAAATTGCGGCCGTCCTCTCTCTTATATACCTCACAGGTAAATTCAAGATACTGCGGGCAAGTTTCTATATAAACCTCTGCTCCGTCTCTCTTTGCCTGTATACATGCCTCAAGTCCCTCTTTATCAGCCATATGTACTACATATAAAGGACCGTTAAGATGTTTTGCCCAGTGAACAGCACGCCTGTCAGCCTCTGCTTCTACGAACTCAGGTCTGCTTAAATAATGATACCAGGCTCCGGTTTTTCCTTCTCTTAAAAACTGCTCCGTATACATATCTATCAAATCGGGATTCTCGGCATGTATATTCACAAGTGCGCCAAGCTCTCTTGCTCTTAAAAGCAGCCTCGCAAGAGTCCCGTCATCCACCATCATATTTTCTTTTTTATACACCAGAAAGCACTTAAAGCTTGTAATTCCTTCTTCAACCGCTTTTTCCATCTCTTTAAGGATTGCTCCGTCATTAAGATTGGTTATGCAGCAATGTGAAGCCCAATCTATACAGGCATCCTTTTCAAGAATTTCCTTTTTGGAATTAATCAAATCCATTATTGTGCCGCCGGCTCTTTGAACCGGATAGTCAAAAAGTGTGGTCACTCCGCCGCAGGCAGCCGCTCTTGTACCTGAAAGATAACTGTCAGCCGATACTGTTCCTCCAAACGGCATCTGAAGATGAGTATGTACATCTATTGCTCCGGGAAGCACCAGCATTCCTGAAGCATCAACTGTCTTATCCGCCTCGCCTTCTATATTGAGTCCCATTTCAACTATCTTTTCATCTTTAACTGCTATGTCACATTTATACATGTTCTCAGTTGTAACTACTGTTCCGTTTTTGATAATCAAATTATAATGTTTCATTATGTAGCCTTCCTTTCGTCAATAAATAATTTTTTGAATTATAAGTAATTCTCTTTTAATAAAATATCATATTTTGACTCACCATCTTTCATAACCAGCCTTCCGGGCATTATAAAGTTCATCACCGGACATACATTCAAACAAAGATGACAGCCTACGCATTTTTTTCATTAATCTCGGGCTTTCTGCTTTCATCTCTAAATATTATCGCCTGATGCCCTCTGTCAAAGCATGAAATATAGCATCTCTTGCAGCCTGTGCACTTTTCTTCATCCACTTTTACAAGTATTTTACAACTCCTCTCTTACCTTATTTAAAACTGTGCTGCAAAAAGAATTAATCCTTAAGTATTTTTGCAGCTACCCAGTCTTTCTTACTTTTGCCTTCGTTTCTCCTCTCAAAAATATTTTTGTAAATAAATCTTCCCAGATAATCACTTCCCACACCGACTAAATTTCCGAACAGCAGGCATATTAAAAGCATTTTCCAATTACCTCCTGCAGCAAACGTCGAAAATCCCCCTATAAATGTACAGGGCACAAATTTGGTAAGGTCACAATGTGCAAGATAACATATTACACCAGTAAAAAAGCCTGTACATATACCGCTGAATAAAGGTCCGTCTGAGATAAGACCGCCGAGCATAATAACAATACAGCCTATCAGCACCCCGACATAATTACTGCACATAGACCTTATAAAACCGTTTTTTCCGCAGCCGGCAGCAAAATATGAGGTGCAGCCGGCAAAGCCGACCCAGCTTACTATCAGCGGTCCTGCAAAGGCGGTACTGATGCCTGTCCAGGTTCCTGCAACAATTGCACTTCCGACTGCTATTGAAAAAATATAACCTGCACCCATAAATTATCCTCCTTTCCATAAGGTTATAATCTTAAGCCCTTTATATCTTACTTAAGCCTTGAGCATAGGACTGAAGTAAAAATATAAAATGCTGTGGTTCATTTGTTATAAATATATCTTAGGGCATACAGGAAATGTCAAGTCAATACATCCGACTAAAAATTTAAACAAAAAAAGAGAGCAATCAAATCTGACCCTCCCATTTTTTTATAAAACAAAGCCTTATTTTTATAAATTAATTACTACATCCTTATGCTTTTCATATAAAAATATTTTAAATATTATCAAATTTTTATGTATTATCTCGGTATTATTCCATTATTTTTTTTAAATTTTTCCTTGTCCAACCTTCCATCCGGTGAAGTGTTTTTTTCAGCTATAATATAAAATTTCTCCGCCTATGTCTTTATCGGTATAATAATCTTTGTTATATGCATCATATTATTCCCTATATCTACCGGCGAAACTATAAATTCCTCAGTCGAATTTCCTATTATGATATATCCCTTCTTGTCTATCCATCTTTTTAATGCCAGATAAGACTTGAATATATCCTTATAATCACCAGCGTGAACTAAAGTTGCCGCTTCAAAGCCTCCGAACCTATGAACATTTTCCATGCTCCTATATTTGTTTTCGACCTGTATAGCAAATTCTACCTCACAGTCCTTTTGTAAAAATTGACCGAAAATCTCAGAATTATAGGTTACAAAAATAGAGCCGCATATATTAAGCTTTTCATCTCTGACATCTTCAATAATCTGTATCCAATTTTCCAGGTTGACATCTTCATTCCTGTAAGAATACATAATTTTCCGCCTGCTGTATAAAAATATCTCAGGTCTTTTTTCAATTACTATACTTTCTTCCGCATCTGAATCAATATTGAAGTATTTTTTCCCTGATAAAATATTCCTTAAAAATATCTCCGCCTCATTATGCTTACGCTTTAATTCTTCCATTTCAGCCTGCAGCCTGTTCAGTCTGATTTTCAGTATATCCTCCATATAATCAAGCTTATTTTCTCTTAATATCTCCTTTATTTCACTCAACGAAAATCCTAAAAACCTGAGCCGCTTTATAATAAACACTGCCCTGAGCTGTTCTTTGCTGTAATAGCGATAATGGCTGTTTTCTTTTCTGAGACTCGGTACCAAAACATTAATCTTATCATAATAGCGAAGCGTTTTTACAGGAATCCGGCAGAGAGAGGACGTATCCCCTATGGAATAGTATTTTTCTTTCAGCATGTTTTTCCTCCTGGTATCATAAACAAATTCTCTTTATTTTCTAAGTAATCTTATATTTTGTAAATATTTTCATATTTTTTATTTCTTTTATAAATTATACCAATAAAAGCGCTTTTTATAAACTGTATTTGATAAACTTACTCTGCAGCACTATAGTATCTAGCTTATATTTTAATTTTTTTCTTTCAATGAAGCTATTGCAAACCCGCCTGCAGCCGTAAAAAGCCAAATTTTTCAGTGTTTATTTCAGAAATAAATTACAAATATCTAACTTTTTTCTAAAACTTTACTTAATCCTACCCAAATGGGTAGGGTCAAAATAATTATTCTCTAATATAATATATAAAAATCAAATAAATTTATAAGAAAGGAAATGATTATGAAAAAATTAGTGACGTTTTTCTCTTTGTTAGGTATAATTGGATATTTTCTGTTTGCAAATGCTATATCCTCATATGCTTATGATGCTTATTATGCAAACAAAAACCTGGACGTACAGTATGGACAAACCGTCAGTGAAGAAGATTCACGTTATATCTACAGTAATGCCTTTGATCCAAGTCTGCCTGCCAGTAATACGCAGCCTATAGGCACAAGCGGATTAAGTCTTGTAACAAACAACTCCGAAAATTTCAAGGTAGAAGGAGTTGCAAGCGGTTTGGGAGAACATAAGCTTACTACCGTACCTATAACTATTTCTGCACCGAGCGATGCACCTATAGGGGTTCAATTAGTGGATTTATATTATACTGTAGAAGCAAAGGTCTATCTTCCATATATTATAAACTGTATAGATGAAAGCGGCAGCATGCTTTTATCCGGCAGCATGCTTAAAACCTATGAGGATAAATGGGTGGATGTGCCGAATGAAATTGTCGCTACACCAAGCAATGCCGCTTATGTTATAAAGCAGACTCAAAGCGCATATAATAATACTCAGTTTAAATACGGTGCTCCTTCGAAGGTCAATATATCAGCAAGTCTTGCAAGCGGTACGCAGCCTTTAGTCTATAATATAGTGTATACTCAAAAAAGGCAAGGCGGCAGCTCAGGTGGCAGCTCAGGTGGCAGCTCAGGTGGCAGCTCAGGCTCATCAAACATGGTTAAGCAAGGCTGGATATTGGAAAAAAACGGTGAGTGGTATTATTATTCGGGAAGCACCAGAGATACTCTTAAGAAGGGCTGGCATCTCGACCCTCAGGACGGTTTCTGGTATTATCTTGAAACCAAAGAGGGCAGGATGCTTAAAGGTTGGAATTTTATAAATGAATACTGGTACTATCTTAATCCATATACTCCTATGCACACTTGGGAGCTTAGGGCTGACGGCGAATGGTATTATATGTATAAAGCAGATTCACGCCCTCTCGGCTCAATGTACAGGAATGAAACTACCCCTGACGGTTTCAAGGTTGATGATGAAGGAAAATATGTCAAATAATTTATATTTAATTTTATTTAAACTGGTTTAAACAAGGGGGTGTCGCAAAATTATCAGAGCAGATGATTTTGAGCGGCATTCCCTGCTTTTTCATTTTTACACAAAAAGAAGCTGCTGCAAATAATAGATGATTGCTCATCTATTTGCAGCAGCTTCACTTTTAAATTCAGTTAAAAAACTTATAAAATCAATTCTAAAGCCTTTTACATCTAAAGCTTCCTACTTGCTGAAAAATCCCTTTTTCCTAGATCTGTCTTCATCTCTTGCAAAAACATTCATAGTTTCGTCATAAGCCCTTAAGGCTTCCTTCTGTGCCGGAGTCATCATAGTAGGCACCTGTACTACAAGGGTAACATAGTGGTCGCCTCTTACAGCCTTACTTCTTAAGGAGGGAACTCCCTTGCCTTTAAGCCTTACCTTAGTATCGGTTTGGGTACCCGGTTTAACTTCATATTCTACCTCACCGTCAACAGTCTTGATTCTTATAGTACCTCCCAAAGCCGCCTTGGCAAAGCTTATAGGTACAGTGGAAAAAATATTAATATCCTGGCGTTTAAAAATCGGATGGTCAGCTACTACAGCAGCTACCAGCAAGTCGCCCCTCGGACCTCCGTTAATGCCCGGCTCACCTCCGCCTGCCATGCGCACTGAAAGCCCGTTGTCTATTCCGGCAGGAATTCTAACCTTAAAGGTCTTCCTTTTTGTTACATAGCCGCTGCCTCTGCAGGTGCTGCATTTATCCTTAATAATCTTGCCGGAGCCTCCGCAGGCTGAGCAGGTCTGTACATTTTGAACCGTTCCGAAAAAGCTCTGCTGAGTGTACATAACCTTACCCTTGCCATTACACTTGGTACAAGTTTCAGGTGTTGTTCCGGGTTTTGCACCATTTCCATGGCAGGTAGAACATTCTTCCTTATAGTTTATGCTGACTTCCTTTTCACAGCCGAATACAGCCTCCTCAAATGTAAGCCTTACACTTGAGCGTACATTCGCTCCTTGTATTGGTCCGTTTGAAGGTCCTGAACGCCTTCTGCCGCCTCCAAATAAATCTCCAAATATATCACCGAATATATCCGCACCTTCAAAAGAACTGAAATCAAAGCCACCAAAGCCTCCGCTGCCCCCGGCACCACCTTCAAATGCTGCATGGCCGAACTGGTCATACTGTTTCCTTTTCTCGGGGTCACTGAGAACTGCATAAGCCTCGCTCGCTTCTTTAAACATCTTTTCTGCATTTGCATCACCCGGATTTGCGTCCGGGTGATACTTTTTTGCAAGTACTCTATACGCTTTTTTAATAGCGGCATCATCAGCGTTTTTATTAACGCCTAATACCTCATAATAATCTCTTTTGTTCTCTGCCATAATTTTTTATATTATACCTCTTTAAAATCGCCGTCTACTACATCGCCCTCAGGATTTGACTGTGCTGTATCTGTTTCAGCAGTCCCTGAAGCTCCTGCCGCATTAGCAGCACCCTGTGCATTTTCATAAACCTTTGCAAAGAGCTTCTGAGCAGTTTCCATCAGTTTTTCTTTGCCTGCCTTTATATCAGCTATCTGGTCATCCGTCATGGATTCAACCGGAGCACGGTTTATAGCTTCCTTAAGTGCTGCAAGCTCTGCTTCAATCGCTGATTTATCATTGGCATCTATTTTGTCGCCTACCTCTTCAAGCGCCTTTTCTGTCTGGAATACCATAGAGTCCGCATCATTTCTTGCATCTATGCCTTCCTTGCGCTTTTTATCCTGAGCTTCAAATTCGGCAGCTTCCTTTACCGCTTTTTCAATATCACTGTCAGACATATTTGAGCCTGAGGTTATAGTGATGTGCTGCTCTTTTCCGGTGCCGAGGTCCTTTGCAGAAACATTTACAATGCCGTTTGCATCTATATCAAAGGTAACCTCTATCTGAGGAACTCCTCTTCTTGCAGGAAGGATGCCGTCAAGTCTGAACTGACCGAGGGTCTTATTATCTCTTGCAAACTGTCTTTCACCCTGTACTACATGTATATCAACCGCCTCCTGATTATCAGCTGCGGTAGAGAATATCTGGCTCTTTTTGGTAGGTATGGTAGTATTTCTCTCAATAAGCTTGGTAGCGACTCCTCCCATAGTTTCAATAGAAAGTGAAAGCGGGGTTACATCAAGGAGAAGAATATCGCCTGCACCTGCGTCACCGGCGAGCTTTCCTCCCTGTATACATGCACCTATAGCCACACATTCATCAGGGTTAAGAGTTTTGCTGGGCTCCTGATTTGTCAGCTGCTTTACCTTATCCTGAGCGTTAATCATACGTGTGGAGCCGCCCACCAGCAGTACCTTTCCAAGATTTGAAGCCTTAATTCCCGCATCATTTAAAGCATTCTGCACCGGAAGTGCTGTTCTTTCAATTAAATCACTGGTAAGCTCATCAAATTTAGCTCTTGTAAGTGTCATATCAAGATGCTTCGGTCCCTCTGAGGTCGCTGTTATAAACGGCAGATTGATATTTGTGGTTGTTGAAGTTGAAAGCTCCTTCTTAGCCTTTTCAGCAGCTTCCTTAAGCCTTTGAAGCGCCATCTTGTCAACGGATAAATCAACTCCTTCCGTTTTCTTAAACTCACTTACCAGCCAGTCGGTAATCTTGTTGTCAAAATCGTCACCGCCAAGATGAGTATCTCCGTTTGTAGCAAGCACTTCTATAACTCCGTCGCCAATCTCAATTATAGAAACATCAAAAGTTCCGCCTCCGAGGTCATACACCATAATCTTTTGCTCTTTCTCATTGTCAAGACCGTAAGCCAGAGCCGCCGCAGTAGGCTCGTTTATAATACGCTTTACCTCAAGACCTGCTATCTTGCCGGCATCCTTAGTTGCCTGTCTTTGTGCATCGTTAAAATATGCCGGAACCGTTATCACGGCCTCACTTACCTTTTCACCAAGATAAGCCTCTGCATCAGCCTTTAGCTTCTGAAGAATCATCGCTGAAATTTCCTGCGGTGTATAAGCCTTTCCGTCAATAGTTACCTTATAATCAGTTCCTATATGTCTTTTAATTGAAGAAATAGTTCTGTCGGCATTGGTGACAGCCTGGCGCTTTGCAGGCTCACCTACCAGTCTTTCACCGGCTTTTGTAAACGCAACTACGCTCGGTGTAGTCCTTGAGCCCTCCGAGTTCGGGATGACTACCGGCTTGCCGCCCTCCATCACTGCTACACAGCTGTTTGTTGTTCCTAAATCTATACCAATTATTTTACTCATTATATTTTCCTCCGATTTTTTATTAAATTCATTAAATGCAGACTGCTTTTACACAGCACTAATTTTTATAGCTATATTTTAAATCCAATAATTTATTATTAATTTGCAACCTTAACCATACAGAATCTAAGTACGCTCTCCTTGTACATATATCCCTTCTGGAAGACTTCCACCACTGTATTTTCATCAGCTTCTTCATCCTCTACATGCATCACTGCATTATGAAAATCAGGGTTAAACTTTTCTCCAAGAGCATCAATTTCCTTTACTCCTACTTCCTCAAGGTTCTTAAGAAACTGTCTGTAAATCATGTCCATGCCTTCGGCAAAAGCCTCACATTCCTTATCCTCAGGTATGCTTTTAAGTGCTCTTTCAAAATTATCTATAGTAGGAAGGATTTTTTCAGCTACACTTTTTGCACCCATATCAAACATAGCCGCTTTTTCCTTTTCACTCCTTTTTCTGAAATTATCAAATTCAGCTATATTTCTTTTAACTCTATCCTCAAGCTCTGAGATTTTCTTATCCTTAAGCTTATCCTCAGCTGATGCAAGAGTCTCTTTATCACTTTCTTCATTTTCAGAACCAGCTGCCTCCTCAAATACTGCGGCTGATTCAGCTGCCATCTTTGCCGCTTTTTCGGAAAATTCCTCCGGCAAATCCGAGTCACTGCTGCCAAAACCCTCACCTGCTACTTCTGAAGCTTGATCTAATTCCGGGTCCTCAGCGCAAGCTGCTGCAGTCTCTGAGTCCTTATCCTCTAATTCAGAGCCTTTGCCTGTATCCTTAGCTTCTGCTTCTTCCACAGATTTATCTGCTGCATTATCATAAGAAGCTTCGCCTTTTTTTTCTTTTTCTTTCAATTTATTTTCCTTTCATAAAATTAATTTTTATAAAAATATATCATTTATAATCAGTCATCTTTATTAAAGTACTCATCCTCAGAATAAGCTTCGGCGGAGGTTTTAAAATTTTCTTTAATCCTGCGCATAACATTCCTGACAGTTTTAAGCACCTTTTCATAATCCATGCGCTTAGGTCCCACAATCCCTATGGTTCCTCTCATGCCCTGACCAAATTCATAAGTGGCAGTCACTATGGAATAATCCTGCATATTCTGTACAGGCAGCTCTTCACCTATATAAACCTGGATTTCTCCCGGCGAAGCATCCTCTCCCGGATTTGTTTCATTAAAAATCTCTCTTAATTTATCCTTTTCTTCAAAGGCATTTATAAGCTGACTTGCTTTTTCCTTGTCTGAAAGCTCGGGATATTTAAATATATTTGTAGCTCCGCTTGTATAAATCTTAAAGTCCTCATTATTAAGAACCTCCGCAATTTCTGAAATAACTTTATCAGCTATATCTGCAAACTCTCCCGCATCTTCCTTAAGCTTTGTAATGATGCCAAGGTTGATTTCATCAATTCCAAGTCCATTTACACTTGTATTTAAAAGGAGGTTAAGATTAAATAATTCCTTGTCCGCAAGCTCTCTTCCCACGTCAATAATCTTATTATTGATAATATTGCCCTCAAGCACTGTTATAAGCAGCAGCTTATGCTTCTCCATAGCGGAAAGCTGTATAAATTTAAGCTTATTTCCATGTATGCTCGGACCGCTTATCATAGTGGCATAATTGGTATTCGTAGCAATTATCTTGGCAAGCTTTTGCAGCACTACTTCAAGCTTATCAACCTTCTGTGCCATAAATTCCTTAAACTCATCCATCTCAAGCTGTTTTTCTTTTAAAATCTCATCGACGTAAAAGCGGTAGCCCTTATCTGACGGAATCCTGCCGGCTGAAGTATGAGGCTGTATAATATAGCCCATATCCTCGAGGTCGCTCATCTCATTTCTTATGGTCGCCGAGCTCAAATTCAGCCCTGCTATTTTTGAAATGGTTCTTGAGCCTACCGGCTCTCCGGTTTCCATATAGCTTTTAATAATAGCCTTGAGAATCTTGACCTTTCTGTCATCAGGTTCCAATCTAAATATCCTCCTTTCCTTTTCATTGTTAGCACTCATCACTTGAGAGTGCTAATTTATGTATACTATATGCTATATCGTTTAGTTTGTCAAGGATTAAATAAAATTATTTCTTGAACATTTTGTGAAGTCGCAAATCCAAATGTCCGACAAAGATAATAAAAAACTCTCTTGAAGCAGCAGTGTCGAATAAAAAAGTGCGGAGCTTTGAGAGCGATGATGGATAATACTAATATCCTGCTGGATTTTTATATGAATATATGATATATTTCTACTACATATTCAGTCTTTATTTATTAGATAGTGTACTGGAATGGAATTTTCTATATTAAGGAGGTTTTATATGAAAACTAGAACGCATTACCCACCGGCTTTCTGGGTATGCAGTGCTTCTGAAATCTTTGAGCGTCTGGCATATTATCTCGGGCGCTCTCTGATTTTAATCTTTGTTACAGCCGCTGTAGCAAATGGGGGACTCGGCTTATCAAAAGATACTGCTGCCGGCATGCAGGCAAACCTTACGGCTTTTTCATATTTGGGAGCGTTATTTGGAGGCTTTATTGTTGATAAATTTATAGGTGCAAAGTACACTACTCCGGTCGGCATGTTTATAGCCGGCGCGGGTTATTTTGTAGGCTCTATAGCAACTAACGGAACTCATATCTATATTATGATAGCGGCTATTTCAATCGGGCTTGCATTATTTAAAAACGGACCTTTGCTCGGTCGTATCATCACCGACCCGAAGCAGATGGATTCGGCATTTTCGCTCAGATACATGCTGGTAAATGTAGGAGCCTTTATAGGAACTCTTTCGGTAGGTGTCTTATATAAAGACGTTTTTGCAAAAGACGGCGTGCAGGGCTTTGTTCCCTGCTTCAGACTGGCTGCAATATCAATGATACTGGGCGGGCTGTGGTATTTATTTGTCTGCTGGCCAAAACTCGGCAAGCTCGGAACCCGCCCGTTTAAGATGGAAAAGACTGCCGAAGAGCTTGAGGAAGCCAAGAAAAGAGCTCAATTAGATAAAGCAGAGCGTCAGCAGCAGCCTCTTACCACCACTGAAAAGAAAAGAATAGCTGCTATCGTCCTCGCTTCAGCTTTTTCAATAATCTTCTGGATATTCTGGTACCTTGCTTATCTCCCGGCTTATTATTACTGGGCGGAGCATGCGGACTGGGTAGTCTTTGGATATGAAATACCTCAGACCTGGTTCGATGCCGCAAACTCATTCTACTGTGTAGCACTCGGACCTGTAATGGCAGTTTTCTGGAACAAGCTTGCTGCCAGACCTCAAGGAGATATGAGTCTATTTAGGAAAACCGGAATAGGCATTTTGCTGCTTTCAGGCTGCTACGCAATCTATGCAATCCTTGATATTGTCAGAGGGGACGGAAAAATCAGTATTTTATGGGTTTTACTTGTACTCACCTTCTTCCTTACCCTTGGCGAGATGTTCTTTTCACCGCTTGGCTCTTCCTTTATAAGCAAGTATTCTCCAAGCCGATATTTAGGAATTATGATGTCCATGTGGGGACTTTCCATCTTTGCCGCTGCAAAATCCTACGGATATGCTTATAACGCTCTTTTTGGAGATAATACAACCTTACCTTTCAGAACAGCCTGCTTAATAGTAATTGTAATTGCCGCTGTTTCCTCAATTGTAATGTTTATTCTTGACAAGCCGCTTTCCAGGCTCGTTGAACATCATGACTAATTCAATACTAATTTAATAACAGCAAAGTCTTCTTGAAAAAGACATAAATCCTACATCTGTCTTTTTCAGGAAGACTTTTTATTTATATATATATTTCTTTATCTACATAAATCATTCCTCTTATGCCGTGAAACTCACCCATCAGTTTTTTATCAGCTTGTTTATATTTTAAAATTTCTTTCAACACAAGCTCTCTATCCTCCTCAGTATAGGCTTCACCATAAATCCAGCTGGTATATCTTTGTATGCAGCTTTCAGGGATTATTTCTTCTTTTAATACCTGTATGCTGCTCTTAAAGTTTGGAAGATAGCCGTCAGCTGCAAATAAATTAAAATAATAATATATATCAAATGCAAGCTGCCTTTTGACTTCCTTTCCCATATCCCTTACCAGCCGCTCAAAAAATAAATCCTTTCTTTCAATCCATTCACCTATAAATATACCCTTTTTAGCAAGCTTTAAAATTTTTTCATAGCTCTCATAATAACCGGTTATAGGGCTGTTGGAAATAAACACATAGTCATATTCCTTCTCAGGCTTAAAGTCCTGGAATGAAGTATTATAAACAGCTACGCTATCGGGATTATAAGAAGATTCTGCCAGATACTTTTTGGCATACTTTATCATTTCTATTGAAGGCTCCAGTCCCTCTGCCAAGGCTCCCTCATCTAACAGCAGCTTAAGGTATCTTCCCGCACCGCAGCCCAAATCAATGACACTCGCACCTTTAAGCTCCGCATGCTGCTTAAAAAATTCCATATATCCGTCATAGTGACCCTTTATTGACAAAAGATGCATTTCTCCGGCTCTTTTATTCCACATCTGATTGGACTTAGCTATATCTTGTGCAGGTTTTGTAAGCTTTTCTTTGCATATTTTTCTTATACTATTCAACTATTTCACACTCCTTAAAGCTCTCAGGATAGGTTTTAAGCAAATCTTGATATACATCCTTGCCTACAAACAAGGTATAAATCTCAGCTGCCTTGGCTTTTATGTCTATATCTTTAAACTGCTCAGGATGAGTAACAACTCCTATATAATACATATCAAGCACCGCCGTATCAAAATTCATTCCATAAGTAAAATAAGGCATTATGTAATAGGCTTTTTTATTTTTAAAGGCTGCTAAGGATTTATAAAAATCAGGTTCCGCCTTCATGTCCTCATCAAGCGGCTCTTTTCCGCTTAAATCCAATAAAATAAGCTCAGGATTAAGGTCTACCAGCTTTTCTTTATCAATCATAATGCTCTTTTCCTCTGTAAGCTCGTCCATAATATTATATGCCTTCGGTGCATTCATCAAGTCAATATGAGCTCTGGTTGAAAGTATACCCTGTGCTCCTCTGTAACTGCAGCCACCCAAATAAGTTTTAGGGCTGTCATGCACATCACCTACCCTTTTGCTCAAATCCTCCTGCACTGATTTTAAATAGGAATTAATCTTTTCAGCTCTGTCCTCAAGCTTCATCACTGCACCGATTATTTCAAAGGTCTTATAGGTATCCTCCTCAAATATCTTGCCGTTCATGCCGGCTCCCAGCCCTACTACAGGTATTTCAAGCTTAACTTGCAGCTCGTCCAGCTCGTCCTTCGTATTTTCATAAGCAATAAAAATTACATCCGGCTCATTATACTTTAACAATTCATAATCAACTTCAAATTTAGCCGAGCCCTTACCTATAGTAGGCAGCTGCCTAAGCTCGGGATAAGCATAATGTATGGATTGTCCGACCACGGTATGTCCGGTCTTTTCCGCCTCCTCTATTCCTACCAGTTTATCAGAGCCTGCTATATAAGTATAAAACTTAAGAGTTCCATGCCCTATGGCAATAACCTTTTCCGGTACCCTGTCAAAAGTAATTTCTCTGCCAGCAATGTCTGTGACGGTATAAGCTTTTTCCTCCTTTACCTTCGCTTCAGCTTGAGAGCTTTCTGCCACGCCGCTCTCCTTCATAGAACTTGACTGCTCAGATGATGAATTGTTTTGAGTGCCGCACCCGCTTAATATAAGCATTGCTCCTAATAATAAGGGCAGAAAATATCTTTTCATTTCTTCTTCCTCCTAAAATATAAAATAAATTATTTTAATTCATTAAAATCACTTTTCTCTTATTATGATAAATGACTTCCACATCCAATTTATAGACTTCTTTTATAGCCTCTGCGGTAAGAATACTCTCATCACCGTAAGAATGTATCCTGCCGTCTTTAAGCATTATAAATTTGTCCGAATAGCCGATTGCAAGGTTAATATCGTGAATGCTGACTATTACCGAAATATGTTTTTCAGTACAGTATTCCTTCACCAGCCTCATTACCGTCACCTGATTTTTTATATCCAAGCTGCTTGTAGGCTCGTCAAGCAGCAGAATCTTAGGCTCCTGTGCCAATGCCCTCGCAAGTATAACCTTTTGAAACTCCCCCCCGCTCAGGGTAGAAGCATCTCTCAGGGCATAATCATACAATTCAAGCTTTTCAATTATTTCTTCCACCTTTGCATAGTCTTCTTTGGCAGCATTGCTGCTAATATAAGGCAGTCTACCTATTAAAATAGTATCATAAACCGTATTTTTTACCGGAAAATTATACTGGCTTACATAGGCTATCTGTTTTGCCATATTATTATGTGATATATGTCTTATATCCCTGCCGCCTATGTAAATGATTCCGCTTTCAGGCTTAAGCAGCTTTACAAGCTGTTTAAGCAAAGTTGATTTGCCTGCACCGTTTATGCCTAAAAGAGATATAAAAGAAGCCTTTTCCACATCAAAGCTAATATCCTTCAATATATATTTATTATATTTAAAACTAATATCATCAACCTTTATAAGACTCATTTTAACTTTCCTTAAGTAAAATATATCCGAATACCGGAGCACCTATAATAGATGTGACCGCTCCTACCGGAAGCACCAAGGGGGAAGCTATGGTTCTTGCTACCGTATCACTGAATAAAACTATAAAAGCTCCCATCAGTATGGTTCCCGGAATCATAAAGCGCTTATCCTCCCCGATTACTCTTTTAGTCATCTGAGGAGCTAAAAGCCCGACAAAGCCTATCATTCCTACAAAAGCAACGCATATCCCAGTATTAAATGCCGCAAGAAATATAGACAGATTTCTCATATACACGGTATTAACTCCCAATGAATGAGCCACCTGCTCGCCTGAATCCATAGCATTCATCTTCCACCTGTAGACATAAACAATTATGGAGGACAGTACCGAAACCGCCATAACAAGCTTTGTTTCTTCATAATTGATTCTGCCCAGATCTCCGAAGGTCCAAGCTACCGCCGCCGCAAGCTTTACCTCGTCTGCAAAATACTGTATTATTATAGTTATTGCCGAAAAAAAGGCATTTAGGGCTACTCCTCCCAGAATTACCTTGGTCTTATCTCCCCCTTTTAAATTTGATATGGCAATAACTAAAATCATGCATAAAATTGAAGCAGCAAAAGAACAGACTGCGGTAATTAATGAGCTGCTCTTAAGTCCAAATGCTGTAAAGCTGATAATGGCTATATTGGCGCCAAGTGCTGAAGCTGCCGAAATGCCTATTGTAGAAGGAGAAGCTAAAGGGTTATTTAAGGAAGACTGTATTATCATGCCCGATAACGCAAGACCTATTCCGACAAAAAAGCCGCCTAAAATTCGTGGCAGTCTGATGCTGAAAACAATTAATTTACTTTTATCGCTCCCCTTGCCCAACAAAGTAAGAATACTCTCCATCACTGTCATCTCTGAGGAGCCTACATTAATAGATATTATTGAAATAACGGCTAAAGCTATTCCCAATATAAATATAAATAAGAGCTTATTTGCTATTCTACGCTTATATTGCCTGCTTAAGTCCATAGGTGCTTTAAACTATCCTCTCATTTGATATAAAATAGTAAATGACTATACAACAGTCTGATTTTCTGAATCTGAAACAACTAATCTGCTTTATTGTTTGTTTACTGACCTCCTCTCCATTAATTTTTACTTACTAAAAAATCCTTCTATATAATATACGTGGCATTAATATTAGCATTTATTCTCGATTTTGACAAGTAGAATTATTATTTTATACAAATTTCCATTTCATTAATATAGCAGTTTTATGCAGCTTTTGTAAGGTATCTATAACCTTATAAAAAATATTCGCAATATTTTTATTGTCTATTTTGTCGGCAATGAATCTGCATACTATGCAGCGTAGTACAAAAGAATGAAACGGGGAAAATAAACTTAAATTTATCTTTCTATATTATATTAGATATGCCCATAACCATATAAACAGAAAACTACTTCTTGCTTTTCCTGCAAAGAGTATCAAAAAAACTGCACCTACCTTAAATCGGTGCAGTTTTTTATTAAATATATTTATTCACCATACCGTACTTTACTCAGAAGCTGCAGCTATCTTCTGCTGTTCAGCATATTTGAAGCTACAACTATTCTCTGTATTTCATTGGTACCTTCAAATATCTGGAATATCTTAGCATCTCTTAAGAATTTTTCAACCGGGTATTCTCTTGAATAGCCGTAGCCTCCAAATATCTGTATAGCTTCACTTGCCACTTCCATAGCTATATCAGAAGCATAGCATTTTGCAATCGCAGATTCCATACTGAATGGAAGTCCCATATCCATCTTTGTCAGAGAATGTGCCGTCATCTGTCTTGCAGTTTCCACCTTTATCTCCATATCGGCTATCTTAAACTGTATTGCCTGATTTTTGATTATAGGTTTTCCAAACTGTATTCTCTGATTCGCATAGTTTATAGCTTCTTCCATAGCCCTCTGAGCGATTCCTGTTGCAAGACATCCCATCCACGTTCTTGCCTGATCAAGTGTCTGCATCGCAATTTTAAATCCTTTTCCTTCTTCGCCTATCAGGTTTTCTGCCGGTATCCTGCAGTCTTCAAGCACCACATCACATGTATTTGAACATCTTATTCCCATCTTGTCCTCATCCTTGCCGATGCTTAACCCCGGGGTTCCCTTCTCAACAAAGAACATTGACATGCCCTTTAATCCCGCTTCTTTATCGGTCATTGCCGTGATACAGTAAAAATCTGCCACTCCGCCGTTAGTTATAAAGCATTTCCTGCCGTTTAAAACATAGGTGTCGTTATCTTTGACAGCAACTGTCCTGCCTGAACCTGCATCAGAACCTGCTCCCGGCTCTGTAAGTGCAAACGCTGAAAAGCCCCCATTCATTATTATCTCGCAGGCTCTTTCTTTCTGTTTTTCACTTCCTGCAATAAGAACCGGCTTCATTCCCAGCCCGCTTGCCGAAATAGTCACTGCGAATCCTGCATCTGCCTTTGCCATCTCTTCCATAAGTGCAGCAATGTCAACCCTTGAAAGACCTAAACCGCCGTACTGCTCAGGAACCTCAAGTGCAGTGTAGCCAAGCTCCGCCGCCTTTTTATAAATTTCTTCCGGCCACTCACCCTTTTTCTCCAATTCCCTGGACTGTTCCCTTACCTCTTTGTCGCAAAACTTTTTAATATCCTCCAACAAAGCCTTTGCATCCTCTGAAATTATGTAAGCCATTACAATTCCTCCTTATATAGTATTGATTTTTTTAACATAATTTTATATTAATTTTTATTGCTTTTTCATATATGGAAAAATATCAAAAACATATGGTAAATAAAAATTTATCTATAACCGTATTTAGATTATCTCACAATTTTTACATTTTGTAAATACTTTCTTGACACTCCGCGCGACTAAAGTCGCAGGATTCTTGCTTCAGCGACCACTACGCTGCTGCAAGAGCTTTAGTTTTACGCAATAAGCATGATGGGTGACACCATTTGTTTCACACCAGTCATCGACTTTCATGCCACTAGACCGGCATTCCTGAATCAGTTTTGTCCACTGCTCCAGTCGATGCTGCTTCTTGACTAAAGTAACTTGATACATGTGATCCTCCTTCGAGTAAAGTTGAAAAACTTGAAAAACTTTAACTTGATATTGGAAGTATTGTCTCACAAAATCCTGACGAATTATAGGCACTCAGTTATTGAGCGCTTACGAAAAAACAGTAAACCTTTTTTGATTTACTGTTTCGTAAGTTGCTATATTATTGCTTGTATTTAATTGTTTTACTTCGAAAAATTACAATTTATCTGTGTTTTTTCATAATATATTTTAGTTTTAGAGTTCCAATTACTTCATCAACTACAAATCCAAGCTTATCATAAACCTGCTTTGCATTTTTATTAAAATCAAAAACGGTTAAAGAAATACTTCTAATATTTTCATCTTTGAAAATAAAATCTATAAATTCTTTCAATGCCTCTGTTCCAAAACCCAATCCTGTTTTTTGAGGATTTAATACAAATCTTCCTATATGAATGTTGTCTTCTTCGATTCGCACCTCTTGTATCATTCCAATAAACTCTTCTTCGTTGAAGATAGAAAACTTATTTTCCAATTTTTTAATTTTATCATAGGTCAATGGATAAGGAATTTGAGAGCCCATCCATTGCTCCTGAAACGCTGAACCTAATTCATTGGACCAACGACATAAAAGTTCAATATTGTTTTTATTGATTCCTTTCTCAAATTTAATGCCCATCTTCAAGCTCCTCAACTTCAAATTTATCTTTCGGAGTGTCCAAGAAGCTCCTGAACTTCTTTCGGTGCTGCTCCATAAGAGAGTAGATTGCTTGTAAGGTATGTCTTAATGTATGAAAATGAAAATCTTCCAACCCCGGTATTTTCTTCTGAGCACTTCTGCAAACAAGGCTGACGGTGCTTGGAGACTCATAGGCTCCGTCCGGTCTTAAACAAACTAAAGATAAAGGCTTGTAATCTTCCGGAATATTTTCGTTCATCCCTAAAGTATAAACCTCAAAGTAGCTGCGGTTCTTTTCCTTAACCTCTACATAATAATTTAGGGAATAAAGTTCTCCATATTTCATCCTGTTTTGTAATTGTTCTTTTTTCGCCTTTTTCAAAATATCAGTCAAAACATTTCCAAAATCAACCTCTCGGACTTTTTTTCGTTTCGTAGGACCTACCTCTACTTTGTGTCGCATCTGATTATAGCGCATACTTCTACGAACCGTCAGATATTGTTCTTTTAAGTTGATGTCCTGCCAATCAAGTCCGCATGCTTCTCCAATCCTCAAACCTGTATAATAGGCAACCTGAATGGGGAGTACCGCAGGATTGTTCTTCTTTTCCAAATAAGCGATAAGTTCCTTGAATTGCTCATAGTTGATGGTAGGTGTTATCTGCTGGATTGCATTATTTTCCACAAATAGTTCGTAATCCTCCGCCTGATTGCGACGAATAACATATTGCATTGGATTGAACGAAATCAGTTTCTTTAGGAATACCGCAAAACGAAACGCTCCCTGCAATACTGCCGAGTATTGCCTAATTCCTCCAATACTTAAAGGTTGAGCAACTGTTCCGTCCGGCTTTGTTCCTCCAAAACTGAGTAAATCCATAAAGGATTGCAGATGATCCGCAGTAACGGTTCTTAGCTTTCTTTTTCCGAGCGAATGCTGTTTGATACGACGAACTGTTGCCTGATATGCCATAACAGTGCCATTGCTTAGAGAGCCGGGTTTTAATTCCTCCTCGACCCACATATCCAGCATCGCACCTAATGTCACATTCTCATTTTTTGCAATGAATTTTTTGTTATCGTAATCCTCCATTGCCTTTCTGAGAAGTGATTCCGTTTCCGCTTTACTTTCTGTTCCGGGGAATTCTTTTTGAATTCGGTTGCGCTTTCATCTTCGATATAAAACTGATAGTACCACTTTTTTCCTTTTTTTCTCACAGATCTCTTTGCCATTGTTTTTCTCCTTTCCTACGACAAAGAAAACTGCAAGGATGTGATACCTTTATTATACCAAGCATCCCTGTTTATGGCTATGCCATATTTTTTATTTCACTGCTCGAACCTTATCATTATCAAGTAGGTTCAAGCCTTCATTGATTTTCAAAAAATATTCTATGGTATCTACACGAATAATGGTTTTACGACCGATTTTCAGAGTCGGTATCTTTCCTAAACGAATTAGTTGGCGTAGAGTAGTTCTCCCAATTCCGGTGTAGTCTGCTGTTTCATCAATCGTCATTCCAATACGGGGAACCATTCTTGAAACTCTATTCTTTTCTTCATGCCCGGAAGTACCAAATGATTGTCGTTCTTTCTCTTGGGTGATATTTAGACCATCATTCATTGCTTAGACCTCCTTTCTTTTCTATGAAATAAGCTGCACTGACTTGCTTAGAAGATTTACATCACACCCAAAAATCAGTGCAGCATTTGTTATATTATCATTATTTGAACATATCCGGACGGATAGGTAACTGCCTATCCTCATGGGAATTCCACCCCCTCCCATGCTGATGGGTGGGCCGTCCCTTACAGTGACGTTAGCCATGTAGAACGGGTAATAATCCCGTAGGTTAATCTTTTTCATTGGTATTCCTCCTTTTGATTTGAAAAACTTAAAAATCAAAAGGAGAAGGGGGAGAGCGACAATGAGAAAGTATTTCTTTGCAAGAAAAAATGCCCCACCGGAATAGTTCCGATAGGGCATAAAGGAGCAAATGTATGTTTTTAAAAGTGCATACTAAGATTATGCTGTCATATACAGATACTACGAATGTTTTTTAAGATTATAAAATATGCAAATTCAATTTCAAAGTCTATAAATAACACGGTGAATCCTCCTTTTGCCACCGTGCTCAAAGCAAGTAATCGTAAATTTCCTCCGAGTTCCATTATAAAAAAGGAAATGGCGGCTTGAAATATATTCATTTCAAAACCGCCATCAAGAATACTGCTTCTTAAATTTGAAAAATAGATATTCTGTAAGCGGTTTCATTCAATCTCTTACAAAATCAATCACACTTCCTTGAACAAACAACATTTCCAAGCTCATCTTCATCATGAAGCTAACTTTTTACACCAAGTTGTTTCATTTTAAAGAGTTCTCGTTGCTGCATAATAAGACCCACAATAATCATCGTAAAATCAACAACAGGCTCCGCCCACCAAACGGCTGTCTCCCCAAATATTTTTGGTAATAAAAGCATTGCCGGTACAAATAAGATAAGCTGTCTCAGCATAACGATTTTTCCGGCTTTTTTGCCATCCCCAATCGCTTGAAAAAAGGTGATGGTCATAACCATAACTCCATATAGAATAAAAACACTGTAAAACATCCTAAAATGATTTACTCCACCGGCAATAATCGAAGGATCCACATTAAATGCGGATAAGATTTAACCGGAGAACAGTTGGGCAGGTATCCAAAAAATAGCTGCAAGCACTAATCCTCCAAGGCAAAACACCTTCATCGCCTGTCTTACCCTGTCATATTGTTTTGCTCCGAAGTTTGTACCGACTACGGGCTGTAATCCTTGACTCATTCCCCAAAGCTGAATAAAGGAAAACGCATAAATTCTAAGGGTAGCTGCCATTAATGTTCCTGCGGTATCTCCTCCATAAGCAAAGGCTTGTTTATATAAAAGGGTCTGCTGAATCATAAAAAACACTTGCATAATCATAGCGGAAACCCCTACACCGAACATTTCCTTGTAGATTTCTTTTTGTTTGCAAATTCTTCCTATTTTGACATTCTCACTTTTGTTTTTAAAGTAATACAAGGTAACCATTGCCTGAATCACTTGTGCGATAACTGTCGCTATTGCTGCACCTTCGATGGCATATTTTCCCATCGCTTTCATGAAAATAGGATCTAACGCAATATTGATAAATGCTCCAAGAGCCATAATGCCCATCGCTCTTTTCATCAGTCCCTCGCCACGCATCACCATATTTGCCGATTGTGTAAAATTGACAAATATGGATCCTAAAAATAATACTCTTAAATATCTGACTCCTAA
>ERZ773005.628-NODE-628-length-24888-cov-11.584545_pt1 | contig 24888 bp, 20 predicted proteins | sample MGYA00580666_ERZ773005 | MGnify/ENA primary metagenome ERZ773005 (study PRJEB29015, sample SAMEA2737999) | human oral metagenome | biome: human oral; feature: human-associated habitat; material: dental | place: China | collected 2061 ...
GTCGTCAGCTCGTGTCGTGAGATGTTGGGTTAAGTCCCGCAACGAGCGCAACCCTTATTTTCTGTAGCCAGCAGTGAGATGGGAACTCAGAAAAGACTGCCGAGGATGACTCGGAGGAAGGTGGGGATGACGTCAAATCATCATGCCCCTTATGGTTTGGGCTACACACGTGCTACAATGGTATAGACAAAGGGAAGCGAAGCTGTGAAGTGAAGCAAATCCCAAAAACTGTATCTCAGTTCGGATTGCAGGCTGCAACTCGCCTGCATGAAGCCGGAATCGCTAGTAATCGCAAATCAGAATGTTGCGGTGAATACGTTCCCGGGTCTTGTACACACCGCCCGTCACACCATGGGAGTCAGCAATGCCCGAAGTCAGTGACCTAACCGGAAGGGAGGAGCTGCCGAAGGCAGGGCGGATGACTGGGGTGAAGTCGTAACAAGGTAGCCGTATCGGAAGGTGCGGCTGGATCACCTCCTTTCTAAGGAAGTAAGTAGGGGTTATGTGTGTTGTTTAGTCTTTGGTTAAAGGTGAGAGAAATAAGAGATTCCGGTGTCGATGCGTCTGGGGGGAATACCCGTTACCATCCCGAACACGAAGGTTAAGACCTGGGCGGCCGAGGGTACTATGCTGGAGACGGCATGGGAGAGCAGGTGGATGCCGGATTTATGGGCTTATAGCTCAGCCGGTTAGAGCGCACGCCTGATAAGCGTGAGGTCGGTGGTTCAAGTCCACTTAAGCCCATTTATTCGTACCTTGAAAATCGCATATCAAACATCAAGACGCAAAAGTAGATAATCTTTAATAAATAGATTTCTTTAAATAGATTTATCAGATTAAATTTTACTTAAGCGTCAGACATCCGAGGCCTGCCCGAGGCTTATAAAAGCGTAAAAGGTTTTTTACAGCTTATGTTAAAAAGCTTTTTAAGCTGCTTTATAAGAGACGGGCAGCCAAACATGAAGACTTAAATTCATAGATTAAGCTTTAAGCTTATTGATTTAAGTTAAAAAGATTAATTAACAAAGGTGATTAAAAAGATTAATCAAAAAATAAAGAAGTTAATTAAGACCGACCAGACAGAGTAGACGCTAATACTCTAAAAATACTCTCGGGCGAGGGGAGTAGAGTCTGGTTAAACAAAAAGAGCATAGGGAGAATGCCTAGCCACTGGGAGCCGAAGAAAGACGTGACAAGCTGCGAAAAGCTGCGGGAAGGAGCAAATATCTGATGAGCCGCAGATTTCTGAATGGGGCAACCTGTCTGAGCAAAACTCAGATATGCTACAGCCAATACATAACTGTAGCAGGGGAACCCGGCGAACTGAAACATCTAAGTAGCCGGAGGAAAAGAAAGAAACATCGATTCCGAAAGTAGCGGCGAGCGAAATTGGAAGAGCCTAAACCACAGCACGAGTGCTGTGGGGTTACGGACTGCAAAAAGGGATGTAAAAGCTACCCGAACGGATTTGGGAAATCCGGTCAAAGAGCGTGAAAGCCGCGTAGGGGAAAGCGGATACAGCTTAGCAGGATCCAAAGTACCATAAGACACGGGAAACCTTGTGGGAAGTTGGGGGGACCACCCCCCAAGGCTAAATACTACCCAGTGAGCGATAGAGAACAAGTACAGTGATGGAAAGGTGAAAAGAACCCCGGGAGGGGAGTGAAAAAGAACCTGAAACCCTATGTTTACAAGCTGTGGAAGACTGATGAGAAAACAAGGTCGACCGCGTACTTTTTGTAGAACGGTCCGGCGAGTTGCAGGTGCTGGCAAGGCAAAACACTACAGGTGGAAAGCCAAAGGGAAGCCAAGTCAAAAAAGGGCGTAAAGTCAGCAGCTGCAGACCCGAAACCGGGTGATCTATCCATGTCCAGGTTGAAGTCTGCGTAAAAGTGGATGGAGGACCGAACCCACATCCGTTGAAAAGGGTGGGGAGGAGGTGTGGATAGGGGAGAAATTCCAATCGAACCCGGAGATAGCTGGTTCTCCTCGAAATAGTTTTAGGACTAGCCTGAATAAAGTCTGCCGGAGGTAGAGCACTGAATTCCTGCGGGGGCGTCAAAGCCTACCAAGGGATATCAAACTGCGAATGCCGGACAGATGATTATTCAGAGTCAGACTGAACGAGATAAGTCGGTCAGTCAAAAGGGAAAAAGCCCAGACCTACAGCTAAGGTCCCAAAGTATACGTTAAGTGGAAAAGGATGTGGGATTTCAAAGACAGCTAGGACGTTGGCTTAGAAGCAGCCATACGTTCAAAGAGTGCGTAACAGCTCACTAGTCGAGAGGTCCTGCGCCGAAAATGTCCGGGGCTAAAACGTAACACCGAAGCTAAGGGATACCGAAAGGTATCGGTAGAGGAGCATTTCTTAAAGCGAAGAAGCTGTACCGAAAGGAGCAGTGGAGTACAAGAAAGAGAGAATGCCGGAATGAGTAGCGAGAGTGGGGTGAGAATCCCCACGGCCGAATACCCAAGGTTTCCCAGGTAAAGCTGATCTGCCTGGGGAGAGTCGGGACCTAAGGCGAGGCCGAAAGGCGTAGCCGATGGACAACAGGTGAAGATTCCTGTACTATGCGTAATCAGAAATGTGGGGAAGCGGAGGTCAAAGCCGGACCCGGGAGAGCAAAAACCGGGGCAAGCATAAAGGAAAGAGGGAGGAAAAGCCCCCTTAAAAAAGCCAATATGTTAAGCCAAGCGAACAAAAGTAGCAAAGCCGGATAGGAAGCCGCCAAGAAAAGCCGCTATAGCGTTACGTATACCCGTACTAAAACCGACACAGGTGGGAAGGGAGAGAATCCTAAGGCCGACGGGAGAAGCATCGTCAAGGAACTCGGCAAAATGACCCCGTAACTTAGGGAGAAGGGGTGCTGGATAAAACCAGCCGCAGAAAAGAGGCTCAAGCAACTGTTTAGCAAAAACACAGGTCTATGCGAAACCGAAAGGTGAAGTATATGGGCTGACGCCTGCCCGGTGCCGGAAGGTCAAGAGGAGAGGTTAGCGAAAGCGAAGCTTTGAATCTAAGCCCCGGTAAACGGCGGCCGTAACTATAACGGTCCTAAGGTAGCGAAATTCCTTGTCGGGTAAGTTCCGACCCGCACGAAAGGCGTAATGATTTGAGCGCTGTCTCGACGATGGACCCGGTGAAATTGAAGTGCCAGTGAAGATGCTGGTAACCCGCGCCAGGACGGAAAGACCCCATGGAGCTTTACTCCAGCTTGACGCTGGGACACGATAATGCCCGTACAGGATAGGTGGGAGGCAAAGAAATAAGGGCGCCAGCCCTTAAGGAGCCGCTGTTGGGATACCACCCCCGCATTATCGGGTTTCTAACCCTGAGCCGTAAGCCGGCAAGAGGACAACGTCAGGTGGGGAGTTTGACTGGGGCGGTCGCCTCCGAAAGAGTATCGGAGGCGCTCAAGGGTTCCTTCAGGATGGACGGAAACCATCCGCAGAGTGCAAAGGCATAAGGGAGCCTGACTGCGACAGCGACGGCTGGAGCAGGTAGGAAACTAGGACTTAGTGATCCGGTGGTAGAAAGTGGGATTGCCATCGCTCAACGGATAAAAGCTACCCTGGGGATAACAGGCTTATCACTCCCAAGAGTTCACATCGACGGAGTGGTTTGGCACCTCGATGTCGGCTCATCGCATCCCGGGGCTGAAGTAGGTCCCAAGGGTTGGGCTGTTCGCCCATTAAAGCGGTACGCGAGCTGGGTTCAGAACGTCGTGAGACAGTTCGGTCCCTATCCGGCGTGGGCGCAAGAGATTTGAAGGGAGCTATCCTTAGTACGAGAGGACCGGGATGGACCGACCGCTGGTATGCCTGTTGGAGAGCAGCTCCATGGCAGGAGAGCCAAGTCGGGCCGGGATAAACGCTGAAAGCATCTAAGCGTGAAGCCCCCCCTAAGATGAGATTTCTCGCGCGTAAGCGTTAAGACCCCTTGAAGACTACGAGGTTGATAGGGCGGAGGTGTAAGTATAGAAATATATTTAGCTTACCGTTACTAATAGGTCGAGGGTTTAACCAGAGGTCGGGTCATGTGGATTCGTTTGATATGCGGTTTTCAGGGTATGAAAAGTATGGCCCCATGGTCAAGCGGTTAAGACATCGCCCTTTCACGGCGGTAACACGAGTTCAAATCTCGTTGGGGTCATTGCAGATTTATCTGCAATATGGAGCTTTAGCTCAGTTGGTTAGAGCAATCGGCTCATAACCGATCGGTCCCGGGTTCGAGTCCCTGAAGCTCCACTTTAGATCTGAATCTGATTATCAGGATACCTTTCCTGATAATCGGATTTAGCTTATTATAAGGCTGAAGTTTAATTTACAACATTCCTTGATAGCTCAGTCGGTAGAGCATGCGGCTGTTAACCGCAGTGTCGTAGGTTCGAGTCCTACTCAGGGAGCTATGGCCCAGTGGCTCAGTTGGTTAGAGCGCCGCCCTGTCACGGCGGAGGTCGTCGGTTCGAGTCCGATCTGGGTCGCTTTAAGTGTATATGCCGCAGTGGCGGAACAGGCAGACGCCCGGGACTTAAAATCCCGTGAGTAGTGATACTCGTACCGGTTCGATTCCGGTCTGCGGCACTATATAAGTCTTGAAATTTAATGATTTCAGGGCTTTTTTTGATTATTACAGTAAACCCTGTTACTTATTGAGGAGGTTTATAAAAATGGTTAAGGTTGAAGCCAAAAATATTAATATGCAAAAAAATGCCGAAAGTGGTCAGATTTTCAGATTTAATCGCATAAATGAAGAGGAATACGAGCTGATTGCCGGAAATAAGCTTCTATATATAAAAGAGGTGAAAAGTGAGGATGGTGAGGTACTGGATTATGAGCTTAATTGTACTGAGGATGAATATCTGACTGTATGGAAGCATTTTTTTGACTTAGATACGGATTATAACAATTTTATAAAGAATATTCCGCCGGAGGATATATTTTTAAATGAAGCTGTAAAATATTCTGAGGGAATACATATATTACATCAGGATAAATGGGAGATGTTAATATCATTTATAATTTCGCAGAGGAAAAGTATACCTGCCATTAAAACCAGTGTAGAAAAATTATGCAGAGCCTTCGGCAAAGAAATTGCTTATGAGAAATATGCCTTCCCAACTCCGAAACAGCTTGCCGGGGCACAGCTGTCGGAGCTTGAGAGCTGCTCACTCGGCTATAGAGCTGCATATATTTATGAATCTGCGAGGCTTGTTGCTTCGGGCAAATTTGATTTAGATAAGCTTGATAAATTGAAGGATGATGAATTATTAAAAGAGCTTATGAAGCTTAAGGGAGTAGGCGTTAAAGTGGCAAACTGCGTGGCACTTTTTGCATATCACAGAATAGGAGCCTTTCCGATTGATGTTTGGATTGACAGAATAATACAAGCTTATTATAAGGGCAAATTCCCCCTTGAGCGCTATAGGGGGTATGCCGGAGTAATACAGCAGTACATGTTTTTTTACGGAAGGGATAAAAGCCGCAGGCTCTTTGACTAAACAATAATATATTTAAGACATATTTTAGCTCAGAATAACGATTTGCCCAAAAAAATGATATAATAATAATGACTCTAAAAATACAATCAAGTATAAAATTATAGTTTTGAAAGGAGGATATGGTTAAATCCCTTGCTTCTCTGCAAAGTCTTTACCTTTAAAGCAGAAAAACTGCCTGCATCGGCTCAAGGCGGCGGATTTATGCCATTATAAAATGTTATGAACTACGGTTTTATCAAGGCTTCAGCTCTAACTCCTAAAATCAGAGTGGCAGACCCTTGCTTTAACGCAGCAAGTATAATAAATTCTATTAAAGAAGAATACAAAAATAAAGTTCAGCTTATTGTGCTGCCTGAGCTTATTTTAAGTGCCTCTACCTGCGGAGATTTATTTTTACAAGCCGCTCTGCTTAATAATGTGAAAACTCAGCTAAAAAAAATAGTGGATGTAAGTGCAGGAAACAAAGCACTTATAATAGTAGGTCTTCCCTGGGAAGAAGCCGGCATCATATATAATGCGGCAGCTGTAATTACTGACGGAAGAGTGCTTGCAATAGTTACAAAGCCTTATTTATCAGAAAATGAGCTGCGTTTTTTTACGAAATTCAAACCGGAGGGAGATTTGCCTTTTAAAAAAATAAAATTTTTTAATGATGAAATCAAGCTTGGAGAAAACATATATTTTCAACCGGAAGGTCTCCAATTTAAAATAGGAGTTATTTTTGGAAACAATGCCTTTCTCCCTGACAGCTGTATTCCGATAAGCTTAAACTCTGATATAATTGCACACTGCATGGCAATAAACGAAGAAGCAGGGTTTGATGAATATACTGATACCCTGCTTAAGGCAAAGACAGCCTTATACTCAAATGCCTATATTACTGCAAATGCCGGATTTGGAGAATCAACTCAAGATTTTGTATTTTCAGGAAGAAATCTCATAGCTGAAAGAGGCAGTATTGTGGCTTTGGGCGAAAAATATCTCGGCAAACCGCTCAGATATGACATAGATGCGGAGTGCATAGTGACAGAAAGAAGAAAAATCAAAAAAAGGATAGCTGCCAATTTGCCCTTTAATAAAAACAGCTCATCTGATGATAATTATACAGTTATTAGTTATAAACCAGAGCCTGAAACCTATAAGATTAATCAAAAACTGGAAAGAAGGCTTGAACCCCATCCTTTCATACCTGAAAATAAAGAAAAAAGAAGGCAAAGATGCAGTGACATTTTAAACATACAGGTGTATGGTCTGGTTAAAAGGATGAAACACATCGGCTTAAAAACTGCAGTGCTTGGAATCTCAGGGGGACTTGATTCAACCCTGGCGATTATTGTATGTGCTAAAGCCTTTGAACTGCTGGGACTTAATAAGAAAGGTATACACGCTGTAACTATGCCGGGCTTCGGAACTACTGACAGGACTTATCATAATGCCTGTGAGCTTACTAAAAAACTTGGAGTGGAGCTTGAAGAAATAAACATAGTAAATTCTATAATACAGCATTTTGATGATATTAAATATGATATAAACAACCATGGAGCTGTATATGAAAATGCTCAGGCAAGGGAGCGCACTCAGATACTTATGGACATAGCAAACAGAGATAATTCCATTGTTGTAGGCACCGGCGATTTATCAGAGCTTGTGCTTGGCTGGGCGACCTATAACGGCGACCATATGTCTATGTATGATGTCAATGCTTCCGTACCAAAAACCCTAATAAGGCATATTATTAGATATTATTCTGAGCATGAAGCTGATGAAAGTATCAAGGCGGTGCTTAATGATATTCTTGATACTCCAATCAGCCCCGAGCTTCTTCCGGCTAAGGACGGTGCAATAAGCCAGAAAACTGAGGATTTGGTAGGACCTTATGAGCTGCATGATTTTTTTATTTACCATGTCTTAAGATTCGGCTTTTCTCCTGCAAAGATATTTTATCTGGCAGCTAATGCATTTGATAAAAAATTTGAGAAAGCGGAAATACTTAAATGGCTTGAGATTTTTTATAAAAGATTTTTTACACAGCAATTTAAAAGGTCATGCCTGCCTGACGGACCTAAAACAGGCAGCATAACGGTATCTCCGAGAGGCGGACTTGTAATGCCCTCTGATGCGGTTTATGATATTTGGATACAAGAATTGGAAAATATTAAGGAAATATAAAAATATGATTACTTCAGCAGCAAATAAAAATATAAGAGAAATTATAGGACTGATGAAAAGAGCCTCACATAGAAAAGCAAGCGGCTGCTATGTGGCAGAAGGCATAAAAATGTTTGAGGAACTGCCGGATAAAAATATTCAAAAAATTTATATAAGTGAAAGACTGCATGAAAGGCTGTACTCAGCCAAGTCAAATCAAGACAGTAAAGCTGACAAGGAGCTAAAAAATAAGCTCGACCGGCATGGCTTTGAAATTGTAAAAGAGCATGTTTTTGAAACTGCCAGTGAAACCAAAACTCCTCAGGGCATACTTGCAGTTGCACAAAGGCAGGAGTATACTTTAGATGGGATATTAAAGAAACAATACTGTGCCGAGTCCCAAAAAAACGAGGCTTCCAAGCTTTTAATTCTTGATTGTATACAGGACCCTGGCAATCTTGGCACCATTCTGAGAGCAGGAGAAGGTGCAGGTATTGACGGGATAATTATAAGCAGAGGAACAGTTGACATTTACAGCCCCAAAGTAACCAGGTCAACCATGGGCTCACTGTTTAGAGTCCCCTTTGTTTATACTGAAAACCTTCCTGAAACGCTTAGATACATAAAGAAAAGGGGCATAAAAATCTATGCAGCGGATAAAGGAGAGGGTAAAGACTATGATGAAGCTGATTTTATACATCACAGTGCGTTGCTTATAGGCAATGAAGCAAACGGAATAAGCAGTGAAGCTCTGAAAGAGGCTGACTGCATAATTAAAATTCCGATGAAGGGCAGTGTAGAGTCGCTTAATGCAGCGATAGCGGCTTCAATTCTTATGTTTGAGCTTGGAAGACAGCGGAGAAGGCTATGGTAAATTTAAAAAAGAAAAAGAAATCAGGCAATCTTGATTTTATTATGGATATACTGCATATGATTATAGGAGTAGTCATAGTTATTTTATCTGTAATTGCATTTTTATCCCCTGAAGAGCATCTGCTCTTTTTTCCGGTAATATTTGTGCTGGCGGCAGTAATCCATTTTATGCTGTGGTTTAGAAAGTATACAGAAGCGGAGGGGATTAAAAAAAAGCTGGCAAGCTTTATTTATTTTGTACTCGGGAGTCTTTATACCGGTATAGCGGTAATAGAGCTTATAACTATGTAGCAGTAAGATAAGTGCCTGTTTGAAATTCAGTCGCACTGATTTACCGCTTTATCTAAATAAGGTGACAAATGTTAAAGGATGAAGTTTTAAAAATATTACTTAATAAAAATGATTATGTTTCAGGTGAGAGTATATGCTCCGGTTTCGGAGTCAGCAGAAGTGCAGTCTGGAGGGCAATTAAAAAGCTTGAAGCGGAGGGCTATAAAATTAAATCTTCTACTAGAATAGGCTATAAGCTTTTAGCTGCTCCCGATATGTTAAATCAGGCAGAGCTTGAATATGAATTTAATAAATCAAAATTAAAAGATTTAAAAGTTTTTTATGCTGATAAGGTCGATTCTACTAATAACTGGGCAAAGAAGCTTGCAGAAGATAATTTAATTGACAAGTTAGTTTGTGTATGCAGCGAGCAGACCAAGGGACGCGGAAGACGAGGAAGGGATTGGAGTTCACCCGACGGTGAAGGAGTATACTTAAGTATTGTGCTGAAGCCCGACATACAGCCTGATAATGTACCTATGCTGACTCTTGCGGCAGCACTTGCTACTGCGGAAGCAGTAAAAGAATGCTCAGAGGTTACTGCTTTTATAAAATGGCCTAATGATATCATTGCAGATGAAAAAAAGCTGGGCGGCATACTTACTGAAATGTCGGCAGACCTGGATGGAGTCAGATATGTGGTATGCGGGATAGGTCTGAATGTAAATAATGAATGCTTCAAGGAGGAAAATCTTAAATATGCGGTATCATTATTTAATATTACTCAAAAGAAATATCCGCGCAAAAAGCTTATTTATTGTATAACGGAGAAATTTTTAAAATACAGTGAATTAATTTTTAAAGCCGGGGATCTAAAGCCTGTAAAAGACCGCTATGAAGCTTTGCTGATAAACACAGGAAGAAGGGTGAAGATTCTCGGCGACAAGGATAAATTTGAAGCTGTTGCAGAGGGAATTACTGATAAGGGCTGCCTTAGAGTATTAAAGGATAATGGAGAAGCAGCTTATATATTGAGTGGTGAAGTGAGCATAAGGGGAGTTTATGATTATATATAGTCAGATTCATTGTGTATGTATTGATAAAAATTAAAAAATCCTTTATATTAAATATATGATTAATAGGTTAAAGTCTATTAATCAGTGAATATAATGAGAATTAGTGAGTTTTTCTTAAATCCTGATTTTTACGTATTTATTATTTATAATAGATATATCTTTATGAAAGGGAATTAAAATAGTGAATAAAAAGATTAAAAAAGCAGAAAAGACAGAGAAAAAAGATATAGAAGCTGCCCCAGGCGATGATATTATAGATTCATACGAATTTGATGAAAGCAAAACTGATTTCACTGTAGAGGAATTTATGCAGAAAATGGAGGGTCTGCTTGAAAAAGCCTTTGGCAATGATATGAAGCTTGATTTCGGAGAAATTAATGACTTTTTTGAAGGCCATGACCTTACCCCTGAGATGATAGAACAGATATATGCTTATCTTGACAGCAAGGGAGTGGAAGTGACGGAAACCCTTCCTGAGCCTGAAGACGCTCCTTCAGATTTGAGCAAAATAGATTCAATTTCAGATGAGGACAATATTTTGCTTGATGATGGTATAGATGATTTTGAGAAAGACATAGATGAGGAAGATATAGATTTAAGTGCGATCGAGATACTTGAGGGAGTGGGAACTGAGGATCCGGTAAGAATGTACCTCAAGGAAATAGGCACAGTGCCTCTTTTGTCCGCAGATGAGGAAATAGAGCTGGCAAAGAGAAAACAAAATGGAGATGAGTATGCAAAGCAAAAGCTTATAGAAGCAAATCTAAGACTGGTAGTAAGTATAGCTAAAAGATATACAGGGAGGGGGATGAGTTTTTTGGATTTAGTTCAGGAGGGAAATCTCGGGCTCATTAAGGGTGTGGAAAAATTTGACTATACCAAGGGATTTAAGCTCAGCACCTATGCTACCTGGTGGATACGCCAGTCAGTCACAAGGGCGCTGGCAGACCAGGCAAGGACTATAAGGGTGCCGGTACACATGGTGGAAACTATAAATAAGATGAGCAAGATGCAAAGAAAGCTTACTCTGGAGCTTGGCTATGAGCCCAGTGTTTCGGAGCTTGCCAAAGCACTGGATATGACTGAAGAAAAGGTTATGGAGATAATGCAGATAGCTCGAGAGCCTGCTTCACTTGAAACTCCCATAGGTGAGGAGGATGACTCAAACCTTGGAGATTTTGTAGCAGATTCCAATGTAGTTTCTCCGGAAGGAAATGTAGAGTCGGTTATGCTCAGAGAGCATATAGAAACCTTGCTTGCAGACCTAAAAGAAAGGGAGCGTCAGGTGATAGTGCTGAGATTTGGACTTGAAGACGGGCATCCCAGAACATTGGAGGAAGTGGGCAAGGAGTTTAAGGTAACAAGGGAGAGAATAAGGCAGATAGAGGCGAAGGCACTCAGAAAGCTTAGAAATCCTATACGTTCAAAAAAAATAAGAGATTTTTTGTAAAGGTAAAATAAAGTTGTTACTATAAAAATTAGAAAAATGGGAAATAAAAGAAATTTACAAAAGGAGCTTGAGAAAATAATAGAAAGAGCAGCAGCTTCAGGTGAAATTCCTAAGCTGCTGCTTCATGCCTGCTGCGCCCCCTGCTCGTCCTACTGCATGGAATATTTAAGCGAATACTTTGCTATCACAATTTATTTTTATAATCCGAATATAGATAATAAAGAGGAATATATTAAAAGAGTTGAGGAAGAAAAAAGGCTTATTGCGGAGATGAATTTTAAAAATCCGGTCAGCTTTCTTGAAGGTGAATATGAGCCTGAAAACTTTCATAAGCTTGTAAGAGGGCATGAAAGGGATAGTGAGGGCGGCGAGCGCTGCTTTATGTGCTATGAGATGAGGCTGAGAAAATGTGCAGATGAAGCTAAAAACGGCGGCTATGATTACTTTGCCACTACTCTTACTATAAGTCCGGTAAAGGATGCTGGCAAACTCTGTGAGATAGGAGAAGAAGTAGGAAGGGAGATAGGCATCAGCTATCTGCCCTCTGATTTTAAAAAGAAGAACGGTTATAAACGCTCTGTGGAGCTTTCACAGCAGTACGGTCTGTACAGGCAGGACTACTGCGGCTGCTCGTTTTCAAAAAGAAGCCGCAGCAATGAATCAAAAGCCAATCCTTAAAAACAAATTGACTGAAATATTAAATTACTTTATAATGTAGTAATAAGGCGGCATATAAAGCTGCTGTAAGCTGGGTAATTAATACTTGGCTTTTTGTTCTATTATAATTATAATATTTAATATCAGGAGGGCTATTTTTATGTTAAGTGAGAAGCTTACAATTACAAATCCATCAGGATTGCATTTAAGACCGGCAGGAGTGCTGTCACAGACAGCTATGAAATTTAAAAGCGATATTACTATTGAGTTTGAAGGTAAGAAGGTGGTTGCTAAAAGCGTGTTAAATGTAATGAGTGCAGGCATCAAAACAGGTAGTGAAATAACCCTTGTATGTGATGGTGAAGATGAAAATGAAGCTATGAAGGCTCTTTCTGAGGCAATTAAATCAGGCTTGGGAGAAAATTAAATAACTTATCAAACTGGGGAAAAGAGAAATCTTATCCCTGGTTTTGTTTTATTTAAGAAATAAAATGGAGTATTAATTGGATAAATGGATTTAATCAGAACAGAATTACTTTTAGGCAATAAAAATATGGAAAAGCTTAAGACAGCTCATATTGCGGTTTTCGGCATAGGCGGTGTCGGAGGCTATGTTGCCGAAGCTCTTGCAAGGAGCGGCATAGGCGGGCTGGATTTAATTGATAATGATATTATAAGCGAGAGCAATATCAACCGGCAGATAATAGCCCTGCATTCCACTATAGGAAGACATAAAACTGAAGTGATGAAGGAGAGAATAAAAGACATCAATCCTGAATGCGAGGTAACTGAGTACAGATGCTTTTTTCTTCCGGAAAATCAGGCAGACTTCGACTTCGCAAAATATAATTATATAGTGGATGCTGTCGACACTGTAACGGCAAAGATAGAGCTGGTGCTTGCGGCACAAAGAGCGAAAATTCCTGTTATAAGCAGCATGGGCACAGGAAATAAGCTGGATCCTTCAAGGTTTAGAGTTGCAGATATATATCAAACTTCAGTCTGCCCCCTTGCCAAGGTAATGAGAAAGGAGCTTAAAAAAAAAGGAGTCGAAAAGCTTAAAACCGTATTTTCCGATGAGGAGCCTAAAAAATATGCTGAAAGCGGTTTATACATTAATCTGATGAGTGACAATAGTGAAAAAACTTTAAAAAGGAGTATACCAGGCTCACTTGCATACGTACCTTCGGTTGCCGGACTTATGATGGCTTCAGAGGTAATTAAGGATATTTTAAATTTAAAATATTAAGATTTATTGAAATATTATGCTTACTGCTTTAAATAATGAAGCAAATCAGATAAAGGGATTGGATTTACAAGCTGATGATTATAGTACAAAGCCTTTTTTTATGCCTTTTAACAGCAAATCATAAGGTATAAAATTTTTAATAAAAAAAACTATTTACAAATCGGATATAAAGAGCTATAATAAAGAAAATAATTAAACTCCTTTTCTAGTTTGATATATAAAAAAATTATATAGAATACTTTGGAGTAATGTAAAGTTTCTGGTTTGTTATATCTTTACACCATTAATTTAAAATCGCTCCAAATTGGAAAAATATTTTAATATAAATTAGACGTAGAGGTTTTCAATCTATGACAACAGAAAGGATTACTTAATGAAATATCTTGTAAAATTAGAACTGAAAAAACCTGAAATACGCTCGGATTATAGAAGAACCCTCATCAGTTTTTTTAAAAAGTCTATATCTTCTTATATGGATGGATATTTTTATAAAGAGCTGTATAAAAATGGTACAAAAAGAAAGTCCTTCGTATGGTCAATCAGCTTTCAAAGACCTGTATTTAATGGTAAAATTATTAAGCTTGCAGGCAGTGAAATAAATATGACTTTGAAGTTTCAGGAGCCTCAAACGGCACTGATTTACTATTCAAGTCTGCTTATGATGAAGGATAAGCCTTTTCCTGTAGGAGATGATAACAATATAAATCTTAAAAGTATTAAAATGGTAACTGAAAAAGAGATAATGGAAGACTTTGCCGTATTCAAGATATTGTCTCCTATATGCTTAAAGCACCATTACAAAGAAAATAATAAAGATAGGTATTTGACAGCCGAGGACGAAGATTTTGCCATGGAACTTGCCGGAAAGCTTAAAGAAGACTTGCCGTATATGCACGAGGAAATTGAGCAGTTAAGATATGATTTCAGCAAGCTTAAAAAAGTAATAGTACCGGCATACGGTCTTAAAATTCCAGTATCAATAGGCAGTTTTACGGTTTCGGGAGATATAAAAATACTTAATCATATTTTGAAAAACGGCATAGGCTCTAAACGAAATTCGGGATTTGGGCTTGTAGAAGAAGTTTTCTAAGGAGTGATTATGATTACTAAAGGAGAATTTGAGAAGGAAGATATCACATATAATCGCAGGATGGAACCCTCTGATTGGAGATATTCTGCGGCTATTGTAGGCATGATTAGATTTTTTAAGTATAGAAATATAGCCTATGATATCAAGGGCAAGTATCTGTATTACAATTTTGAGGACATATATAATGAAGAAAATGATTTAGAGGGCGATAGAAACTATCTTTTATTTGCTGATGAATGGTTTTCAGACAAAATGCATCATAAAGAGGTCTTTACAAGAATAAAGCAAAGTGAGTTTACACAGGAGCAAATATCTGAAATTAATAAAAAACTGTCAGCCAATACTGTTATGAAAAAAGTTTTCAAAGGAGTTAAATTTGATGGCACTAACAATGAATTGATTAAGAAGTTAATTGAGGATAATATACTTGAACTTATAAGCAATACCTTTTGCAACTCTCAAAGCGGTTATAGAAAATTTATCAATACTTCAAAATATAGAACAGGAGGTTCAGATGTATGCCGTTTGCTGGGCTTTTGTGTAGATACCGGAAGGAAAACTAAGTCGATAGGATTTTGCTTCGATAAGGATGCAAGAACTTTTAATGATGAAGTGGAGTTTGATTTTATCCCCTTCGCTTTCTCACGAAGCGGAAGTTCCATATTTATAAATAACAACACTTCCATAAAGTATCTTTTACAGTCAAATAATGAGATGGAAAACTTCTTAAAACAGCAATTTGAAAATCAAAAAACATGGAACAGTGTGTTTTACAGTTATTTTGAAGGTTTTGAATTTATTGATTATGATGTGGAAGTTATTATAAAAGATATAGAAACCGATTACTATGAGAGTATGTTTATAAGACAGCCGGCTGTTAAAATTTTTAATAAAATAGCCGATAACAGAGAGTTTTCTGATTCATTGGTAAATGTTTTTAAAAGGCAGATAAAGATAAATGATAATTATTATATCAATGTAATGAAGGAAGTTACAAAAAGTATATTAAATGAGCTTAATTTGGATGATTTGATAGAAAGGCTTATGAAACTTGAGTATGATACCGACTCAAATACTCCCGAAACATACTGTCTTAGCAGACTCATTTATATCAATGAACTTATTTATAAAAATATGGAGGGAAATATGGAAAAAACACCGGAATTTAAGGGTTCAAGTGCCGCCGCAGCACAGGTGGTAGGCTATTTTTCAACTAACAAACAGGAAAATAAAATAAAAGGCTATCAGCAAAGACTTGCCAATACCTTGATTTCAAAAGATTATGACCGCTTTATAGAAATAATGCTTCAACTGTCTTCTTATACGGAAGTCCCTTTTACATTTATGCATAAACTCATACAGGATTTTGAAGCAAATAAAAATCTGGCATATAATTTTATAAATTCATTGATTATAAGCAGTAAAAGAAGTGATAATCAAAACAGCGATAAAATCGATTAAGAAGGAGGAAACGAGTAATGAAAAACAAGGCTTTAACTTTAACAATAGTTGCAAGTATGACCTCAAACTATGGTGAGGGACTGGGAAATGTAGGAAGCATTCAAAAAGTATATAAAAACGGCAAGGCTTATGCTATTCGTTCAAGAGAAAGCATGAAAAATGCCCTTATGGTACAAAGTGGTTTATATGACGATTTGAAAGTGGAGCAGGATGGAAAAGTAGATCAAAAGGCTGTATCAAATGATATTAATGCAGCTAGCAACAGAGCCTTGGAAGGCGGATACATGAGTACCATAGGAGATAGAAAAATCAGAAAAAGTTCCTTTTATTTGACTGATGCAATCTCATTTTACCCCTTTGTAAATGAAACAAGATTTCATAATAACCTCTATCTTGCACAAACTTATGCCAAGGAAAAGGGAATAAATATTCAGGAAAAGTCTGCCAATGCCGGTCTTATGCCTTATCAGTATGAGTATGACAAGTCATTGAAAAGATACAGCATTACTATAGACTTGGATAAGGTGGGAGTTGATGAAAACTATGATACCAAGGCTGATAAAGAGGAAAGAGCGTATAGGGTCAAGGCACTTTTGGATGCGATAAAAAATCTTTCTTTGGTGGTAAGAGGTAATATGGATAATGCCGAGCCTATTTTTGCAGTAGGGGGAATAGGAGAAAGAAAGACGCATTACTTTGAAAATGTAGTTCATATAGATGCAAATAAGTTAAAAATAGAAGAAGACTTGAAAGCTAAACTCAAGGAAGGATACAAAACCGCTTTATTAAAGGGCTATAATTTTGAGAATGAAAAAGAGATAGAAGAAGAACTTAACTCCATATCTATAGAGAAATTCTTTGCTGATTTAAGCAAAGAGGTGGACGAATATTATGAAAGTATTGAGAATTAAATTAAGACAAAATCAGGCTTCATATACAAGAGAAGAAACGGTCAACAATCGCATGACTTATCCTCTTCCGCAATATTCTACCATAATCGGAGCTTTGCACAGTGCCTGCGGATACACTTCCTACCATGAGATGAAAATAAGTGTACAGGGAAAATATAGGAATATGCAAAGAGAAGTATATACCAATCATGCACTTCTTAACAGCTTGGAAGATGACAGAAGTATACTTATATATCTAAAAAATCCAACAGCATCAAATACTGGATTTTTAAAAGTTGCCGAAGCTTTAAAATCTCAAGGAAACAGTTTTAAGGATAGAAAAACTATTCAAGTACATGATGAAAAAAAACTGGAAGAATATATAAATATAAAAAATATTTCAGTTGAACTTAAAACTGAAAGAAAGAAAATCCTTGATGATACCGAAAAAGCTTGGAAAGATGAAAAAAAGCTGATAAAAGATAAATTAAATACTTTGGAAGCAAAGTCGGATGAAGCTTTAGAACTGAAAAAAGTAATTGAAAGTAAAGATTTGGAAATAAAAAATCTGAAAAATGAATATAAAAAAGAATTTTATAACAGAGTGGAAGAACCCCTAAGCCATTTTAAGACTCTGACCAAAGGTATACAGACACAGGAAGTTTTATATGATGTGGAGTTGGTAATTCATATCAGTGCTGAGGAGTCGGTATTACAAGATATACTTGATAATCAAAATAATTTTGTCTGTCTTGGGCGAAGTGAGGATTTTATAGAACTTTTGGAAATAAAAGAGGTGGAGCTTAGTTCCAAGATAGATAGGGAATATAAATTGTTGGATAATTACAGTATGTATATAAATCTGGAGCATATAAACATAGATGAAATAGGTATGGGAGATTATTTTTTGACGAGGGAAGGGTCGAAAAAACCAGCTAAAGGAACTGTATACTATGTTGCAAAAGATTATGTATTAAATGGAAAAAAGAGAGTATTTAATAAAATTCCCTGTTTGTATTCTTCTTATATAGGTATAGATACCGAATCGGAAAATGCCTTATGCGATTTTGAGGGCGGATATATAGTGAACTTAAATTAAAAATAATGATTAATATGTGGTAAGTGGATTTAATTCATTTATTCTGATATTGGAACCTGAGCTTAAATAAATGAAATAAGCTCAGGCTCTTTTTTAACTGAAAATATATGAAAATGAGGTATAAAATGGAAACATACGATAAGCTGCCGAAATTTTACAAAAAGTACAGAGCAAAAGAGGATGAAACAATATATGAACATACTGCCAATTTACTTAAAAATCTTGAAGAACTCGAAAAAATAATTAATATGGAAGATATGGATTTGATTGAACAAGCCTGCATATATCACGATTTGGGTAAGATAAATCCTCTATTTCAAGAAAGACTGGAGTCAAAGAAAAAATTTGATGATACAAAGGAAATAGGACATAATATTCTGTCATTTTACCTGTCTAAACAATTTTTGGAAAATTACGAAAAAGAAGATAGAAATATCATTTTATATGCAATATTAAATCATCATGCTTATGTAGATAATTTTAAAATTATAGAAGAAAAAGAGAAAAAGAATTTGATAAATGATAATTTAATAAGAATTGCAAAAGAAGTGTTTAATAGTGTGGAAATGGATTTTTCAAAGAGTATAGGTTCAAGAGAACTGGCTATTATAAGCAATTTGCGAACTAAATTTTCTAAAAAATCTATTTTAGTAAAAGGCTTTTTACATAAATGCGATTATGCCGCAAGTGCTCACAGCAAACTGGAAATTCCGAATATTCATTTGGAAAGCAGACTTGAAAAGCTGAAAGAAAGGTTTAAGGAAAAAGGCTTGTCGGACGGTTGGAACAAAATGCAAACATTTGCAAAGGACAATACCGACCACAATATAATTTTAATAGGTTCTACCGGTTACGGAAAAACTGAAGCTTCACTTTTATGGATAGGAAATCATAAGGGATTTTATGTGCTTCCTCTGAAAACAGCAATTAATGCAATGTATAAACGTATTAAAAATACTCTTTATCCTGATGATTACAGTGAAAACTTAGGATTGCTTCATGGGGAACTGGAAAATATATATTTAGAAGACGGTAGTAATGAAGATATCGGCAAAGCAAACTTGAATAATGAAATAGGTGAAAGTATGAAGTTTTGGGAGTATTACGGGCTTACTAAAGCTATGTCCTTACCTCTGACAATAAGCACACCAGATCAAATATTCAGATTTGCATTCAAGTATCGCTCCTATGAATTACAGCTTGCAACTTACAGTTATTCAAAAATCGTAATAGATGAAATACAGGCATATTCACCGGATATATTAGCCACACTTATATATGCTTTGCAGCTTATTAACAAGGTGGGCGGAAAGTTTGCAATTACAACGGCAACATTACCCCCTTTTATAAAAGATTTATTGCAAAAAGGCAGTGAAGAAAAGATTGAATATAAAGAAGCCGAATTTTTGAATGAAAAAATAAGGCATAGAGTCAAATTAAAAGATAAGACTATTGATATGGATGATATTAAAAATTTTATTGAAAGTAAAATGAATGATGAAAGTATGAAACTTTTAATTGTTTCAAATACCGTAAAGGCGGCACAAGACATTTATAAAGAGCTTAAAGTATGGCTAGAAGAAAATAATACGGATATTGAGATGCATTTATTACATTCAAAATTTACCGTTCAGGATCGTAATGAAAAAGAAGAAGCCATATTAAAGGACGGACAAAGTGAGTGTAAGAAAAAAGTGATATGGATTTCAACACAGGTGGTTGAAGCAAGTCTTGACATAGATTTTGACTATCTGTTTACGGAACTTTCCGACCTGAGTGCCTTACTTCAAAGACTTGGAAGATGCAATCGTAAGGGACTTAAACCCATAGATGAATTTAATTCATTTGTATATATGAATATAAATGAAAGTTTATTCAAAAAATTCGGAACCGACAATGCAAATGCGTCAACGGGGATGCTTTATAAGTCCTTATTTGAGTTAAGCAAGGCGGCACTGCTTGAATGGGAAAAGGAAGATAATAATGGATGTATGTCGGAAAGGGATAAAAATAAGATGATTAAAACTTATTTTACTAAGAAGATGATAATGGAATATGATGAAATGTATGGCAGTAACTATATTAAATATATATCAGAATATGAAATGATGTATCAGCACCTTCAGGATATAATACCTGATTCTAAAAAACTCAGTGATGTATCAAAAGAATTCAGGCATATACTCAGCAAAAGGGTTATTCCAAATTCCATATATGAGGATAAACAGGAGCATATTGTAGAATTAATTAATGAGATTGAAGGAAAAAGAAAGCTTATAGGAAAATCAAAAAATAAGGAGGAAAAGCAGCAGTTAAGGATAGATATATTACGTTTAAAAAATAAGTTTAAAAAGTTTACGTTAAATATAGCCTTATATGAGCTTGATGCGGATAAAAGCCACTGTGTAGTAGATAATGAAAAAATTATTATTTCTACACGAGCTTATAATAAAGAATTCGGTATATTAAGAGAAAAAGATGACAGTGGAGGAATATTTATATGATGCGTGAAAAGATAAGTGGGATAGCGGTCTATTATTATATGGTATGCAAAAGAAAATTATGGCTGTTCTATAACGATATTTCTATGGAAGATGAAAACGAGCTTGTTCAAATAGGAAAATTCATTGACAGCACATCATATTCTTCAGAAAGAAAGCATATGATGATTAATGAAGAAATAAATATAGATTTTGTAGAGCAGTCAGGTGTTATTCATGAAATTAAAAAAAGCAGAAAAGTAGAGGATGCTTCTATATGGCAGGTTAAATATTATCTATATTATCTGAAACGGTATGGTATAGAAAATATCCGAGCAAAGATAGACTATCCTTTATTAAAACAGACTGTAGAAATAAGCTTGGAACCCAAAGATATTGAGAAGCTTATGGAAATCCTGGAAGGAATTAAAGCAATCATTCAAGAGAAAAATATACCTGTTTGCCTTAATAACAGTATTTGCAAAAAATGTGCATATTTTGATTTATGTATGATATAGGAGAAAATAAAAAGTGAAAAACAGTTTATATATTTATCAAAATGGAGAATTAAGCAGAAAAGATAATACTTTGAGATTTACTAATGAAAATGGTGATAAAAAAGATATACCTATTAATAGAATTTCAGAAATTTACTTTTTTGGGGAAGATACAATTAACACTAAACTTATTACATTTTTAGCACAAAATAATATTATAGTTCATTTTTTTAATTACTATGATTTTTATATTTCAAGCCTTGTTCCGAGAGAGGCTAAAATTTCAGGTCGTTTGCTGGTAAATCAGGTTGAGCATTATACAGACAGCAAGAAGAGGATGGAGCTTGCAAAAGAATTTGTAAAATCTGCCGGAAATAATATTTATAGGAATTTACGTTATTATAATGGGCGTGGTAAAGATGTAAAGAGGGCTATGCTTGAAATCACCTATTTAATTAAAGAAATTGATAAGTGTAATAATATACAGCAGCTAATGGGAGTTGAAGGAAATATTCACAAAATTTATTATAGTCAGTGGGATGTGCTTATAGACCAAGAAATAAATTTTACTACCAGAGTAAAAAGACCGCCTGACAATATGATTAATACTTTAATATCATATTTGAACAGCTTAGTATATACAACAGTACTGAGTGAAATTTATAAGACTCAGTTGAATCCCACAATCAGTTATCTGCATGAGCCGGGTGTAAGCAGATTCTCATTAAGCCTTGATATTGCAGAAATATTTAAGCCACTGATTGCAGACAGAATGATTTTTTCTATCTTAAATAAAAATCAAATTAGAAAAAAGCATTTTTCAAAAGGATTGGATTATTTGCACTTATCAGAACAGGGCTCTAAAATTATATTGGCTGAGTATGATAAAAGATTAAAGCAGACTATTTCTCATAGAGAATTGGGAAGAGAAGTGAGTTATAGGTACTTAATCAGATTGGAATGCTATAAACTGATAAAACATTTATGTAATGAGAAAAAATATGATTCTTTTGTAATGTGGTGGTAGATTATGTATGTAATATTAGTATATGATATATGTAAGGATGGTAATGGTCAGAAAAGATGGAATAGAGTATTTAAACTTTGCAAACAAAATTTAGTACATATTCAAAAATCTGTATTTGAAGGAGAAATTTCAGAAGCTGACTTATTTAAACTAGAAAAATCTATTAACAAAGAAATAAATAAGAATTGTGACTCAGTAATTATATTTAAAAGTCGTAATGAAAGATGGCTTGATAAGGATATAATAGGTTTAGAACAAGAAGATCCTTTTATGCTTTAACACGCCGTGAGCAAAAATTCAACCACCTCTATAGGTGCTTGAATTGCGTGGTTGAAGCGGGAAGCTCCGACTTCTATAAGTCGGAGTAATCACTGATAATATGTGATATAATTCTGAAGGGAAGAGATACAAAAATCCAAAAATCATCAAAAAATACGAGAAGAAATTGGTAAAATTGCAAAGGCAGTTAGCACATAAAGAAAAGAGAAGCCAAAATTACTATAAAATCAAGAAAAAGATAGCGTTATGTCATGAAAAAATAGTAAATGCCAGAAAAGATTATCTGGACAGGATGTCCCATGAGATTATCAGCGAAAACCAAGTGATAGTTTCAGAAAATTTACAGATAAAAAACATGGTAAAAAATCATCATTTGGCAAAGTCCATAAGTGATGTATCGTGGTATGAACTGACAAGGCAGTTAGAGTATAAAGCAAAGTGGAATGGCAGGAAATATGTAAAAATAGATATATTTTATGCAAACAGCCAGTTGTGTTGCGTTTGCAGATGCCAAAATGCAGAAACGAAAAATCTGTCAGTAAGAGAATGGGTATGTCCTGTTTGTGGAACAAAGCATGACAGAGATATCAATGCTGCGAAGAATATATTGGCAGAGGGATTAAGAAAAATAGCATAAGGAAATCATACCATAGGGCAGGGACTGCCCGAACTAAAGTCTGTGGAGATATAGTAGGTCGCGAGGTCTATAAAGCAGGAAGCTCACTGACTTTAAATAATGGGTAGTTCACATCACGGGAGTACTCTGAATGAAAAAGGCTGTTATATATATACATGGCAAAGGTGGTTCTATTGATGAAGCTAATCATTATAAAAAAATTTTAAATGATGATTACGAAGTCATAGGCTTTAATTATAAACCAGAATTGCCGTGGCAGGCTAAGGCAGAATTTCAAAAAAATTTTGATTTTATCATTCCAAAATATGATGAAATATTATTAAAGGATAATTTTGCAAATAAAATAAATGCAGATTTAACAGTTTTAGATAATGGAGAACATTGGTTTCATACAGACGAACAGATTAAATTTTTAGATAACTGATTTAAAAAAATAATTGAATAAATCCCAGTTTGGCATAATAAGGGTGTGGATGAGTTAGAGTCATCTGCACCTATTTTTATGTGATAAAGTTGCAGATGGAAGAAATATTTGGATTAATAATCCTGTATATTTATAAGAAGTGCAGTTTCAAAAATAGTTGTCGACCAGTAATAAGTCAAAAGTATAGGGAGATCGACAATTGCTTTATATAAAGGAATGAGAATAGTTTTTGCTGCAAGGTATCGTAAAATAGTAATCTACAAATACTCTAAAAAAGCAGGAAGACAAAAAATAACTTTTCAATCAAGTGAATATGTGGTATTATATGAAACGGAAATAGAACATTACCAGATTGGAATGTAAAGGTTAAAAAATCCCGCTGTCTTCTCAGCAATTCCACCAAATAGAACATTACCAGATTGGAATGTAAAGCCTCAACTGATAACGCAATAAATCTTTTTGTATCCAAAATAGAACATTACCAGATTGGAATGTAAAGAAATATTCCTTTTCCTCACTTGTCAGATAAGGAAAATAAATAGAACATTACCAGATTGGAATGTAAAGTCGTTATGCCACTGGTCTTATTCAAGAACGTATACAAATAGAACATTACCAGATTGGAATGTAAAGTTTTAAAACAGCTTGGGGATAAATTAAACGAAGGGCAAAATAGAACATTACCAGATTGGAATGTAAAGCTTGTTCTTCTAACTTGTACCTCATCGTGTCATACACAAATAGAACATTACCAGATTGGAATGTAAAGTGACGATTTCCCATTTCTCTTATTCTTTACATCCTAAATAGAACATTACCAGATTGGAATGTAAAGTTAAAGAAGTTTACGAATTATTTTTTGATTATAAATAAATAGAACATTACCAGATTGGAATGTAAAGTGATAATACTCATAAGAATTGACCAATCCAAGTCCTTAATAGAACATTACCAGATTGGAATGTAAAGGAATATTACAGACCAAAAACAATTTTTGCAGGGACAGAATAGAACATTACCAGATTGGAATGTAAAGAGGTCTGTCATCATGTTATCAATGCAATCATCGTCAATAGAACATTACCAGATTGGAATGTAAAGGATCAATCATCCAAGTCACCATGTACTCATACTCAAATAGAACATTACCAGATTGGAATGTAAAGCAATCTATCGCTTAAATATGCTATTTCCTCACTTGTAATAGAACATTACCAGATTGGGCTTGAGATATAATAGGGATACAGAGAGAAAAGCCAGATAAATAGGAGCTTTCAGCACTGTATCCTTATTTTAAAAATCGTGAAAATCAAATAATCAGGTCTAAAAGGAGGCTTTTATGGGATGTAAAAATATTTCAAGCCGATATATCAGCCTTTCGGTGGTAAGGAAGGTGAGAATTAAATGAGATGGATCATTAAAATAATCTTGTTTCCAATCAGCTTATCGTTAAGTATCCTCACTGCATTTCTGACATTCTTGCTTAGCATAGGAACTGCGATACTGTACTTGCTCATGCTGATGTGTGTATTTGTGGCGATAGGCTCGTTCTTTATGCTACACAACACAAGAGCAGCAATAGAAGCACTCATTATCGGATTTTTAGTAAGTCCTTACGGAATACCGATGATCGGAGCTGTAATCATAGCGTTCCTACAAGGAGTCAATGAAGCTATAAAATCAATATAAAAAATTTCATAAAAATGGTTACCAAAGGCGATAGAGAAAGAGGTTTGCTGTTTTTTTCTTACTCAATTTTCAAAATAAAAGCGTCAATAAA
>ERZ773005.629-NODE-629-length-24858-cov-15.230617_pt1 | contig 24858 bp, 8 predicted proteins | sample MGYA00580666_ERZ773005 | MGnify/ENA primary metagenome ERZ773005 (study PRJEB29015, sample SAMEA2737999) | human oral metagenome | biome: human oral; feature: human-associated habitat; material: dental | place: China | collected 2061 ...
GGCCGGGCCTGCGCCGCCTCGATCACCCTGGCCGCCGATGGCTGACCGGCGGCCAGGGACGGGCGCCGGTCAGCGGGCACGATTCGTTTTCGATCCCGGTGGTACCCGGCCGGGCGCGGACGCCACCGGGGTGTGTGGCCGGTCAGTCGATGACCCTGAGGCGCAGCAGCCGATCGTTTTCGCCGGTGGCCGTGCTCAGGTAGATGGCTCCTTCGGCGTCCTGGGTGATTGCCTGGGACGGGGTGATCACATTGACCGCTTCCAGCACGGATGGCTGCCCGACCACCTCACCGGTGATCGGCAGGATGACGATCCGGGGGCTGTCGCTGTTGGTGATCGCCAGGGTGCCCGACCAGGCGCCCCACTGTGTCCCCGAGATGAAGGTCGCCGCGGACATGCCATCGGCCGAATTGGGTGAGGGACCGGTGTTGTAGACGGCCGGCCGGGCGTTGGTGATGGCCAGGTCGGTCATCGGCACCCCATCGGTGACGTAGCTTGCCGTGGACGCCGATGCCGGGTTCCAGCCGTAGTTGCCGCCGGGCACGATGATGTTGACCTCGTCTTCCCGGCCCGGTCCCTGATCGACGGCGAACAGTGTGCCGGTGCTCGGGTGCCAGGCCAGGGCGGTGATATCGTGATGCCCCAGGCTGTAGATGCGCTGGGTGGCTGGGTCGCTGCGATCCGCGAAGGGGTTGCCTTCCGAGGCGGCGCCTGTGGCCGGATCGACCCGCAGGATCTTGCCGCCCAGCATCATGGGGTCTTGGGGTGCCCGGGGCTGCTGGCCGTCCGAGGTGCCGATGTAGAGTTGACCGTCCGGCCCGATCGCCAGTTCGCAGCCTCCTAGGCGTCCCGGGTTGAGCGGAATATCGCTCAGCAGCTGCTTCTGGTCGGTTACCGTCGAGGTGTCCGCAGCTACCTCCAGCCGGGCGACCCGTAGATCGACGTCGGTTTGGTAGCACACGAACAGCGCCCAGTCCAGGCCCTTGGCGGGGGCCAGGGTCAAACCGAGCAGCGGGCGCTCCGTGGCGGCCAGGCCGGGTAGCCTGACCGGGATTTCGCCGCGTCTGCCCTGCGCGTCCACCGTGACGATCTGGCGGCCCATCGTCAGCAGCACCGTGCCGGTATTGGACACCGTCATGTCGGTCGGTGCCTTGAGGTCGGTGGCGAGTTCGGTCAGATCGGTTTTCGGTACCTCCGAGCTTGGCGGGCTGTGCGTGCCGTGCACCCCACCGGCGGTGGGAATCGGGGTTGCCGTGCATGCGCTCAACGCCAGCAGGACAGCGCCGGCGACCGCCGCCGCAGGCGTACGCCATGGCTTCCGGTGTGCGACCGGAGTATGGCTGTTGCGATCAAGACGCATGCTTCCAGTTTGCCTATCCCGAGAGATCCTGCCAACCGAATGACGAAAGTTGGTTGCGATTAATTATTGTCCCACTAAGGCCCAAGTTGTAAAAGCTCAACTGCCTGGGCCCGGTAGGTGGCCTCGTCGAAGTGGTCCACCAGGCTTCGCTGCGAGGCGTATCCCAGGGTGAGACCGATGAGCAACTGGCTGTAACCCTGGACTGCCCGGGCCGGCACCCCATTGCGCTGCGCCCAGGCCCGCATGGTCTCGTCTACCGAATCGCGCAGAATGGCGAATTCGGCGCGCAGCCGCTGACCGAGGACGTCGTCGGTGCCGGCGCCGGCACCGAGTTGGGTCAGCAATTCGCCCAGTTCGGGGCTGGCGGCCAGGGCCACCATCGCGAAGCCCAGCAGTTGGCTGGGGGAGGCCGGCCGGTGGCGGTAGTCGTTTAGGGCCGCCAGCGGCCAGGCTAGGGCGGTTCGGGCGACCTCGACCACGATCGCGGTCCGATTGGGGAAGTGATGGTAGATCGCGCCTGCCGAGGTGCCGGAGGCCACGATCAACTCCGAGATGGCCATCCCCTGCACCCCGCGAGTTCGGATCAGTTCGCCGGCGGCGGCCACGATGGCCTGCCGGATCGTGGTCTTCTCGGTCATCTTCCAACACTAACCAGTGGTGGCCGGTGGGTCGTCTCCGGGCCGGCCGGGCGCATGCTGGGCAAGGCGGGCCGGCGTTGGCGATGGTGCGGCCCTTCGGGTACGGTGAAATCAACGGAATGATCGTTCTGCCGAATGCCGCACGAATGAACGGGCGATATGAGCACAGCACTTTCCCTCGGACTTGATGTCGGTTCCACCACGGTCAAGGCGGTCGTGGCCGATCGGGATCGCATCGTGTTCAGCGACTACCGGCGCCACCATGCCGATGTGCGAGGCGAACTTGCCAAGCTGTTGCGCGATATCGAGGCGCGGTTCCCCGACGATACCGTGCGGGTGGCCATGACCGGCTCGGGCGGGCTGAGCGTCGCCAGGATCATGGGTGTGCAATTCGTCCAGGAGGTCATCGCCGCGACCGCCGCCATCGAAAGGCTGAACCCCGAGGTGGATGTGATCATCGAGCTCGGCGGTGAGGACGCCAAGATCACCTATCTGCACCCGGTACCCGAGCAGCGGATGAACGGCACCTGCGCCGGCGGTACCGGTGCCTTCATCGACCAGATGGCCACTTTGCTGAAGGTGGACGCCGCCGGCCTGGACTCGCTGGCCGCCGGATACACCAACCTGTATCCGATCGCTTCGCGCTGCGGGGTCTTCGCCAAGACCGATGTGCAGCCGCTGCTCAACCAGGGTGCGGCGCATTCCGATATCGCCGCCTCGGTCTTCCAGGCGGTCGCCACCCAGACGGTCGCCGGCCTGGCTTGCGGGCATCCCATCCGCGGCAAGGTCATCTTCCTGGGTGGGCCGCTGCACTTCCTGCCCGAATTGCGCGCCGCCTTCGTCCGCGCTCTGGGCGACAATGTCGAGACCTACATCACCCCGGACAATGGCCAGCTCTATGTCGCCCTGGGGGCCGCCTTCAGCGCGCCCGGGCCGGCGCTGAGCCTGCGTCACCTGGCCGCCGAATTGGAGGGCGCCAAAGAGCTCGCCCTGACGGCGCGCACGATGCGTCCGCTGTTTGCCGATGAGACCGAACTGGCCGAGTTCGAGGCCCGCCACGGCGCGGCCCATATCCCCCAGGGCCGCCTCGACCAGGTGCGGGGGCCGGTATGGCTCGGTATCGATGCCGGCTCGACGACCATCAAATCGGTGGTGCTGGACGCCAGCGGCACCATCGTGCATTCCACCTATGGTTCCAATGAGGGTGCCCCGCTGGCGGCCGCGGTCCGGATCGCCCGCGAGGTGATCGGCGCGCTGCCCGAGGGCGCGTTCATCGGCCGGGCCTGCGTCACCGGCTATGGTGAGGAACTGGTCAAGGCCGCCCTGCACGCCGACGAGGGTGAGATCGAGACCATGGCCCATTTCCGGGCCGCCGCCGCGGTCTGCCCCGGGGTCACCAGCGTGATCGACATCGGCGGCCAGGACATGAAGTATTTGAAGATCCGCAACGGCATGGTCGATTCGATCTCGGTCAATGAGGCCTGTTCGTCGGGCTGCGGTTCCTTCCTGCAAACCTTCGCCGAGACGATGGGCACCGATGTCCGCGAGTTCGCCAGGGCCGGCATGGCAGCGGATGCACCGGTCGATCTGGGCAGCCGCTGCACGGTTTTCATGAATTCGTCGGTCAAACAGGCCCAGAAGGAGGGCGCCTCGATCGCGGATATCTCTGCCGGGCTCAGCTATTCGGTGGTGCGCAACGCGCTCTACAAGGTGATGAAGCTGCGCGATGTCGGCGAACTCGGCGACCGGGTCGTCGTCCAGGGCGGCACTTTCTTGAACGATGCCGTGCTGCGGGCCTTCGAGTTGCAGACCGGCGTCGAGGTGGTGCGACCCGATATCTCGGGGCTGATGGGGGCCTATGGCGCGGCCCTGACCGCTCGGCGGCATTACGAGCCGGGTCAGGTCTCGGCGATGATGCAGCGCGACCTGGATGCCTTCGAGGTGACCAGTTCCCAGCGCACCTGCAAGCTATGCCAGAACTCCTGCAAGCTGACCATCACCAATTTCGACGATGGCTCCCGGCATGTTTCGGGCAACCGGTGCGAGCGGGGTGCGTCCCTGGAGGCGAGACCGAAGAAGTCCGATATCCCCAACCTGTATGACTACAAGTACAAACGGATCTTCGGCTATCGCCGGCTGACCGATGCCGCTGCCACCCGCGGTACGATCGGCGTCCCGCGGGCGCTGGGCATGTACGAGGACTATCCGCTGTGGTTCACGATTCTCACCCAGTTGAAGTTCAAGGTGGTGATTTCGGGACGCAGTTCGCATGAGCTGTTCGAGACCGGGATGGAGTCGATTCCTTCCGAGAATGTCTGCTATCCCGCCAAGCTTTCGCACGGCCACATCGAATGGCTATTGGCCAAGGGCATCAAGACCATATTCATGCCGTGCGTGAACTACGAGCGCAGGCAGTTCACCGAGGCGGACAACCACTACAACTGCCCGATAGTCGCGTTCTATCCCCAGGTGCTGGCCAAGAACGTCGAGCGGCTGCGGGCGGACGGGGTCCGCATCATCGATCCCTTCGTAAACCTGGACAATCCGGAGAAGCTGGCCGAGCGGCTGGTCGGGATTTTCGCCGACTGGCAGGTCACGCTCGCCGAGGCGAAGGCGGCGGTGGCGGCCGGCTATGCCGAACTCGACCGGGTTCACCTGGATATCAAGGCCGAGGGCGATCGGGCCATGCAGTATCTGCGGGAGACCGGCCGGCGCGGCATCGTGCTGGCCGGGCGTCCCTATCACATCGATCCCGAGATCAACCATGGCATCCCGGAGATGATCACTTCGCTTGGCATGGTGGTGTTCTCGGAGGATTCGTTGACCAATGGCATGGTCGCCTCCCGGCTGGAGCGTCCCCTGCGGGTGCGCGACCAGTGGAGCTACCACACCCGGCTGTACGAGGCGGCCGCCCAGGTGGCCACCGAGCCTGAGCTCAACCTGGTGCAGTTGAACAGCTTCGGTTGCGGGGTGGACGCGGTGACCACCGATCAGGTGCAGGAGATCCTGGAGCGGGCCGGCGATGTATACACCGTGTTGAAGATCGACGAGGTGTCCAACCTGGGGGCGGCCCGTATCCGGTTGCGGTCCCTACAAGCGGCCACCCGGTCCCGGCCCGCCTTCGACCCGTCCACCGAGATCGACACCACCGGGCCCAATCCGGTGTTTGGCCTTGCCGAACGCGAGACACATACCGTCTATGTGCCCCAATTGGCCCCGATCCACTTCCGGATGCTGGAGCCGATCTTCCGGCGTTCCGGGTTGAACGTCGAGGTCTTGGCCCATGCCAGCAACGCCGATGTGGAATGCGGCCTGAAGTATGTGCACAACGATGCCTGCTATCCGGCGATCATGGTTATCGGCCAGTTGATCAACAAGTTCGTCTCCGGCGGGGCCGACCCGGACCGGTCCACCGTGGCGATAACCCAGACAGGCGGCATGTGCCGGGCCACGAACTATGTCGGCTTGTTGCGTAAGGGGCTCAGGGACGCCGGTTTCGCGCAGGTGCCGGTGCTGGCGGTGAGCGCCCAGGGCTTGGAGAGCAACCCCGGCTTCCAGCTGTCGCCAGGCCTGGTGCACCGGGCCGTTCAGGGATTGGTGCTGGGCGATCTGCTGCAGAATGTGCTGCTGCGGACCCGCCCCTATGAACGCGATGAGGGTGCCGCCATGGCTCTCTACCGGCGCTGGGACGACATCACCCGGGAGTTCTTCGCCAACGGCGGCTGGTCTGGGACGCTGCACCGCCGGGTCGGCTATGCCTGGCTGGTCAGGAACATCGTCCGGGAATTCGACGCCCTGCCGTTGCTCGACATTCCACGCAAACCCCGGGTCGGGGTGGTCGGTGAGATCCTGGTCAAGTTCCAGCCGGACGCCAACAACGATGCCGTGCGGGTCATCGAGGAGGAAGGCTGCGAAGCCGTCCTGCCCGGGCTGACCGCGTTCTTCCTCCAGGGCATGTACACCGCCGACTATAAGTGGCAGAACTTTGGCCTGGGCACCGTGAGGAGCCGGATCGGGCAGCGGATCGCGGTGTGGGCCATCGAGCAGTTCGAGCGGCCGATGCGCAGGGCCCTGGCTGCCACCGGCGGCAAGTTCGACGTGCCCGACACCATCTCTGGACTGGCCGAACGGGCCCAGCAAGTGATTTCGCTGGGCACCCAGGCGGGTGAGGGGTGGCTGCTGGTCGGCGAGATGGTGGAACTGATCGAGCATGGCACGCCCAACATCATCTGTGCCCAGCCGTTCGCCTGCCTGCCTAACCATGTGGTTGGCCGGGGCATGTTTGCCGAATTGCGCCGCCAGTACCCGATGGCCAATGTGGTTTCCATCGACTACGATCCGGGTGCCTCGGAGGTGAACCAGCTGAACCGTATCAAGCTGATGGTCGCCACCGCCCACAAGAATGCCGGGTCGACCGGCCAACTCGCCACCTGGACCGAGGCCGACAACGACTTCGGCCCGGCCGCCCGCGGGCCGCGGGTGGCCCGCAAGCTGACCGCTGGTGGGCCGATCCCGTTGTCGATCTCCCCGGTGGGTGGCGGCGGTGGCGGTTGCGGTTCGAACTGCGGCCTGGCCGGCTGAGCGGTCCACTACGGCCCGAAGCCGTGGTTTGTTCGGCGTTCGCCTTGGGCCGCCGCGTTTCGCCGCACAATCGACGCCGATCGGGGAGTATCGCCGGCGAGATGCGCCGTTTCGCGCGTTCGCTACAGAAAATGTCGCGAATGCTACAGACATCGACGCGATTCCTCGCCTAGCCTGTGTTGCGCACGTTTAGTGTCCTAGGCGTCTGAGCATTCTTGAGGTTTCGTCGGGGATGGTTGGTTCGGCGATGAGGTGTTGGTCTGCGATGCTGATGGTGGCGTGGTGTAGGGGCTGTAGTTTGTGGATGATCTTGCGGGTGGTCCATTCGGTGTGGGTTTGGAGGTGGTGTAGGGCAGGAGCGAGACGTTGCCTGTGTGGCTGGCCCATGCAGACTGGAAACACGCCTCCTGCGCCCAAGGCTCGGTAACTCTTCGTGGCGTAGCGGTTGAGTGCTTTGTTGAAGGTGCTGCGCTACTTCGGCTGGCCGGGCCAGGCGCCGAGCTACCGGCTCGGTGAGCGGTATTGGCTCGAACTGCGGGACGAGATGCGCGCCTGCGAGGGTGCCGATTTCGACCTGGCGCGCTTCCACCAACGGGGACTCGAGGTCGGCTCGATGGGACTGGACACCCTGCGCGAGGTGGTATTGAGCGACCAGCGCTGAGGCAACACCACACTCGCCTGGGGTGAGTGCCTCACGGCGGGCTGAAGAAGCCCTCCTGCTGGCAGTAGCGGAACAGGATCACCAAGTCTTCGACGGTCGTGGGTTCGTATGCAAGGTCCAGCTTTTCGAGCACCGCGGTGGTCCAGCCTGTCTGCACAGCCATTCTCGACAGCCCGGGGGCGGCCAACAGGTGCGAGTGCAGCAGGAAGTCTCGGACGTACTGGCTGGTGGGGGTGCCCTCATAGTTGTCGTACATGTAATCCATGAAGGAATCGGAGTCCACCTCCGGATGGTTCCGGCCGATCGCCCGGAACGCCCGCTTCAGCTGACTAATGCCCACCGAATGCCCATTGAGCAGGTGGAACGTATTGTCGAGTAGCTCGGGGTGACTCATGATGGCGATCCACTGTTTCGCGATCTGGTCGACCGTTGTGAACTCCCAGAAGCCGATATCGGTGGTTGGCAATTGAGCCATCTCGTACAGCGCTCGCAAGATCAGGTACAGGCCGTTCTTGTCGATCGCCTTCTGGAAACTGCCCGTGCGAGAGTCACCACAGACATAGCCCAGCCGGTAGTTATTCGTACGTACGCCTTCGGCCTGTGCCAATAGTGCCTCGGCCTCAGCTTTGGTCTGCGCGTAGACGTTCAGTGGCTCCTGCCCCAGATCACGGTCGAACTCGGTGTAGATCTCGTCCCGTTCGCTGACGCTACCCCGGGTGGCGATCGTGGACGCCTGGTGGATGTGCTTGTCACGTCCCGTACGCGCGAACTCGATCAGCTGCCGCACCGGCGCGACATTGGACGCCCGGAAGTCCTCAATGTCGCCGTAATGGTCGACTCGCCCGGCACAGTTGCAGATGGCGTCCACTTGCTCGGCCAGCCTCTGGTATTCGGCATGCGACAATCCAAATCGGGGTTGCTTCACATCGCCAGCGACCACGTTCAACCGTTCCTGGTGCTTGTCCAGGTCGACATCTGGGAAGAAACGCCGGTGCGAGGCGACCAGCCGTTCCCAGACCGGCACCTGACCCGGTCGCACGATCATGTGCAGCTTGGCCGAGGTCTGCTCCAGCAACTCGTGCAGCAGGTAGCTACCCACGAAACCGGTGGCGCCCAGCAAGAGGACATCGGTGTAGGGGAACTGGGGTTCAGCCACCACATCCAGACGCACGATTCGGGCCCGGTAGTCGGCGAGTCGTCGCTGCACGTATGCGGTGCCGGGCCGGTCAAACTCCTTGGGTCGGTCTCTCAGCCACTGCTTAGCGGCGTCGAACTCGCCGCGCAAGTCGCGTTGACGACCGCCCAGGTAGCCTGCCAGTTCACGCACTGTGGGGTAGGTGAACAGGTCTGTGACTTCCATGCCGTACTGTTTGCTGAGCGCCGATGTGATTGTCAATGCCATCAACGAATCGCCACCCAACTCGTAGAAGTTGTCGTCGACGCCGATCTGACGAATCGAGAACACGTGCTGCCAGACCGCGGCCACCACGTGCTCGATCTCGCTACTGGGCTCGACATAGGCGGTGGACAGGTCCGGCCGGTCGAAGGCCACCGTGTCGGGCTGATCCATCTCGGACGCATCGCGCAGCGCGGAGAGCCGGTCGAGATCTGTAAGCATGCGCTGCGCCGGGCGTCCGGTGACCAGATAGCGGGTTCCGGAACCAGCCAGGATGTCCACGATAGCCTGGATCCCCTGCTGGCTGCTGATGCCCTCCCCCATGGCCTCCTGCACCACGGCAGCCACCCGATCAGTGTGCTGCACGCGGGTTAGCATGCCCACGTCATGCCACGCATCCCAGTTGACGCTGATGACGCGGAAGCCGAGCCCGGGATCGGTCGCGGCGAAGGCATCCTGGAAGGCGCAGGCCGCAGCGTAGCCAACCATGCTGGCAGGTCCCACCAGCGACATGATCGACGAGAACAGCATCATGAAGTCGAGTTCCTGCCCGCTGAAGACCTCGGCCAGAGTCAAAGTGCCGGCCACCTTGGCGTCCAGCGGCAGGAGGCTGCGTTGCTCGTCGATCAGTTCGATCATGCCGCCGGTGGAGACTCCGGCAAGATGGAAGACCCCGTCGAAGCGTCCCAGCCGCGCCTGGCAGTCAGCAACCAAGGCAGCCATCTGGTCGCGATCCTCGATCCGAACCTGGTGGTACTCCGCTGTCCGCCCGCGGCTGCGCAGTTTCGTGAGTAGCTGTAGTCGGCTGCGCAGCCCCTGGGCGGTATCCTCGGCGCGGAGCAGACCCGGCCATTGCGTTTCTGCGGGCAGTTCGGACGTGCCGGTCAGCACCACCCGCGCCCCGAAATCCTGAACGAGGGCGGTGGCCAGCGCAGCGCCAATACCGCCCAAACCGCCGGTGATCAGATAGAGCCCGCCAGGCTTGATGACCGGCGGGCCAGCCGGATCGGCAGCGACCTCCCGGACACCCGGCACCATGCGGGTCGGTCCGCTGTATACGACACGACGGTGGTCGCTCGCAGCAGCCTCGGCGAGCAGTTGTGTCACGGCCAGTTCGCTGGGCGCGGCGATGGTCTCGGCGCCGATGTCAACCTGTCGACAGTGCAGTTCGGGGAACTCGTGGGCCGCCACCAGTGTAGCGCCGGCAGCCAGGGCACCGGCCGGAACGCTGGCCGGCTGCGACCCCGCTAGCGACGTTCCAGCGGTCACCACCGTCAGCGTTGCTCCTGCGCAGTCACGTCCCACGACGCGCAGCAGTCGCAGCAGGCCCAGATAGTGCCGATCGCGATCAAGGCCTGGATGCAGACTCCACAGGTAGACGATCCGTTGCGGGGCCCGGTCCTTCTTGACCTGGGCCAACGCTGCGCTCAGTTGCTTGGTGTTGGACGGCTCGACGACCAGCGCTTCGGCGCCACACGCCTGCCCAGCCGCACCGACCACCTCGGTAACCTCATGCCCCGCGTCCATCAGCGATCCCACCAGCCGCCGGTCAAACAGACCGCCTTCGTGCAACACCAACCAGCGCTTGGGCTCGGAATCGGGGGTAACCGAATCAGCGAGTTCCCAAACTGGCACACTCAACTGGCAGCTGTCGCCGCTGGACGAGCGACGCTTGGCCATGTCGCTTGCCCAGTAACTGGTGCGCAGCAGTGGGGAGGTCGGCAATGCTAAGCGCCGGCGCTGCGTGCCCTGGTAGAACACTGCCCAATCGGGGTCGACCCCGTCGACATAGCGCCTGGCGATCTCCGCCAAGGCCGCGACGTCCCCTCGCTCGCTGGCCAAGTACGTCTCGATTGCGTCGGTCATCGCCTGCACGTCGTCACGCTGCGACCATTCCCCGGCCCTGAAAGGATTGTCACCAGCCGTGATGCGGGCGGCCGCATCAGCAAGTTGGGAGCGCAAGTCTTCACGATCGCGCACCACCAGCGCCAACCGCCACTTGCTGAGCCGTCTTCCGCTGTTCACCGAGTAACACAGATCGCCCAGATCGACTTCGGTGTTGGCTTCCAAGTAGTCGAGATAGCGGTCGACCAGCTCGGCACCCAGCGTGCCATCGTGAGTCGAGATGGTGAACAACTCGGGTACGGGGCTCGCCGAGATGCGCTCAGGAACCGGCGGCGAAGCGAGGACCGCGTGGCAGTTGGTGCCCGCGAATCCGAACGAACTCACCCCCGCCAGCAGCGGGCCACCATCGGGTTGCCAGCGGGTGGGCCGGTCAACGATGTAGACCGGCGACTCAGCAAAGTCGATCGCCGGGTTCGGCTCTTCGAAATTGACGCTGGGGGGCAGCGTCCGGTTCTCCATAGCCAAGGCGACTTTGATCAATGCCGCGATGCCGGACGCTCCCACGGCGTGCCCGATGTTCGGCTTCAGCGAACCAAGCGCACAGAACTGTCGGTTGCCGGTGTACTTACGGAAAGCGCTGGTCAGCCCCTTCAACTCGATCTGGTCACCGACCAAGGTGCCAATGCCGTGGGCCTCGATATAGCCGAGTTCGACGGGGTCGATCTTGGCCTGTTGCCAAGCATCCACCAGCACCCGCTCCTGTGCGGCAGCGCTGGGTGCTGTCACGCCATTGGTGGCACCGTCATTGTTCGCCGCGACGGACTTGACCACCGCGTAGATGTGGTCTCCGTCCGTGATCGCCTTCTCCAGCGGCTTGAGCAGCACCGCACCGGCTCCCTCAGCCCAGTTCGTACCATGGGCCCCACGGTCGAAGGTCCGGACCTGCGAGTCAGCGGCCTCAACACTGTCGAACTTGGTCTCACCCCGCGCATAGATGGAGACATTCACTCCACCGGCCACCGCCATTTCGCATTCACCTTTGTGAAGGGATTCACAGGCGGCCTGCAGCGCGACCAGCGAGGACGAACAGGCGGTGTCGAAGACGACGGCAGGGCCGCCCAGGTCGAACAGGTAGCTGGCCCGACCCGCCAACAGGCCCGGCATCGACCCTGTCTGGGCCACCATCCCTGAGCCGTCGGTGAAGGTCTTGTAGGGGAACTCCATGTCATTGAGGTGGTTGACACCGACGAAGACACCGGTCCGGCTGCCAGTGAACCCGGCGCCGGCATAGCCAGCGTCCTCCACCGCGCCGTACAGCACCTGAAGGAAGATGCGTTGTTTCGGGTCCATCGCCAGCGCCTCTTTGGGTGAAATTCGGAAGAACGCCGCATCGAACTCGTCGATCTGGTCCAGATAGCCCATCGGGCTGAAGTAGTCCGCCGATCCGATCGAGCGGGGTATCCCGAGTGCATCCTCGACCTGATGGGCTCGCGCCAGCGGCAGCGAGCGAATACTGGCCCGACCGGTCATCAGCTGCTGCCAGAACTCACCCCGGTTGCGGGCCTGCGCGAAGGTGCACTCCATGCCGATGATGGCGATTTCGGTCTGCTCGCGCTTGGCTGTCAGTCGCTTGAGGATCTGCACACCCATCTCGCGGTCGATGCGGCCCTCCATGGTGCTGCGCAGGATGTACTGGGTGATCTGCTGCATGGTGTTCATTCGCTTACCTTGTGAATAGGTCGTCCGGGTGCGCCGCACCGGTGCCGAGCAATGCCTGGCTGATGGCGCGGCAGATTCGGTTGATGCCGTCAAACAGGTAGAAGTGGCCACCTGGAAAGATCTGGCTGCTGAAGGAGGTGGTGGTGAACTCGCTCCAGCGCAACAATTCGGTCTCGCTCACGAAACCATCGGTCGAGCCCGCGAAAGCGGTGACCGGGCAGTTCAGGACACGCCCCGGGTCGGGCAGCCGGAAGGTTTCGGCGACCTGGTAGCCGGCGCGCAGAATAGGCAGGAAAACCCGTGTCAACTCTGGATTGTCCAGCACGGCCGGATCGGTGCCACCGATGCGGCGGATCATGCGGGCACCATGGCCGGCCAACTCGACGGGCAGCACCTCGGCGAGTTCCGCCAAAGGCGCCCGCAACCGGTAGTACACCGCGGCACTGGCACCGGCGTGCGGGATGCAGAACAGCTGATATCTCGCCATCAACCAGCACCTCTTTCGTCGAGCAACCGGCTCGCGGCGGCCACGTCGAGTTCGCCGAGTTCAACCATGTTCATCAGGTCCTCGATCGAAAGCTCATCGGTCACCTGACCGACCTGCTCTGGCGTCCTCAGCCGATCCAGATAGTCGGCCAGTTGGCGAACGGTCGGCTGAGAGTAGACATCCGAGATGTCGATCAACTTGCCGTAGCGCTCATTGATGGCACCGACGAACTGCGACAACACGATGGAATCGCCTCCGCTCTCGCTGAGCGGATCACGGACGTCCACCTCGTCCAGACCCTGAATGTCGGCCCAGATGTGCGCCAACTCGATCTGGGTGTCGGTGAGGGTTCCCTGCCCCAGCAGCCGTACCTCGCGCGGCGCAGTGGGATTCTCGCTGCTCCGGCGACGATCACCGGCCAGCGGTGTGGCCAGCGGGATGCCGATCTGCCCACCAGCCGCAGCCACCCGCGCGCCGTCCAGGGCACCGACCAGGATCGTGCCTATCCGGCGACCAAGAATCCCCCTGAAGGACTCGGCACCATCAGCATCGCTGAGAGTCTGGAAGACTCCTCGCGCGGCGTCAATGTCGAAGCTACGAGCCATCCCGGTCTGCTGCCAGACCGACCAGGCGATCGTCGTGGTCTTGCGGCCACGTGCCCGATCCGCGAGCGCGAGCCCGTTTAGGTACCCGTTGGCCGCGGCGTAATCGCCCTGACCCTGCGGCCCGAACACCGAGATCAACGATGAGTTGAGCACCGTGAAGTCGAGTTCGTCGGCCGCTGTCGCATGGCGCAGCGCCCAGCTGCCAGCGATCTTCGGACGCAGCACCGCCTCGAAATCGGCCAGTGATCGATTCATCAACAGCGCGCCGCCGGGCAGGCCCGCACCATGAATGATGCCGCGAATCCGGCCGTATCGCGCACGCAACTCGGCCGTCCGAGCGGCCACCGCATCGGGGTCTGCGATGTCGCAGCGGACCAACTCGACCTTGGCCCCGCTCGCCCGAAGCTCGGCGAGCCGGGCGACGCGCGCGGCCAGCTTCGGATCGTCGTTGTCCGCATCAGCGGTGGTCTCGGCCGTGCGGCTCAGCACCGCGAACTGCGGGGCGCACTCCGGGCGGGTCAGTGCCTCTATGAAGATGCCGGCAATGCCATCCAGGCCACCGGTTACCAGGTAGATACCGTCGGGGTGCAGCGTCACCGGCTCCGCTTCGAAGCTCTCGATCTCGACCTCTTCCAGCACCGGGGTGAACCGAGCGCCGTCGCGGATCGCCACCAGAGAGTCGGCCTGGCCATGGGCAAGTTCAGCCGCGAGCAGCCCCGCGTCCAAGGTGACATCTGCGTCCAGGGCACTGACCGTCAGACGCGCGGACTCGGCCCCCACCACCCGCGCCAAGGCCATCGCTGCGGCACCGATCGGATTCACCGCCTCGGCGGGCGACTCGATCGCATGCACGCCGCTGGCCAGCACCAGCAGGCGAACCCTGCTGCCACGCTGTCCAAGAGCCTGGGTCAGGTCAACCAGGCTGGTCAGGGTGGCGTCCACTTGCATCTGCAGTTCGGTACTCGAAGATGCCTCGGTCATCCCGAACGAAGCGGCATGCACGATGTGATCGACCACGGCCAGCTGTTCCAGCACCATGGCAGCCTCGGTGGGCGCTGCCAGCAGCAAATCATCGCTGGCCAGGTGCCCGCCCAGCCGGTTGGTGACCTCAACCACTCGGTCCGCCCGTTCGCGCAGCTGGGCGATCAGCAGCTGGCACTGCTCGGTCTGGTTGCCGAAAATCAGCACCGTTCCCAAGCGATCAGCGGCTGGCAGCGGTGCGGCCGCCACGAATCCCAGCTGGTGGTGGCGTTGTTCGGCGAACAACCGTTGGGTCACGCGCTTCAGCGAGTACTTCTCCAGAACGCACAGGACGCGGCCGTCGGGCTCGTACAGGGTGATGTCGATCGCAGCGGCACCCATCTGCTTCTTGATCGGGTTGCGGATCAACTGCTGGGAGTTGAAGCTGGCCGGTAGGCCACCGTATATCTTCAGGCTCTTGCAAGAGAACGGCAAGAACATCGTGTGGGTGGTGTTCTGGATCAGGAACTCCGAGGCGATATTGATCGCGTTATCGAACAGCGCCGGATGCAACGTGAATTGGGCCAGGTCAGCCTGGTAATCGCCATCGATCTGCAACCGGGTCAGAATCTGCTGATCCGTGTAGTCGATGCTGGTCACATTGCGCCAGCGCGGCCCGAACCGGAAGCCGCCATACTCCTGTGAGATGTCGAATGGCAGCGATTCCCTGTTGGTCGCGCTGACGGCCGCCGCATGGTCGATGGGTGCGGGCCGGGTCAGCGGATCGAGCACTGAACCGTTGGCGGTGGCATGCACGGTCCAGGCGCCGGACTGGTCTTGACTCATCACCTCGACAGCCATCCCGGCCTGCGACTTGCGCACCACGACGTGCACGTCGATCGGCTGTTCGGGGCTAACCACCGCTGGCACCTGTAGCATCACGTCGGTCAACTCGATGGTTGGCGAGCCTGAGCTATGGGCGCACGCGGTGTAGATCATCTCCAGCAAGCCGGTGCCCGGAATCACCGAATGCCCATTGATGACGTGCTCGGTGAGGATCCACTGCTTGCCGATCTCGAAGCGCGTCACGTAGACATCCTCATCGCGACCCGCGACCGCCAACCGGTCGATCAGCGGGTGCAGGGCGGGGGCTTGCTCAACCATGACGGGCTGATCCACCAGGGGCAACCAGTAGTGCTTGCGCTGGAAGGGATAGGTGGGCAGCGCTAGACGTCCATAGCGGCAATCGCCGAAAACGATCGACCAGTCGACCGGTGCACCGACCGTGTATTGACCACAGATCTCGACCAGCTGGGTGGTGCTGCTGATCGGCTCGGCAAGCAGCGCATCGACCGCGCGGGCCAGCCGGCGCTGGTCGGCAACCGTCAGATCCTGCTCGTCTTGTTTCTCGATGTTCGCGTCCAGCGGCCGGTGGACGCCGTGGAACAGGCCGTCGGTGTCCCAGCGGTGCTCGGCTGCGGCTCGTAGCGCTGTCACGATCTCGGCGCGGTCGCGGCCGATGATCGCGAGCCGGCACTCGAAGTGCAGCCGGCCGACCGCCGCGGTGTGACAGACATCGGCGATGTCGGCTGTCGGGTTGGCGGTGAACCAGTTCAGGTATCGCCCGATCAATTCGTCCAAGGCCCGCGGGGTGCGTGCCGACAAGGGCAGCACCAGGGGCAGCTCTCGGGGACGCTCGTCGGCCACTCTGGCCGGTGCCTCCTCAAGGACGGCATGCACGTTGGTCCGGCCGAAGCCGAACGAACTCACGGCGGCGAGTCGGGTCGATCCGTTGGGCTCCCAGGCGCGAGTGGTATCGCTGACATACAGCGGCGAGTCATGGAATGCGATGTAGGGGTTGGGTTCGGTAAAATTGATGTTGGGTGGTAACTGCTGTTCGCGGAAGGCCAGCAGCAGCTTGATCAGCGAGGCCATCGATGCGGCGCTGACCCCGTGGCCCAAGTTCGGCTTCACAGAACCGAGCGCGCAGAATTGTCGGCGCTTGGTGAACTTGCCGAAGGCCGTGCTCAACCCGTTCACTTCGATCGGGTCGCCCAGTACCGTCCCGGTGGCGTGCGCCTCGACATAGCTGAGTTCCTCAGGATCGATGGCAGCCTGCCGCCAGGCGGCCTCGATGACCGCCGCCTGGGTGTCTGGGCTTGGTGCGGTGACCCCGCTGGTGTGACCATCGTTGTTGATCGCGATGCCGCGAATGATCGCGTAGATGTGATCGCCGTCCGCGATCGCCTGATCAGCCAGCTTCAAGGTCACGAAGCCGAACCCTTCACCCCACACGGTTCCGGTCGAGTACCGGTCGAACGCGCTGAGCACCCCATCCTCGGAGGCCACCCCATCGAAGGACGCGTCGGTAACGCTGAGCAGGTGCAGGCCACCAGCGAGCGCGAGTTCGCATTCATCGTTGCGCAGTGCCGCACATGCCTGGTGGATCGCCACCAGACCTGACGAGCAGGCGGTGTCGACGACCATGTTCGGCCCCTTCAGGTCGAGCACGTATGAGATTCGGCTGGCCAGCACCGACGACATCGAACCGGTCATATCGAGCAGATTGTGCTCAGCACCGTGCGGCTTATACTCCATCGGGTAGGAGTGGTCGACCCCGACGAAGACGCCCGTGTTGGAACCACGCGTCCGATCGCCGCAGTAGCCGGCGTCCTCCAGACAAGCCCAGGCCAGCTCCAAGAAGATGCGCTGCTCAGGGTGCATCGTGATTGCCTCTTTGGGCGAGATCTTGAAGAAGGCCGCGTCGAAATCACCGATGTGCTGGAGCCAGCCGGCCTTCAACTTGACCGATTCACCCATGTCGGCGCTGCGCTCGGCGGGGAATGATCCGATCACCCCGACCTGGTTGATGAGGTTCTGCCAGTACTCGTCATAGTCATCGGCACCGGGGAACCGGCACGACATACCGATGATCGCGACATCGCCGGTTCTTGCGGCACCCGCCCCATTGAGCCGCTGCAGCAACTCGATGGAGGTATCCGCATCGAATGCGCCCTGGCCGACCATCTCGAGGACGTAGGTGGTTATGTCTTTGAGCTCGTTCATCATTCTCCTCGTCAGTTGGCTCGAAGTAGATCCACGGCGTCGGCGACGGATGTCTTGCCCTGCTTGATCCGCTGGATGAGCGAGCCGAGATCGACCTCTTCCTTCACCACCGCAGCGCTGGTGAGAACTCGGGCGCGACGGTCCATCTCGGCCGCCAGCTGCTGCACGCTCGGGAACGAGTAGATATCGGAGACCTCGATCTGTTGCTCGAAGGCCCGGTTGATCGCCTTGTAGAGCTGAATGGCTAGGAAGGATTGACCACCCAGGTCAGCGAAATCGTCGTAGATGTCGATTCGCTTTACCTGTAGGGTCTCAGCCCATACCCGCAGCAGTTCGCGTTCTGTCGGGGTGTACTCCTCGGAATCGACGAAGGGCAGTTCCGGGGGCTGTGCCAGCGGCGGCACCTTGGGCTCGCTCACCTGATGCAGTCCGATGGCAAGGGCACTGCGCAGGCCGCGATGACCGACGATCCGGGCAGGGTTCGCCTGACCGGGCAGCACCTGGACGCGTTTGCCGGCCAGGGTCGAGCCCAGCGCGTCGAGGGCCGCTGCTGTCGACATCGAGGCAATGGTGTTGTCACCGCCGGCGACGCCGTGGCGAACCGCCATGCCGACCTCGAGCCAGGCCGGCCAGTTGATAACCCGGGTCCTGCGGCCACAGGATTCGCGCCATTCGGCGAACGCGTCGAGGTAGGCATTGCCCGCCATGTAGTCGGACTGACCAATGTCGCCGAAGATCGCCAGCACCGACGAGTAGAGGGCCAGGAACTCCGGGGGGTCGTCCCGGGTGACCATGTCGAGGATGATCGCGCCGTCGACCTTGGCGGACACGACGCTGCGGAACCGTTCCAGCGACTTGTTGACGATGATCCCTTCGCCAGCCTGACCTGCACAGTGGAAGACACCAGTGATCCGAGCGTCCGCGGTCTGTCGGCGCAGTTCGCGGACCACACCCGCCATGGCGGCCAGATCGGTCACATCCGCACGGAATTCGACCACCGTCGATCCGTTGCGTCGAATCTGCTCCAGGCGGGCGGCGATGTCGGCCCGTCTGGCCTGGTCGGCACTGTCGGTGTCCCAGTCACTGCGGGCCAATAGCCCGATGGTGACCGGCGCCTGCTCCGCCAACCGACCGGCGACCTCCAGGCCGAGCGCGCCTGTTCCACCAGTGATCAGATAGCAGCCGCCCTCCGTCGCGATCGGGGCAGGCTCGGGCAGCTCAACGGACTCGAGCTGGCGCAGCCAGCCGCACTCGCCGCGCAGGAAGCGATCCGGCCCACCGTCGGCCGCCAACACGGCCCTGGCCAGAGCGCTGCGGGAAACCGTGTGGTCTGCGTCAACATAGCTGGCGGTGAGATCACTGAACTCCAGGCCGATCGAGTTGGTGAGCGCAGCCAATGCGTTCGATTCGGGAGCCACCCTGTCATCGGGGAGCACCCGGGCGGCGCCGCTGCCCACTACCACCAGCGCCAACTCCTGATCGGGCAGTTCTTCGTCAAGTGCCTTGGCCAGGACGAACAATCCCTCGATGAGTTGGCCGGGGGCTTCGGCGGCAGTAGCCGGGCCAGGCTGCCAGCCGACGGCATAGACTACGTGGCTGAGTTCGTCGGGCGCTGACTCGAGCACATCAGGCCGCATGGTGGGTCGATGCTCGACCTGTGCCCCGGCAGTCACCAGGGCTTCGGCAAGCTCGGTATCGCCGCCGATCAGCAGCACCTGTGCGGCCCCGGAACGGGGCCGCACAGGTGCTGGCTCCTGTTGCCAACCGAATCCAAGCGCGGTGCGCTGCGCGCCGCCCCCAATCTGGCGAGCCGATTCCTGGTCGACGCGCTTGGTCGTGTAGCCGCGCACGGACGCGAAGACCAGCCCGTTCTCGTCGCACAGGTCGACGTCATAGGTGATCGTCTCTTGATTGGCCTGCCAGGCGTCCCGATCCATACGGATGTGACTGAACAGCCGCGTCGGCATGGCGCCCCAGCACTTGACCTCGCGGTAGTGGTAGGGTAGATAGAGGGCGTCGCCACTTTTCTGGCTGATCGCGTTCACCGCATTGTCGAACAGCGCGACATGCCAAACCGCGCCGTCGAGATCGGCCGCCATTTCGGCGGGCAGCGCCAATTCCACCAGCACCGAATCGGCACCAGCCGCAACAATCCGCTCGTTGCGCCAACGCGCGCCGAGCTGGATCACCGTTGGGCGCGGCATCAGGTCGAAGCACGGGTCGCCCTGATCGACTTCCAGTTCGTGGCGAAGCCCTTCCAGGTCGAGGGTCGGACGCGGCCCGGTCACACCGAACCGCAGGCTGCATTCGGCGTGCACCTGCCATTGGCCGGCTGCCCTGCTCATGAACCTGATCGCCAGATCGTCACCTTCCGGCTGCACGATGGCGACGATCTCGCGGCTCTCCGCCGCGTCCACCACACAGGGCTGTGCGTAGCTGAGGTCACGCACCGTCACAGGTCCGGGTCGATACTGCGCGGCGATCTCAAGTGCGAGTTCCAGGTACGTGGTGCCCGGGATGATATGCTGACCCAGGATGATGTGGTCAGACAGGATCCAGTCCGCGGCGGGCGACAGCCGAGCAACAAAATGGTCGCCCGCAGGGGTGCTGACACCGCGCGAATCAAGCACTGCGCCCAGCCGTTCCCGGCCCGCGATCGGCTTCAGCTCTTCGGGCGCCCGGTGATACCAGTGCGGCGTCCGAGCGAAGGGGTAAACAGGCAATCCAACCCGGGTGCCTTGTTCTCCCGCGTGCACTTGGCGCCAGTCGATGTCGGCACCACGGGCATAGAGGTCACCCAGCGTGCGGGCGGCTGAAAAGCTTCGCTGGGACGCAAACTCCGCGGCCGCCTGCTTTGCCTGATCGCTCAACCGACGCGTTGCCGGCTCGGTCAGTTCGTCGGGTTGCGGGTTCGGCTTGTTGGCGCCGATTCGCCGGAAATGGCCCTGCAGGGTGCCGGGCACGTGCGCGCTCTCGGGACCGGTGGCCACTCGACGCAAGATCTCGAGCAGTTGTGGTAGCTGTTCAGCAACCACTGCGACCCGCCAAGGGTGATGGTCACGGCCGGTGTTGGCGCTGCGGCAAACAGTCGCCAGGTCGTGCTCGCTATCCTGCAGGGCCGCGATCGTGACGTGGATTAGTTCGACCAGTTGTCCCCGTGACTTGGCCGAAACCGTGAAGATGTGTGGTCCGGCATCGGTCCCGGACGCTGGCACCACCGGCGGCGCCTCTTCCAGGACGACATGGCAGTTGGTACCGCTGAACCCGAACGAGCTCACCCCCGCCCGACGGGGCGCATCATCCTTGGCCGGCCACGGACCACCCTTGTCGGTGACGAACACCGGCGAATCGACGAAGTTGATGAACTGATTCGGCTCGGAGTAGTTGACACAGGCCACGAACTGGCGGTGCCGCAGCATCATGATGACTTTGAACAGCGAAGCGATGCCCGAGGCCCCGACCAGGTGACCGATGCTGGACTTGACCGATCCGATGCCACAGAACTGCCGGAATGCGGTATGCCGCCGGAAGGCCCTGGTCAGGGCGCTGACCTCGATCGGATCGCCCAGCACAGTACCGGTGCCGTGGGCCTCGATGTAGCTGATGGTCTCGGGCTCGACTCGGGCGTCCCGCCAGGCGTCGAGCAGCAGATCCTCTTGCGCCTCGGCATTCGGAGCGGTGATGCCGTTGGATGCACCGTCGTTGTTCACCGCACTGCCCTTTATGACGGCGTGGACGCGGTCACCGTCACGGATCGCGTCCGCCAGTGGCTTGAGGATGACCGCCCCCACGCCTTCTCCCCAGGTGGTGCCTCCGGCGTGCCGGTCGAAGGGTCGGATCGTGTCGTCCGTGGACTCGATCGATTCTAGTTGCCGCAGTTCACTATCGAAGGTCATCGCCTCGTAGGTGAAGCTGCTCAGTCCACCGACGATCGCGATCTCGCTCTCACCCGAGCGCAGGCTCTGGCAGGCCTGGTGAACACTAACCAGCCCCGAGGAGCAGGCTGTGTCGATAACCATGCATGGTCCACGCAGATCCCAAAGGTATGACAACCGGGAAGCAAGAATGCCCGGCCAGGTACCGGTGACCACCATCGGATCGTCGGCGGCCAGTTTCTTGTACTTGTGTTCCTCGACGTGATCGATTCCGATGAAGACACCGACCTTCCGGCCCGCAAGCTCACCAGCAGCCAGACCCCCGTCCTGGAGGGCGTGGTAGGCGGTCTCCAGGAGTACCCGCTGGTTGGGGTCCATGGTCTGCGCCTCGCGCGGATTGATGCCGAAGAACTCGGCATCGAACTGTTCGACCTGGGTGACATATCCGCGGCGGACGAAGTCGAGACGCAGCGAACCATCCGGATTGATCCGGTTCTCACGGATCAGATCTGCGCCATGGAAGGCCCGGATGAACGCCTCGGCATTGGCACGTCGGCCCCTGGGCAGATCGCCGATCGCGATCCGGCCGGCCACCAAATTGGCCCAGTACTGCTCCGGATCATCGGCCGCCGGCAAATGGCAGGCCATGCCCACTACCGCGATATCGCGTTGTTGGGAACCACCAGCCAGTTCGCCAAGCAACTCCTTGGCCTGCGCAACACCCAACTGATGCGTAGCAACCTGCTCGTACAAGTACTCCCGCAGACCCATTCCGTCTCTCCTACCTGACTCTCTGTGAGTCGTTCGTCCAAGGGGTTCGTGCGCTGGCCTGCGCCACTGTGACCTCACCGCTGGCCAGCCGGGTGAGCAAGTCGTCCAGTTCATCGACTTCCGACAAGGGCTCCGGGGCCGCGAGCGACTCGTCCAGATGGGTGGCCATCGACTCGATCGTCGGGTATGTGAAAACTGCCGATATGTCCACGACCTCACCGAACCGGGCCCGCAACTCGCGCAACAACCGGACGGCCAGGATCGAATCTCCGCCCACTTCGGTGAACGAGTTTCGCAGCCCAAGGGGTTGGTCGCCGAGGGTAGTCCGCCACGCCTGGGCGACGAGGCGTTCGGTCGCGCTGAAGCCCTCGAACTCGCTGCTGCCCACCTCGAGGACCCTGCGGTTGACCGTACCTGGCCCCGGTTGCGAGATGGCGCGCCAGTCGGAGCTGCCGGCGAAGACCAACGGGCTTCCCTGGCGGCCGGCCAGTGCGGCCGGGTTGGGACGGCCCAGCACGCAGCGCGGACGAGGTTTGGCCAAGGCCATTGCCAGCAGCTCCAGCGCCTCATTGTTGTTCAGCGCGAAGAGGTTGTTGACGGTGTCGTCAATGCCGTAACGCGTGGCCATGCCCTGCTCCAGCCAGGCGGCCCAGTTCAGCGTGAGGGTTTGACCCGGCCCGCGGCGAGCTTCCGCGAAGCGATCGAGATAGCCGTTCGCGGCACAGTATCCACCCTGCCCGATGCCGCCAGCGAGTGAACTGATCGACGAGAACAGGACGAAAGCCTGCAAGGGTTCGGTGCGGGTCAACTCGTCTAGCAGCCAAGTGCCGCGCACCTTCGGCGCCAGTACCTCGGCGAGCTGCTCCGGTGCCGTTGCACCGAGCAGCGCCTCGTCGGTCAACCCTGCCAGTTGCCAGACTAGTTGGATTGGTCCGTGGCTAGCCCGGGCATCCCGGATCGCCGCCGCCAGTGCAGCGCGGTCGGTGATATCGCATTGCAGGTACTGGATCCGTGAGCCCAGCCGCTCGACCTGGTCACCGGTCTGCTCGAATCCGGGCACCGCTCCTGGGGGGCGTCGACCCAGCACCGTCAGCCGGACTGGCCCGCGAGCCGCGAGCCACGGCAGCAAGACACTGGCCAGGTCGCCGTACCCGGCGACCAGATGATGCCGGTCAGGCCCCAGTTCAATAGGGTCAGCAACCGCAGCGCCAGCCGGCACGAACTCCTCGACCAGCGCCTGACCAGCGCGCAATCTCACTTGGTCGGGACGCTGGCCCGCCAGCGCCTCGGCCACGATGCTGGCCGAGTCAAGGTCGAGCGCCGCCTCGATCACCCGACATGGCCTGCGGAACTCCTCGTTCGCCGCCTTGGCGAACGACCAGGCGATCCCCGCCTCGGCGCCCGGGCCCACCAGGATGACCAGCCTGGCGCCCAGCCGATCCAACCGTGCCAGCAGCGGCGCCACCTCGCACACGGCAGCGCTCGCAGCGTTCAACTCGGCGAGTTCGCTGGCCGCTGGATGCCCCCAAAGCCGGGTGTCCAGCACCAGGTCGCCGGGCTCCAGAATACCTGCTGCGGTCGCCAGGCTCGGGGCGTCCAGGTAGTTGACGCCGAGCCCAGCCAATGCGAGCCGGAGGGGTGCCGTCACTTCCGGTGCGCCCACCACGACCACGCGGGTGACAGGTCCCGCGATCGCCTGCTCCATGGTTCGCCAGTACGGTTCATGGATGTGGTCGGGAAGAATCGAAACCTGCCGGTCGACCCGACGGACCTGGAAGTCCTCTGCGTGGACAACCACTGCACCAGTGGGATCGGTGAGCGCGATATCGAAGGCGAGCGCGCCTGGGTCCGCGTCCCGGGAACGTAGCCGGGCCACACTGCTGGGCCCGGGACGCCGCAGCAGTTGCATGCGGGCGATACTGAACGGCAGGTAGGTCCCCTCCCCCAGATGGGCGTTCAGGGCGTTGAAGGCGCGATCCAGCAACGGTGGATAGCATTCACTCTCGGCAGCCTGTCCCTGGTATTCGGTCGGCACTTCGAGCCGCGCGAAATGGCAGCCGGCGTCGAGCCGCGCAACGTTTCGTTCGATCCCAGTCCAGTGCCGCCCGATCCGGACCTCAATGCGGCGCTGGGCGGCATCAGGAAGTGCACTCAGCTCAGACCAGTCGGGGATCTCGATGCGGTTGGGCTGGTCGGGGTTGGTGGCCCGGACGCGGCCAGTGACCAGGCTCTGCCAGCCGTCGTCCTCGGCAAGCAGGATCTCGAACTCATGGTCGGCTGCTCGGTGGCGCAGCACGACCCCGAGTTCGGCGGACTCGTCGCCCGCCAACGCCAACGGTCGCAGGAAGAAGACCTCACTCAGTTCAAGGGGCCCTTGAAGGCCGATGCGCCGGGCCAACTGAATGATCAACTCGACGAAGGCCATGCCGGGCAGCACATGGGAGTCCGCCACCCGATGCTCGGCGAGCAACCAGGAAGTAGTGACATCGAGCCGAAGCCGGAAGATGGTCTCGTGCTCGCTGGCCATGACCTGCTCGGGGGTCGGTAGGATGGGACGATCCAACAGCGAATCGGGCCAGCAGCGAATCGGCTCGAACGCATACCCGGGGGCGGTCAAGGACCCGCAGCCGGGACCGGCAGCGGGCAGCCTGCTGCCGGCCACATAGGCGGCGGCCCATTGCAACGCACTGGCCCCTCGTCCCGGTGAGGGAGTGGGCTTGGCACCGGCCGGAAGCTCACCCGCCAGCGTCGGGCTGTCTTCTTCACCGGCCAGCCAGCCCGACAACTGCCTGACCAGTTCGTCGCCATCGCCGGCCACACAGGCCAGCCGGTGGGCGAACTCGCCGGCCGTGCGACGGGTGGCGGCACAGATCGAGGCCACGTCGTGTCCGACG
>ERZ773005.632-NODE-632-length-24636-cov-25.236402_pt1 | contig 24636 bp, 24 predicted proteins | sample MGYA00580666_ERZ773005 | MGnify/ENA primary metagenome ERZ773005 (study PRJEB29015, sample SAMEA2737999) | human oral metagenome | biome: human oral; feature: human-associated habitat; material: dental | place: China | collected 2061 ...
GCGTCGTGCCCGCAACTGCAATGTGAATATGAATGTCGCCTGCGACTGTTTCTTCGCGCCGCGACGCCATAAATACGTAGCCGTTCTCAGGGTTGCTATGCGACCCAGGGAAAAAACCGGCTGTTTGTAGGCGATGTTCTATCGCTGCAATATCGTGAATGTTGCGCGCTGAAACCAGTATGTCAATAATGTTTTTGCCGGCGAGTCCTGGAACGGCTGTACTGCCGACATGATGAATTTGTCGCTTCGGCAATATTGCGCGCAAATGAAACGCAAGTTCATCAAATAATTTAACATACTCTTCGTTGGGCGGATTAATTACGACAACCATACGGCTATTCTCCGAAAGGACTGGCGTTTAATAGCTCGTTACCAAAAGTCTTATACCATAGCGGTCGGTAGTTCTCCCATCTTCTAGGTCTGAGTGATGTATCTTGAAATACATCTTCAACTAATGCCCTAGCTTTTAAATAATATTCAAGATGCTTCGCCTCCTCGTTCATGACTTTCCCCTGAACTCTCGTTTGTACATGAAATACATTAATTATCGGAAAGCGCGAAGACACGTCTTTGAATAGTTTCATACCAGCATGCATGCTTTCAATATTATCTACGCCTGCGATGTATGCAAACGAGGTCTCTATACCCAAAGCCCTAGCTCGAGCCATCGTACTATGCGCATCATCTAGACTAATACCGGCTTTAAAAGGGGCAAGAAACTTAGCTCTATTTGTGAAATTATCTACTGCATAGACGAGAGAAGTATTACCGAGATTAGACAATTCTCGTAGCGCTTCATCGCTATTAACTTCACAGCCAAAATACATTAACTCACCTCTAAAACCCCTCGGTTCTATTATTTTATGTATTTGCCTCATATGGTTTACAACGTTAGCTTCACCTCCAAATAGCCCTGTAACTACTGCTATCTGTTTCAGTTTATCTATCTCTAGCCCCTCAGCAGACTTAGTGTCAAAAAATTTCTCTAAGTCCTCATAAGTAGTAAGTTCATGACGATCTTTTATAACTCGTTTATCGTATAGTGTTTTATCGTTATGGACGCACGCTCTACACCCAGCACAGTTACTCCTGCTGCGGCTATTGAGGTTTAGGAGGTGAGGACCTCGTTGGTAAGACGTGTCACACGTGTCAAGCTCGATTGAACCGTCTATGAATCCAATTTGTTTATCGTTGAAATAAATAGCCCCCTCTCTTGCTTGAAACATTGTATCTTCGCGTCTTCTAACGGGTAGAGCGAACCACGAGAGATCGTTTCCATAATTTACCGTTCCGATAAATCTTGCTCGAAAATTCTCAGGTATTTCGCCGTCTGGGAGGTGGATGCCGCTCCGATTTAAATCTATAAGTCCAATTTCTTCAGGCTGTACTTTGTATCTATCTGCCAATTCATACCACTCGCTTATGTCTCTCGTGATTTCAATTCCGGCTGTAGTGACTGGCGAATAGTCTTTCTTTGATCTGAGCTCTAAATTAGCCATCTTTTGCTTACTCCCTATAATTATATTACTATATAAGCATTTTGCGTTATATTAATCAATAAATGATGAATATGCTCGAAGTTATTTACAACGAGATCAACTAAAATTACCCCACCCTATTTTAGAGCGGAGTAATTTAGTAATAACAATGCGATCTCTGTAAATATGTAGAAGTAAGCTTACACCAGTTCGACGGCCGCGCCAGCGTCTTCCAGAGCTTTTTTGGCAGCTTCAGCTTCGTCTTTTGAGACTTTCTCTTTGATCGGGCTTGGTGCATTGTCGACAAGCGCCTTAGCTTCACCGAGACCAAGTCCAGTTAGCTCCTTCACCGCTTTGATAACGGCAACTTTTTGCGAACCAGCATCTTTGAGCGTGACGGTAAATTCGGTTTTTTCGTCGGCAGCAGCAGCGCCCGCGTCAGCAGCCGGACCAGCGACTGCAACCGCAGCAGCAGCCGGCTCAATGCCGTATTCTTCTTTCAAAATGGTTTTTAATTCATTGACCTCTAGAACTGTCAATTTAGTCAGCTCTTCGGCAAGTTTCTTTACATCTGCCATAGAATTTCTCCTTTGGTGTTTTCTAACATTAATACTAAACTTTGGTTTTTACGCAGCAGCCTTATCGGCGACACCGTCAAGTAGCGCATGAATATTGCCAGAAAGCGCATTCGTAACGTCGTGAACCGGCGAGAGCAATTGCGCCACCGTTTCAGCAATAAGCTGATTCTTACTCGGCAAGCCAGCAAGCGCCGTTACTTCCGCAGTACTTTGCGCTACTCCTTCGCCACTGAAGCCAGCGACGAGCTCAAGTGCTGGATGAGTTTTGGCAAAATCATTCAGCACCTTAGCAGACATAACTTCATCGTCCTGCGATACGGCATAAAGCAGCTGTCCTGTGAGCGCCGCTGTATCGGTGCTTTCATAAGTACTACTTTTACTCATCGCAACGCGCACCAGGCGGTTCTTCACCACTTTGATGACAACGCCGGCTTCGCGTGCGTTTTTACGCAATTCCTGCAACTCAGCCACGCTGATCCCTTGGTATTTTGCGACAGCCGTGCTTTTCGCGTTCGCGAACAGCTCGCTCATTTCTGCGACCAAAGCTTGTTTCTTGTCTTTGCTAATCGCCATAGACAAAATCCTTTCGTTTGCTTTGATAAATGAGACCGCATTGTTAAGGTTCGACACTGACAAAAAACGCCCCTGCATGCGCAAAGACGAAAAACGGAGTAATTCCCTCGGTAGCATTCTTATCGGCGCTTCGCTTTTTGCGACTCGCCCGCTACGGTCTTTGGCAATGTCTTAACTGGCATTGTAGCAAAAATACGCCAAGATTGCAAGAATAGTATTGACAGATAGTAATTTTTCTAGTAAAATACGCATTTGGTATGATAAAATCTCGTTGTTTAGCGTCGGCGCGCGAGGAGTATCAGCAGTCGCGTGATATATTGCTAGCGCACTGGCTGGATTACAGTGCGACGCCGCTACGTATTAAATCGGAGAACTGCGATTTATGGCGCGATGTTCAAAATACGCTGGCAGAGCGCGTACTTGCTCGCTTGGATTCCGATACATCACCAGCCGTCCGCGATTTCGTGCAGCTGCACCTGCTGTCGCGCGGTGCTCGGCATACGACGAAGAATCAGCAGAATTACGAGAGCCGCTTGAACGAATGTATTGAGGGCGAAGCGCCGCTTGCCGGCATAGAGTTTGAACAGGTCGAAGCTAAAGCACTTGACGGTTTAGCGACACCAGCTGAACTGTTACACTTGCGGCGGTCAATCGGCATGGGATCGGTGGAGCTAGCGCGCGTAACGGGAAACGATGAGCATTTGCTTGAACGCATGCACGCGGCGATAACTGAAACCTTTGCCGAGGTTGGCGCGGATGAACAGTGCGAGCGAAACGAACGCATTAAATTCCGGGCATTCAACGTAGATATAACGGACGCGAAAAAGGCGCCGGAAGCAGTTTTGGTGACGCGCCGCACGAACGTAGCGACGTGCGAGGTTGATACGCGAATTATGCTGCGTGAATCATATGTATTGCCGCTTGCGAATTTATCAAAAGATGTTCGAGCGGAGATTTTATCGGCGGACAGGTCGCACGGCACTGAGGCGTGGGCTGAGATGCTCGCAAACGTTGATGATTTAGATACGCGTATATCGGCAGCAATTGATAGCGACGCGGCAATTCCAATTTCAACGACATTCTACGCAGTGAGCCAAACCGTTCGACAAGAGCAGCAGCGCCGGCATGAAGCGGAGCGGGCGGCGTATAATGAAGAGTTTTGTCAAAAATACCCAGAAATTGTAGAAGCACGCAGGATCGCGTCTGGCAGCAGTGCAAGCAGCGCCGACTGATTGACCCCCTATCTACGAAATAATCTGTAAAATCTCCGCCTGAATCTCTGCCGGTGTCTTGCGGTGGTTTGGCGCGATACACTCAACGACAGGCAGCGCCATATCGCGGGCAAGCGCGGCGTAACCGTTATTTACTCTATGTTGAAAATCATCAGCGCGCGATTCGAACGCATCAAGATGCACTGAGCTGCTGCGTTTAGCGAGGCGGCGTTTGCGCTCGGCGTCGTCGTTCATAGTCAGAACAACTACATGGTCCGGTGACATATAACGCGCATCAGTGAAAAGCGCGGTCGTTTTGCGAATATGATCAAGGTCAAGCCCTTCGCCGTAACCTTGGTATGCGAGCGTCGAGAGATAGTTGCGCGCCGCCAGTACGACCGCATCCTGCTCAAGCGCCGGCGCAATGCTGTGCTGCCATAGTTCCCGCCGCGCCGCGCTGAACAATGCCAGATTAATTTCTGGATCGCGCTGCAACTGCCCATTCTTGATAATCGTGCGTAGATAACGAGCAACAGGCGTCGTAAACACTGAGCCGCCGCCTGGCTCCTCAACAGTTACCACGCTATACCCCTGCTTATGAAAATATGTTTGCAAAAGGCGGACTTGCGTTGATTTTCCTGTGCCATCATTCCCCTCAATGACGATGTAGCGCCCGCGCGTGATCATTATAGTAATCCTTCAGCAAGCCCCTCAACTACCCGCGGCAACTTAACGGGCGATGCGTAAGCGCGCGGCAGCAGCATATCGGGACGCCAAGCAGCTTTGATAGCAGCAAGGTCGGCGCTTGGCGCAGATTGATAGTTGCCCGAAGCGCGCGAATATTCTGTCTCAACCGGACCAGTAGCGCTGAAGACAATTTGCGCAATACGATAGCCAACGGGCAATACAATATGCTCGCGCTCATTCAAATTGTGGATTTCCATCGTCCAACGGTTGATATAGCCTGGATCGCCCCACCCTGCGCAATAGCACGCCGATATACCGATTCGCCCTGTAGTGCTGCGTGCCTGCATACTGGTTGTGCCAGGCGGCAAAATACCGATAAATTCATGCGTATGCGCGAGAATCCGCTCATTCGGTCGCAAAACGATAACGGGGTGGTCGGCGGAAATGTTAGTAATCTCTGCGATATTTGCAATTGAGCTCGCCAAACGTTTCCGCGCGTCGCGCCATGGTTTCGCGATGTTGTACGCGCCAAAATACCGCTTAACGTCCGCCTGGTCGAACGGATTGAACAGCGCATCGCCGTTTTTGGCGCCTCCAGCGTAGTAAAAATAATAGCCAAGCGTCACGTCAATGCTTGAGCCGTTGATTCGCGCGGGTGCCGGATCGCACACAATATGCCCGCTCGCAAGCGCTTTTTTTATCTCAATGTCGCTATAAATGGCCGCTGATTCTTGCATAATTTCCCCTAATGCTACCGATATTGTATCATGAACGTATGGAGAAATGTATTGTCGTGGCGTACGATAAAAACCGTGGTATCGGCGCGCGCGGCAATTTGCCATGGGGGCGTGCACTGCCAGCTGATTTGAAACATTTTCGCGCGCTGACAATAGGCAAATCAATCATCATGGGGCGCACAACGTTTGAGTCGATTGGACGAGCATTGCCGCAGCGCGAGAATATCGTCGTGACGCATCGGGCGCTTGGCGCGGCAGACGTTATAGCTGTTGGTAGCCTGGCGCGAGCATATGAAATCGCGCAGCATCAGCCGTGTGTAATCGGCGGCGCGAGTGTCTATAAGCAAGCACTGGCGGATTGCGACGTTATTTACGCAACTGAAGTCAATTATTCGTTTACTGGCATCGACCGTTACTTTCCGCCGCTTGACGACAGCTGGCATGAGTGCGAACGCCAATCGTTTCTGGCGGACGGCGCGAATCGGTACGCGTATAGTTTCGTGACGTATAAGCGTGCGTAATACATGTAGCCCTGCGAGTCTAACTGTGATTACACCGCTACCGGTGCTTTGATGCTCGGGCAATACTGATAGTTAATAAGCTTGATGTCGTCCGGCGCAAACTCGAAGATGTTATCAACCTCTGGATTCAACCATAGCCTTGGCAGCGGCAACGGCTCGCGGCTAAGCTGTTCATCAACCTGCGTAATGTGATTATTATAGATATGCGCGTCGCCGAATGTATGGATGAACTCACCCGGTTTGAGTTCGGTGACATGCGCCATCATGCAGAGCAATAGCGCATAGCTAGCGATGTTGAACGGCACGCCCAAAAACATATCAGCGCTACGCTGGTACAATTGGCAATCTAGGCGATCGCCGCGCACGTTAAACTGGAACATTGTATGGCATGGCGGCAGCCCCGCTACTGCCATCTCGTCAATATCGGCGGCATTCCACGCGCTCACAATGTTGCGCCGGCTAGCCGGGTTCGTTTTGATCGTGTCAACAGCGCGCTGAATCTGGTCGATTTCGCCGCCCTTTCCATCTGGCCAATGCCGCCATTGATAGCCGTAAACCGGACCTAAATCACCCCATCGCTCAGCAAAAGCGTGGTCTGTCGTAATGCGTCCGACAAACGCTTTCATGCCGTTACGCCACTCCGGCGTAGACGTCTCTTCTGGAGACACCCGGCGCCCCTCTGTCGCCTCTATGTAATGCCGGTACGGCCAGCTATCCCAGATATGTACGTTTTGCTGCGCTAGCATTTCTAGATTGCGATCCCCGCTTAAAAACCATAACAATTCACGCTTGCAAGTACTAAAATAGAGCCGTTTCGTCGTGAGCGCAGGGAACTCGCCGCTCGATAGATCGAACCGTATCTGCCGCCCGAACACGCTGCGCGTACCTGTACCGGTACGGTCATCCTTACTCTCGCCATTATCACGCACATCGCGCAGCAAATCAAGATATGCATGTTCTTGCGTTCTCATTCGTTCCCTCATGAAATTACCGTCAATTCTAGTGTACGACGAATGTGAAGTAAGTGCAAATCCTATTCCAAAAGAAAAGCCACCCCAGACAGGAGCGTGAACAGACAGCTTATGTCTGGGGTGGCTCAACTGTCATGGGGTGATGACGGGAGTATCGGACTCCGTTCTCCGCTCGCACTCGCGCACAATGGCGAGTCCGAGCTGTCCTAATGCGTGGTGTATTTCCTCGGGTCGGAGACCCGAGCGCGCGAGCGCGTCTCGCATGCTCTCACTGGGAGCAAACGTGATACTCCCAAAAAGGGGAGAGTGTATTGAGTACATACTCCTCCTAGCAGACTTGCTTTCCAACGGAGTTCACCTCCTCTCAGGCTCTTCTTCTCACGCCGGTTGCGCAAGAAGCTGCTTATAAGTATACTACATGTTTTACATACAGTCAATTTGCTGCCTCCATTAACACCTCAACCGCAAAGGATAAGCTCAATAAAGACACGTTTCAATTTTAGCCCCGTGGTTTAATGGATTTTTGGAAAGTCAATTAACCGGAAAGGACGTTAGAAACGTGTCTAACAACAAGTATATACAACTTTGCTACGATGAACGTATAGTTATCGAGAATAGGTTAAAGAATGGCGAATCATACACTGCCATTGCCAAGTCACTTGGACGCTCAACCAGTACTATCTCTCCGTGAGGTTAATAGCTTTATTGAGGAGCAAATACAAAGACTCCGTCGCCCAGGCAATTGACCGCGCTGACAGCGATTTCCGCTATGCCGCCACTAATATTCTGACATTCGACCAGCCGCTGACCGAGACAATCAGCTACCAAGTCACTCATAATAATTCGGTAGCTTTATCGATCATTGTCAATATCAAGCAAGACATGCACGGCGCGCATCCGGTGTCGTTGACGCATTTTTGGACGTTTGATAAAAAATCTGGCGAGGTGATTAGTTTGAATGATTTAACCGAGCAATCAGAGAAAGCGGCTGGAGAAATCGTGGAGGCTGCCCGAAATAATCTCAAAGAAACCATCAAGCAGCGCCGGCAAGCAGAATTGGATCTCAATGAGACGATCACCCAGGAGACCTTGTCGAATTTCGTTATTATCGATAGCGGAAATAGTTTGGCTTGGCCGATCGGGCAGGCGTCGCTCTTGCCGTCAGCCTACGGCGAAATGACGATCAAATTGCCGATCGCTGCCGTTGCCAAATATCTGCAAAATCCAACAGCCCGGAAGCTGGCTAATGTCCCTAAACCGCCCGAACCAAAGCCAAAACCAGCACCCGCCGCGCCGACAGTTGCAGATTCTGGTAGTAAAGTGATTGCCTTGACATTTGACGACGGACCAGGTCCGTACACCGCGCAGCTGCTGGATATTTTAGATCAGCATGGCGCTAAAGCGACATTTTTCTTAATCGGCAGCAAAGTCTCCGCGAGAGCCGATGTGCTGCGGCGCATACATGCGCGCGCCCACCCTGGAGCTATCATCTTGATGCACGACATCCACCAAACCTCAGTCGGTGCCGTGCCGTGCATCCTCAGCGCACTGAAGCAGCAGGGATATTCGTTTGTGACCGTGCAGGGACTACTCGGCAATATGGCGGCGGGAGCTGGATATCCGTAGAATCGTAGCTAGATGTTGCAGATACTCGTTACAGCGACTATCCTGACTTATCTACCTCAAAAACCTTATATTTCGAAGCTGCACCGCACACTAATTTTACCTTCGACGGCGCCATACCAAAATGCTTCGCCAATAGCTTCACCGCTGCCAAATTCGCCCGCCCCTCAATGGCTGGCGCCTTGGCGTAAATCGTCAGCGAGCCATCATCGTTCGTTACGACCTCTTCGCAGTGACGGGAGTTGGGCTTGAGATGGACGGAGATTTTCATACAATTTGATCATTTCTAGAGCAAAGACTCGTTAGCGCATACAGGCCATTTTAGTACTTATCCAAGATATTCAAAATAGCGCCTGAAAGCTCATCAAATTCTTGTTGAGCCTTCGCAATATTTTCGCGAGAGCCAGGCTGTGTTGCTTCTGCCTTATTAGGGTCAATGTTAAAAATTGCAACACCTGATTCGTGTGTAATTGCTGGTAATCGACCGTAATCCTGAATATCGTGCAGCGACGCGCGACTGCTAGACGCAACCAGCCCATTCCGACAATGGCGTTCACTCAAGAATTTTTGAACTCGTTCTGGAATTTGATCAATCCACTTGCGGTGGTCTTTGATCGGTTTTTGGCCATACACATTGTACGAATTCAAGATATAGCCGATAAACAACCCTTCGCCACCCAGTACAAATTGGCTTTCAATGCCGCTACTTAACGCTTTACCAGTATTACGCCAGTTGATTTTCCACTTTTCAAACATGATACCAAGGTTCTCAATGCCCTGTAGACTAAGCGCATCAGGCATTAGCGGTACGACAAAATAATCGCTGCCGAGCAAGATTACTCGATTCAGCAACCCTAACGTCGGCGAGGTATCAATCACAAAGATATCAACTTGATCGCTCAAGCCTTTTTCGCGCAGGAAACGATCTATCGCGCTCGTTTGAAAATAGCCGAGCTGCTCGCCAGCCGCAGCTGAGTTGTAGCCAGTCGATAGAACATTCTCATAATCGCTTAGCCGCATGTCGCCACGCAGTAAATACAGGTTCTCGGGCGCGCCCTTAGCTTGCTCAAATTGTGCAGCCAAATCAATATCCGAACCTCCCTCAATCACTCCGCGCAGCACGTCGTAAATCGTCTTGCTCATCTCTGAGAAAATCGTATTCTCGTAATATTCTTCGCCAAGCGCTAACCGCGTCAAATTACACTGCGGATCAAGATCAATTAGCACCGTCTTATAGCCCTTGTTAGCAAACTGCACCGCAGTATTATACGCTAGCGTTGTTTTACCAACGCCGCCCTTATTATTAAAGAAAACCAGTTTTTTAGAGCGAGGGAACTTCATATATTGATTTTAGCATAGATACAAACACTTCAGATTTAACATTCTATTCTTGCACGTTCGTAAAGACCTAGAAAACAAAACTGTTAGCAAAATTACTGCGGCATTACGAGGTGTATCATCTTAAAACGACATCGCCTCCAACTCCCGCGGCAAAATCTCCTGCACTTCTACCGAACCTGCCACCAAGTGGTAACCATGCAATTTTGACGGCAAATCACGCTCGACTGAACGCCAATTGACTGGGTGATTTTCATCAAAGTAATCCAGCAATTCCGTATTCAAAAAATGGTCGCGCGGCAAATCGACCGAACCATCTTGATTGACGACCAGTGCTATCGATAAACCCGATGTCACACCACTTTCATTTTTAGCATACGCCGCCGTCACCAAATGAACCATTGGCTCAAATTCCAACACTGACTGATCAATCGCCTCCACCTGTGCCTGACCGCGACGCGCTAGCTGCTGATTGATTTTTGTTGTCAACTCGTCAACATCTGGCTGACCATCGCCCGCTCGGCAATAGTCGCAGCCATCCACCGCCTCGACATATTCCAGCAGCAAATCCATATCGACGTCAGTGTCTTTAACGCCATGCTGTGACAATTGCTCCACCATCTCATGCAGCGCACCCAGCAAACTATAATCATTGACATTCCTGGCAGCATCACCGATGCGGATGATGGCGCGAGCTACGGCGATAGGATTTTTAGACTTAACCATATATCCTATTGTACATCGATCTGCCATAATTAATTATCAATCCAACAAACTCGCTCCGCCGGCGGCGTCATACGCCGCGCGTTTATAATTCCACTCATTACCGTAACGCTTAGCTTGCTCTAGCACCATGTCAGTTGCCAACACCTGCTGATCTGGCGGGTAGCCATATTTTGCCAGCGTCTTTTTAACGTTAACCTTCAACTTTGCCTGAACATTCCTGCGCTCCGCCCAGTCAATCGTAGCATCACGACGCACTTGCTCTAGTAACACTTTTGCGATATCACGTAGCTGCGCGTCACCCAGTACTTCGCGGGCACTGCCATTCTCAACCAGCGCATCATAAAAGATAATCTCATCCTCGCTGAGACCATCAACCGCTCCGTTCTCAAGAGTCTGGCGAATTTTCTGTCCAATGTTGATTAACTCCTCAATCACCTGCGCTGCCTCAATCGTCCCATTTCTATACCGTGTCAAGGCTTGATTGAGCAAGTCAGAGAACTTCGTATCCTTGGCATAATTTCGCGAAAATCGTAGTTTAATTTCATCAGCAAGCAGTTTTTGCAAAGCTTCCACTGCCAAATTCTTGCGCTCCATGTTACGAATTTCTGCCAGGAACTCATCGCTTAAAATCGACAATTCCGGCTTTTTGAGCCCTGCCGCCTCAAACACATCAACTACACCGACCGGCGCAATTGCTTTATCAACAATTTGTTTCAGCGCGCTTCGGTACTCAGCATTAGTCACAACTGTCGAGCTCGACACTTTCTCCAGTCGGGCTTTCACCGCCTGAAACAGCGCCACTTCTTCGCGAATTTCTAGCGCCTCGGACCTGGGCATCGCCAATGCAAATGCTTTACTCAGTTCCAAAACATGCTGTTTCAACCGCTTCTCACCATCTTCCAACCCCAAAATATATTCCTCTGCATCCAAAATAATTTGCAGCTGTTGGTTGGTCGGTGCGGTAAAGTATCGCTGGTAGTCAAAGTTACCAAACAAATCGCGCACCACCTCATAACGCATCTGCATCTGCGCCACCGCCTCAGTAATATCAAGTTGCGGTACGCCCTGCCCACCACTTTGCGTATAGTCAGAAATAGCATCGCGCAGCGCCCCTGCCACACCCAGATAGTCAACCACCAAACCACCAGTTTTACCCGGAAACACTCGGTTGACTCGTGCAATTGCCTGCATCAAATTATGACCCTTCAGCGGTTTATCCAGGTACATAGTATGCATATTCGGCACATCAAACCCCGTCAGCCACATGTCGCACACAATCACCAATTCAAGTGGATCATTCGGATCCTTGATGCGTTTTTCTATCGCCTTTACTCGCTGTTTATTACGAATATGCGGCTGCAAATGATCAGGGTCGCTAGCACTACCGGTGATAATCACCTTGATTACACCACGTGCGTCATCATCACTATGCCAATCTGGCCGATACGCCACAATTTTTTCATACAAATCCGCCGCAATACCGCGGCTCATCGTCACGATCATACCTTTACCACTCAGGACACTTTGCCGAGCCTCAAAATGCTCAATGATATCCAGGGCGATAGTATTCAGCCGCTCGCTATTACCGACGACGGCTTCTTTTTGTGCATACTCGGTCTTCAGCGCATCCTGACGACTCAATTCTTCGCCTTCCAGCAAATCATCAACTTCCTTATCCAGCCACTGCCGTGTCGCCTCATCCATATTCAAATCAACCAGCCGACTCTCATAATAAATCGGCACTGTTGCGCCATCTTTCACCGCCTGCTCGATATCATAAATATCGATATAGTCGCCAAACACTGCTGGTGTTGACTTATCATCCGTTTCAATCGGCGTACCCGTAAAACCAATATAGCTCGCACCCGGCAAAGCATCGCGCATATATTTGGCGTAACCATACACCAGCTGAGCATCGCTGGCTCGAACATGTGCCTTCAAGCCATATTGACTGCGGTGCGCCTCGTCTGCCATCACGATAACATTGCGTCGATCAGTCAAAACTGGTAATTTATCCTCGTCATCCTCAGGCGAGAATTTTTGGATTGTTGTGAAGATAATCCCACCTGATTCGCGCTGCAACAGCTTCCTGAGTTCACTCCGTGAATTAGCTTGCTTTGGGTCCTCTCCCAGGAGCTCGCGACAAGCGCTAAACGTACCAAACAGCTGACCGTCAAGATCATTACGATCTGTCACCACCACGATGGTCGGGTTGTGCAAATCGCGCGACTTCATCAGCTTACCAGTATAAAACACCATGCTCAAGCTCTTGCCCGACCCTTGCGTATGCCAGACTACGCCAGCCCGCTGGTCGCCGCGTTCACCACTAGCCGCCAGCGTCCGATCAAGCGCCTTATTCACCACCCAGTATTGATGATAAGCAGCAACTTTCTTGATCAATTTGTCACCATCACCACGCTCAAATACGATAAAATTCTGCACCACATCCAGCAAGCGTTCAGGCGTGCACGCACCGCGCAGCAGCACCTCCAGCATCGGCACATTGCCAACTTCCTCTTCGCCATCAACCGTCTTCCACGGCATCATTCGTTCCAGCGGGCTGGTGATCGTGCCCATCTCCGCCTCTAATCCATCACTGGTGACACACAATTCATTGAACCGAAACAAATCGCTAATCTCTCGCTTATACGTCTGGATTTGCTGATACGCTGCCGTCAAATCCGCCTTCGCATCAGCCACATTTTTCAGCTCAATCACCACCAGCGGCAACCCATTTACAAACAGCACGATATCCGGTCGGCGGTTATAGTCGCCCTGCAGAACCGTTAGCTGATTCACCGCCGCAAAATCATTGTTTTTTGGCGAGGTAAAATCAACCACCCGCACGATATCGTACTTCACCTCACCACTCGACGTGCGGTACTGCACCGGCACGCCTGCTACCAGTAATTGATGAAAATCGTGATTATTCTCGATCAAGCTTGGTTTACTAATCTGCGTTAACCGCCGCATCGCTTCATTCAAGGCTGGTTCTGGAATGTACGGATTGAGGTGCACCAAAGCACTATATAGACGCCCAGGCAACACCACCTGCCGCAGCTCACGCTCAGCCGCAACACCATCCGGACCAATAGCTGGACCATGCAAAATTTGCCAGCCAAGGTTAGCCAGGATATCAAGCGCGTATTGTTCGATTTTGTCTTCGGTCATACTATAGGTATTTTAACAAATTAAAACTAAGTAGGACATTGGTTAACATTAGGACTATTGCCCTAGGTTATCTAACAGCCAGAGAATTTTCTCATAATTTCTGGGAATTGATCATCAATAACTTTTTGCCATTTTACAGTTTCGTTTGGCTCACAAATCTCCTTCTTAGAATAAATTAGGAGCACTCTTGCAACACATAGTTTGTCATTCAAGAAAACTATAGCTCTATTGCCCGAACTTTTTGGCGAGTCTTTCGTTCCGGCAACCTTAAAATATAATTTAACAATCCGACCTGAGTCTGATACATGAATTGTTTCTGCTTTATCAGTGAGAATATACTGCTCTATATGTTCAAGCACAAATTCTATAGACTTTTGTGTAGCTTGCCACTGTCTATCGCTGTGTCGATTAGCTATGTTTTTAATGTAATGTCTTTTCGTATAAGGATCAAATTGTACTAGATATCTGCCGCTGGTATACATGATTGGGATCCTCTTGAATTATAGCATCATACGGTATTAGCTCGCTTGGCTTACAATACATCCATGGTAATTGGCTGTGAGTGTAATCAACTATCGTCTGTGTATTGGCCGTCTTCCACTGAGCTGCGATTTCTCTAAGTCGCTTGTCCTGCTCTTCCGAAAGTAGGCCATTATTTACCGGATCAAGCTCCTCGTTAAGGCTAATCATCATTGCTTTACCTCGAACTTTAATATCTATCTCTTCTGTGTCGTACATTTCATCAATGACACGAAAAAACTCGTCCGGCACTGGACCTTGCGCGATTCTACGATACTGCAACCCGCTCACGGAATCTAAATTGTCGTAATACCATGAAAAATCAAGAAGATAAAGCAACTTAGCTAATTTCGTTTTAGGGATTCTACCGTCGCCATCCGCACCGGCATACTTAATGAACCGACGAATCATCTCTTTGTAGCGATTTTTATCGTAGTCAATGCTCGGTTCACTATTCATGAAAATAGTATCAAAACTAGTACCCAACTCCTCAGACAACTTTTGTGCCTCAACGACCGTTAGGTCCTTTGTCCCCATCTCCACCTTGTCATAGGAAGGCCGGCTCATACCTAGCACATCAGCCATATATTGTTGACTAAGGCCACGACTCTCACGTAGTCTTTTGATCCCACTTTTATCGCCCATAGACTCTTTCTCCTACTTTTATGTTATAATTGTAGCAAATTTTACTACTTTTGTAAACATTTTTATTATTTATTTATTGTATTAATTAATTTATTTTACATATTTTTTATTTCTTATCTGTTCATAATGCCTATGGTAACATTTGCTAATAAATTTTGCAATTGCACTATTCTAAAAACCGTGCTATACTAAGAGTATCCGATTTGAACGAAACATAAAAATGTGTGAAGAATCGGGGGCTGGAGGGAAAGTCCAGTAAAATAATAATGGTGCAAATCTAGAAAACCGCCAGAATAGCTGACGGTTGATACACAAAATTTGACGGTTTCGTGTATCTCCTAGCGTACCATTAATGCGCTCTATGCGCAAGTTAGGAGGTTTTGCCAATGGCATACTCAAAATCAAAGCAAATTCACACCGTCCCTCGTCCAGGCGGTTGGGGGAATAAAAGCTCTGGTGCGTCAAGGGTAGCAAAAGTCTACCCAACCAAGGCTGAAGCTCAAGCGGCTGGTCGCAAGACGGCCATCAGTCAAAAGGCTGAACATATTATTCATAATAAAAACGGCAAAATCGGAGCACGGAATAGCTACGGCAACGACCCGCATCCACCGAAAGGATAATAGTATGAGTGTAAAGATAATATCATACGATTTAGGCTCTCCTGAGAAATTCGAAGATTACGAGGACTTGATTAGATATATAAAAAGTTTGGGATCATGGGCCAAACCACTATATTCCGTATGGTTCGTTGATACAAACAAAACTGTTACTAAAATACGAGACGGAGCCAAGCGTCACATAGACAGCAATGATAAGATATTTGTTGCCGAATGGGACACAGAATCTGGATGGGCATCTTACAATCTACCAAAGAGTGTAACGGATTGGCTACGCAGTAGATAGCTCCAAGTATAAAACGAGCCCTTACTTTTGGGCTCGTTTTTAGATCACCTAATTTTTTCATAGTCTTCTCGCCTTTTTTCTAATAGATTTCATGCTATCAGAATCTTTATCTATTTCAAATTCGTCATTGTTAGCTTTTTCTCTCAAGATATTCAGAACCTCGCGAGAGTATTTTTTATAAGTCACTTGTCCAGCCTTTAATGAATACATATATTCATCACCCTGAAGGTTAAAATATTTTACTAGTGCTAAAGCATTCGCTGCGGCTGATTTGCTTGGAAATCCCAACTCTTCTCCTAGTTGTTTTGTGGTTAATTGATATTTAATTTCAGGATCAATATTTCGCTCTATCACACGAGCCGAGCTAGCTTCAACCTCACCGATAATCTTCAGTGTTGGAGCACCAACCTTCTCATTGAATTCTCCTTCTTTTATATACCTCAAATCTTTCATTATTGATTCATCTATAATAACTCGACCGCCAGGAGCACTAACTATCCCATCCGTCAAATTCAATACAGCTGCATTATCGATGCCAACTGTACCTGCCTGCTTCACGAGATTCATCCAACGCTTAGCCTCCGCATCTCTTTGATCATCAATAATTTTTTGTAGCTCAGTAGACCTAATAGGCTCAGACCTGGCGCCATTCCGGAAATATATGACACCGTCCTTCAAGTCATTACCAATAGTTTTGGTACATATTACAGGTTTTATCTGAGATTGCCTTGTATATATCCAACCGATCTTTTTATTATCTACTTCCAAAGTTTCAAACTCATAACTAAGAGTATGAGATAGAGTGGATTTTGCAAACTCAGAAATTTTTTCTGAGGTGAGATTTTCAAATGCTTGACCCTGCAATCCAATAACTTCTCGAGGCGAATCTTTTATACCAAAAGCCAGAAACCCGCCTTGATTGTTAGCAAATGCAGCCATTGTTCTGATGTATTCCGCATTATTTTGCCAATTAAAAGATTCTTTGAAGTCTAACTTTGTTGATTCACGTGATTTAACATATCCCCTAGAATCTAGAGCCAATATTTTAGTTTTCACATATTCTCTAATCATTTCTATATCATTCATACTTCAATCTCTCCAGAAATTAGTTTTGGTAAAAGTGCGTCACGAATGTTGGATAAATAATCTATTTGCTTCTTATTTTCATGTATCATATCAAACAATTGCCGTACCCTCTGCTCGAAATTATCTAACTCAAGATCTGATAAATCAACGATCTTCAAAAGCTCTATGTGCTTTGGATAAATATGCGGCTGACCAGAGCCAGTTTGCATATCATATATTTCTTTTTGCTTATTCTTGAGGAACAAATAATAGGTATAAACATATTTGGTAATTGTTGAGTCAATGTACGAAGAGTCTGCCGACCAGACTGGCTCACCCCAGACAGATACAAAACCAGCATTTGCTCCGGATGCACTTATCGTAATAACTGGTGTGGTCGTATTTGCTTCGTTGTGAAATCCGGCTGGCTTCAGTCCACCGCTAATAACCGGCGTGTTGCCACAAATCATATCTCTAGCTTGAAGGCTTCTACCTCTTTTTGGATGAAACTTTTTTCCTAAGGGTACAGTCTCTACATTGCCATTACTCTGCCTAGCTTTATCAATAAAATAATGACGAAAAAGAGCTTGACCGAGTTGCTCGAGGGTTTCGTTCATGCGGCGATTGAGCTCGATTTTTTCATCAAGACTACTGAGAATATCGGCAATTTTCTTTTGTTGTTCGAGTGGCGGCAGGTTAACAGATATATTCTTCACTGTTTTTGAATTTACCGCCGTAGCTATAGATGAAGTTGAACTAAGTGAGTCAAAATTAAAGTTTTTTAGATAGTAATACAAATAGTTCTTATCAACTATATCTGAGTCTTTTATAGGTAATTGAGCTATAGCCTCGTTAGAACACATATCATATTCCGTAAACCCAAGTCTCCCAACGGTTAGCTTAAAGCTCATCAAAAGAGTATCTGCTGGAATAATTGGGATATTAAATTTCTTGATGGCATCCGCTGTCAGAAACTCACTCGTTTGGCTGATATATTTGCCCGTATTCCCCATATCTTTAATTGAAACCCACTTTATACCATGAGATTCACTAAACCATTGCGGTTGCTTACGAGGCGGAGTGCGACCAATCTTTATATCACAGATATCGCCCAATGAAACTATCTGCATTATCGCTCATCACTTTCTGTAAAGATTGTTGTATATGAACCAATGAGAGCAATCGCCTCCTGAAAATCTTGTAAGTTTTCGCCACCCCGCCTACTGCTTTCAGGAGCAAAGAGATTTCTGTATTCTTCTATTAATGCCCTAATGGCTGCTTCTTTAATCTGCTCTTGTGATAAGCTTGAGTGATCCTTGACAAGCTTCTCTGCACACTCAAGAGAACTGTATGTACTATCAGCAAAATCATTTAATATACCCTCACCACGACCCGATATAAATTGTTCATATAAAGTATTGTTTTTCACTTTCAACGCAAGAGCGAAGGTTATGAAAACAAACTGTGTCGGGCGTTTGTTATTATGCCAGTGATTTTCTCTTGCCAAAAACGCGTTTACTAGGCGAAGCGACGAATAGTATGAATTGATTTCACGCATTTCGAGCCCATAATATTTTATTGCGTCATATGAGACTCCATCAGCCGTATAAGAACCAGTATTCCAATCAAGCACTCTTCTTATGTAATCTTCAGTATTTATATTACTTAGTCCAAATATAAAATCAAAAAATTTATTTAAATAAGCATATCCGTCAAAGTCGCTTCCGTAATACTTCTTAATTGTATGTGAAAGTTGATTGACGTTTGTCGTAATGATGAACGTCACATCATCACGCATAAAATAATGCTTAACAACCTCTAGCAACTCGACAGCAAAAGACGGACGACAGCGATCAAGCTCATCGATTACAAAAATGAGTCTTTCGGAATCACCTTTTAGCTTATCGATAAACTCATTTACTGCATCGTGTCGATTTACTTGGTCTTTTACCGCTTTGACAAGGTCAGACTTCCTAGTTTTATTGTCAATGTCTATAAAATCATGAGTTAGGTTCTTTAATCCTGCAGATATACTTATCATACTAAGAGCCTTCTTTATTGAGCCTTGAGTCAGACTTTCATCATCGTCTGCTATCAGCTTTAGCAACATAGCACTAAGCGCGTCGCCAAGATAATCATATTCCCACGCATTGAAATAGAAAGTTTTTTGTTTTTCTCGCAAAAGGTTGATTGCGGCCTCATCAAGAGTATTATGGCCATAATCTTGAATAGCATCGTCAGACAGCATAAGTAGCTGCTTGACAAACACTGTCTTGCCAGATCCCCATGCGCCATCAATTGCCAAAACTGTATTTTCTTTCAGTGAATTTAGTAGCTTCACGAGCATAGACAGCTGATTGTTACGCAGAATAGTATTATTGCGCAAATGTTTCAGGATCTGTTCATCTGTTAATTCTTTCATTTTCCCCTTAACCTTCTCCTACACAGGTAGCCCAGATGCGAAAGTTCGTTGCTATATTTGACTTCACGCGGTAGCCAAGCGAGATAATTAAATCAAGATTATAATGTTTTGTCGTGTACTTTTTACCGTCTGCAGCAGTTAGTAAGAAATCCTTACATACTGAAGCCCTGTCCAGCTCGCTCTCATCAAAAATATTCTTAATACGCATGGTAATATTTGGTCGCGAGGTGTCAAAAAGGCTGGCTAATTGGGCTTGAGTAAGCCATATTGTTTCACCTTGGAACCTTACATTAATCTGCGGCCTACCATCATCGCCAACATACACCACCATCTCGCTATTCGGGTTGTCGCCATTCATCATTTGATTTCTTTCTCTATTTTGGCAAGATTCTCTTTTATCTTCGCTTCCAGCTCGCGGCTTTTCACAAACTGCCCCTCAAGCTCAGCCGTCAACCGAGCAAATTTCTCGGCGAACGGCTCATCATCCTCTTCTGTTTCTTCAACACCAACGTAACGACCAGGTGTCAGCACATAATCATGTTGCTTGATTTCTTCTAGATTAGCAACTTTACAGAAACCCGGCTGGTCAGCGTAATCCGCACTGGCGGTTTTATAATCATGATATGTCTTCGCCACCCTGGCAATATCTTATTCGGTCAGCTCGCGGTTGCGGCGGGTTACCATTTTACCCAAATTACGCCCATCGATGAACAACACTTTGCCATGACGATTGGCACGATCACGCGACACAAACCACAGACAGCATGGTATAGCAACGTTAAAAAACAACTGGCTCGGCAATGTGACGATAGCGTCAACCATCTCATTGAGCACTAACTGCTTACGGATATCACCTTCACCGCCAGTTTGGCTGCTCATGCTCCCATTTGCCAACACAAATCCTGCCGTACCGCGCGGGCTCAAATGGTGAATCATGTGTTGAATCCAGGCAAAGTTAGCATTACCCTTTGGCGGCAGACCATACTTCCAGCGCGGGTCAGTCTGCAAGTGTTCTTGACCCCAATCGCTAATATTAAATGGCGGATTGGCCAAGATATAATCGGCTTTCAGGTCAGGCAGCTGGTCGTCCATCAGGGTATCGCCGCGTTTGATATTCGCATCAATGCCGCGAATTGCCATGTTCATTTTAGCGAGTCGCCAAGTGGTTTCGTTCAGTTCCTGACCATACACCGCAATGTCGCTGACACGCCCAGCATGCTCCTCGACAAACTTCTCGCTCCAGACGAACATACCTCCACTACCGCAACAGGGGTCATACACACGCCCGCTGTACGGCTCAAGCATTTCTACCAGCAGCTTGACGATGGAGCGCGGCGTGTAGAATTCACCGCCATGCTTACCCTCACTGTCGGCAAACATACCCATAAAATATTCGTAGACTTGACCAAGTAAATCTTTGGAACTGGCAGTGTCGAATTTGATATTTGTAAATAAATCGATGAGTTCACCCAGGCGACGTTTGTCCAGCGCTTCACGAGCATAATTTTTCGGCAACACACCCTTGAGACTCGGGTTGTCGCGCTCAATTGCCTCCATGGCACTATCTACTAAGACACCAATTTCTGGCTGCTTAGCGCTCGCCACCAGGTGCTCCCAACGAGCCTCCGTGGGAATCCAGAAAACATTCTCCGCCAAATACCAATCCCGATCTTCAGGATCATAGTTCTCGTCAATCGCCGCCTGATATCGCACCGAAAACGCATCCGAAACGTATTTTAGAAAAATCAGTCCCAGCACCACATATTTATAGTCCGACGAGCTAATATTACCCCGTAGTTTATCCGCCGCAGCCCACAACTGCTTTTCAAGCTCCCTCGTATTCATAGATAGATTATATCAGATTTGGGGATCGTTTACTCTGGGTGTAGCAGACTTTTGTAGTCAGTTTTCGTAACAATAATATGATCATTAAGCGTAATGCCAAGCAGTTTTCCCGCTTCCGCCAGCCTGTTCGTTACTTCTTTATCAGCTTGACTCGCCTCCAAACTCCCGCTCGGATGATTATGCGCCACGATGATCGAGGCCGCGCGGTCGGCGATGGCGTCGGCGAAGACCTCGCGCGGATGCACCAGGCTGGCAGTTAGCGTACCGATGGTCACCACCCGTTTGGCGATCAAACGATTCGCACCGTCCAGCGTCAGGCAGACGAAATATTCCTGCTTTTTATCACGAATGTCGGCCAGTAGCTCAACCGCTTTCTCTGGACTGTCAATCATTGGCTGGTCGCTATCCAGCAAATACCGCCGCGCCAGTTCCAAACTCGCCAGAATCACCGGTATTTTCGCTTCGCCCAAACCAATCACGCTCCGTAGATCATCATACGAAACACCACCGCCTTTTTGACGCAAAATTTTCAGCACGTCGCGCGCAATTTTACCAACATCGGCCCGAGCATTGCCGCTGCCAATAATCGCCATCAACAGCTCCAAGTCGCTCAACCGAGCCGTACCGTAACGCACCAATTTCTCGCGGGGACGATCCAACGGATGACGGTCAGAGATCTTCATATCACTACACCTCGCTTAATTCCTGACGATATACCAAATTATCCAATAAAATGACCATTTGCCTAACTTTACTTTTTGATAGCGACAAGCGATAGTCAACAAACCTATCTTAATTTTATACGGACACTGCTTGACGATCGGGTCTTCTGGCTGAGGAGTGGGAGTTTCGTTATTAATTTGTATGCTTGTAAGCTTACCGACGTAACCGTCAGTTTTGACACCAGTCACGGTAATTGTTCTGGTTTTTGATATGTCTACATCGGTAATATCAAGTTGTCGCTGCTCACCAACAGCCCAGCCAAGATTGTTGTCATCCAGACGAATCAGCCAGCGCGATGACAAGTCATCAACTGGTTGCCAATTGAGCCGAATCGTCGCCTTATTGCCATTTCGCTCAATAATTTTTGCCGAAACCTGAGGCGCTCCAGGACCAATAGGCCGATTAGGCTTGATGCCAACTTTAACGGGCGCCGATATGTTTGATACTGTGTCGTTATTAGCACTCATTCGCACCTGCATGATGCCATCAAACTTTTCATTATAAACATGGCTGGTGACTGGAGTTGTTGTCGTTTGATCAATCTTACCATCGCCATCAAAATCCCATTCGTACTTTGTGATCTTGCCGTCAACGACATACGAATCACTGGCATCAAACGTAATTTCCTGGCCAATCTCCGCATAATATTCACCAATCTTCAACTTGGCATTTGGACGATTCTTGATTTTAGTTAAGGCTTTCGTTAGTACACCAATTGTGTCATTCTCGCCACCGCTAACAACGACCTGACCCGAGGTTTGTTTAGCGACATCTGTGTACGAACTCGCTAGATGATGTTCCACGACCGGATACGCATTCACTGGATCAATTTCCAGCGAGCGTTTAGCCACGGCCGCCACCGTTGAGCTGTCAACTCTATCTGGCTCGTGATAGCCAGCATCAGTCAACAAAATTATCGCTTTCGTCGCCCCCCTCTGCCATTTCATCTCATTCATCGCTACCATACTAGCGTGCAGTGCCGCCTCCGGCTCGTCGTCCCAGTGTTTTGGATCTTTCATCGTATCACCATGGGCAATGTTAAACTTTTCATAATTAATGTCATGCAGGAACATGTTGATGCGACAAAGATTATAAGTCGTAATGTTAATCTCTTGCCCGTAAAAGCCTTGTCTGACATTATCCTTACCCAAAACTTTCGCAAACTTTAGCAGTAGCGAACCGGAACCTGCTGCCGGGTCGTACACTTTATTAACCGAAGTCTTGCCGACAACAGTAATTTTTGCCAAAAGTTCGCTCACTTCTTGCGGCGTGAAGAACTCACCTCCAGATTTGCCAGCATTACCGGTATACACGGTCATCAGATACTCGTAAGCGTCGCCAAAAGCATCAATCGTATTATCCTCAAACTTACCAAGCTCTAATTCACCGATGGCATTCATCAATTTCACCAATCGCTCATTGCGTCTGGCGACGGTCGGGCCAAGTTTATTGCTATTGACGTCCAAGTCATCAAACAGACCGCGAAAATCATCCTCACTATCAAAACCTTTGGCTGATTGCTCAATGTTACGGAATATTTTACTGAGTGTTTCGTTCAAATTCTCATCATTTTTGGCGCGCTTGCGGACATTTTCAAACAGCTCGCTTGGTAAAATATAAAATCCTTTGTCGTTTACTGTTTCCTCACGACCAAAATCCGCCTGATCATCGCTAATTTCAGCGTAATTAAAATCGGCCACGCCAGTTTTGCGTTCTTCGGCATTAAGATAATTAACTAAATTTTCCGATATAAACCGATAGAATAAGAAGCCCAACACATATGCCTTAAAATCCCAACCATCGACCGAACCGCGTAATTCATTAGCAATCTTCCAAATAGTATTATGTAGTTTAGTGCGCTCTTGTTCTTTAAGATTATCCCCCTTCATCAGAGGTAATCATATCACAATAACACCTCTGTGTTAATCGTACCCCTCCATTAACACCTCAACCGCAAAGGATAAGCTCAATAAAGACACGTTTCAATTTTAGCCCCGTGGTTTAATGGATTTTTGGAAAGTCAATTAACCGGAAAGGACGTTAGAAACGTGTCTAACAACAAGTATATACAACTTTGCTACGATGAACGTATAGTTATCGAGAATAGGTTAAAGAATGGCGAATCATACACTGCCATTGCCAAGTCACTTGGACGCTCAACCAGTACTATCTCTCCGTGAGGTTAATAGCTTTATTGAGGAGCAAATACAAAGACTGCCCGGGTCGAAAACGGGATAAGAATAGACAGCGTGTTAATATACCGGCCATTGCCAGCCTAGATAGCCGCAAGTACCGCGGGGCCAAGTTATGGTTAGTACCATTCGTAAGGCTAAAGAGGGTGTTAAAAGGCGCCAGAGGCTACATAGCAAGCTATATAGCTACAATGCTAAACTAGCCCGAGAATATGCTACTAAACGCCATTCGGGTGTCTGCAGGACTAGTAAGAAACTGACTAAACCAATATATGCCCGGACACTGGCATATATTAAGGCTAAACTCAAGTTACGATGGTCGCCGGAACAAATCTCCCTGCGAATAGATGCCCTACTGGCAGACCAAACTCTTAAAGATAACGATGGCTGGACAGGAGATATGGGGCTTCGCCCCGTATCCCACATGGCCATCTGCCGTTACATCTATGGCCTTAATGGCAATGAGCGGCAAGAAAGCAATTAGTTCGCTCCGCAGGCGCGGTAAACCATTTAAGAATACCGCTAAATTACCATACAACAATACCAATAGAGGCAAGCATTCTATTCATGACCGGCCGGCGAGTATAGATAATCTAGAAAGTTACACTGATCTGGAGGGAGATACCATCTTTGGACTAGATACTAAAGATAGACTATTAACCCATACCGAGCGTAAGTCCGGATTAGGCTCTATTAGTTTAGCTATTG
>ERZ773005.634-NODE-634-length-24586-cov-3.041539_pt1 | contig 24586 bp, 24 predicted proteins | sample MGYA00580666_ERZ773005 | MGnify/ENA primary metagenome ERZ773005 (study PRJEB29015, sample SAMEA2737999) | human oral metagenome | biome: human oral; feature: human-associated habitat; material: dental | place: China | collected 2061 ...
ATGATTAGATTGGTAGGTGGAGGTCAAACTTTATTGTCCTTATTACTAATTAGCTTTACTGTGACCGCCTTAATTTATTGTTGTACAGTTATTGAATCATTTTTAAAACAAAGAAAAAAATCCAATAGGCAATAGTGAATATATAAGCGGAATAATTCTTAACAGATTTCTTAAAGAATGCATTAAATCCAATCAACAAAGGACTAAGAATGATTGAGAGGACTAGAACGATATAGCAAACTGTAAGAAGGATAGTATTACTAGAGTGTTGAGAGATGAGTTCAAGGGCTTTTGGTATAAAGCTGTTGAAAAAACTATTTACTATATTTTCCCAAGAAGATAAATCAGGGGTAGTACTCATCTTATCTAGTATTGATTGAAAGTTAGCTGGGATTTGATTATTAACCGAGAATACTGTCGTTAGAATACTTAGGCCAGAAGGAATCATTTCAGTGATTAGTAGCTTCATGTCTTTTGATTTGAAATAAACATAGCAATTGACAACAATAAGTAGAATGATTTGAGTCGTAATAATTACTTGTTTATGTTCTTGAATAAGACCAAGAAGCAGATTTCCTAAAGATAGTGTAACTACTAAAAAAATGATGATCCATATGCCAGGATTATCTGATGAGCTACTGGGTTGAGAGTCGCCGTATGTTACAAATATATTGTTTGTAACTCTTTGATCAATGTATTGATCTCCCTTCCCGTAATGAGTTTGGTTATTATTTTTGTCTAGCATGTCACCTCCATTACCACCTACCAAAAAATATTATAACACAATATATATTTGAGGAATAGCTATGTCTAATAGACTTAAAAAATTAAGAAAAGAAAAAGGATTGACTCAAGCTGACTTGGCAAAAGTTTTGAATACTAACCAGTCTCAATATGGAAAATACGAAAATGGAAAAACAAATCTTAGTATAGAAAATGCTAAAATTCTAGCCGAATTTTTTGGCGTATCTACCCCTTATTTACTAGGACTTGATGATGATTCTTATATTGATGGAATCAAAAATATGACCCCATTCCAATCACTTGTTAGAGATAGGGGGTTATCCCTGAAGGAGATAAGTGAGGCAACTGGAATAGGCTACTCTACTGTTGGAAATTATAATCAGGGAAGCCGAATTCCTAATGCCAGAAATGCGCAACTACTATCAGAATATTTTGGAGTATCTATCCCATATCTCCTCGGTTATGAAGAGAACTTTACGGCTAATAAACCAAACGCAACAATATCGATAGAGTTAATTAAAGAACTTTCTTTTATCAGTGAAAAAAAGTCAAAGCTCCTACAAGAATATATAGAACTTGATAAAAAGGAAAAGGATATTCTCGAACAGATAAGGAGTGCAGTTCTATAATCTAAATTAAGAAAGGAAAAACTCAATGAGTATTCTGATTATATTTAATCTAATTTTTGCTATTGCTTCATACGGCATGTTTCTCAGCTCTTATCACAGAAATAAACCCTATGTGCTTTTTCTAGTTATTTTCACCATCAATGCTTTTGCAGTTTTATTAGCACTATTCATTTATTTTGGACTAATCAAGTAAAGAAAGGATGTACATATGACAAGACAGGAGTTAATTCAAGAAATAATGTCTTTGAGACAGTTGACAAGCCATGAAGCAGATGTAGTTATTTCACTGTTAGAAAGACAAAAGATGATTACTTTTACGCCACAAAATCAGCTTGCGTGTAATCTGAACTCATTCCAGGTGGGGTATTGATTTATGGCATATGGAAGAAAAAGTTTAATTCAAATTCAAGCTACAGAGATTCATTATCAGCTTCCTAAAGTCTTAGTTGGAACAACTTATTATCAAAAATTATGTGCTGAAGCAAAATTTGTCTACATGTTAATCAATGATCGCTTGAAATTATCACTTCAAACCGCTAAAGATACTGGAAACTTTGTGGATAAAAATGGTGATGTATATGTCATCTATCCGAATAATGAACTGTGTCAAGATACTGGTTATGGGAAGGATAAAATTATCAAGTTGAAGAAAGAATTGATTAAATATCACCTGCTTGATGAGGAACGTCAAGGCATGAAACAGCCTAATAGATTGTATCCGAAAAATGTAGTTTCAGATCCAGAATTATTGAAGATGTCTTTTGAAATAGCTCCAAGTCCTTGGGAAATCTATGAACTCGGAAATACCGAAATCAAGAACTCGCCAAATCCGAAATCAAGAACTCGCCAAATCCGAAATCAAGAACTCGGAAATACCGAACCAAGTAATAATAATCTAATTAAGAATGATAAAAGAGATTACGATACTAATCGATACGAGGGCGAGTCATCTTTATCTGATTTATCAATCTCTGAAGCATTTAAAATGGGGCAACATGGTTTTCTTTCTCCTACTCTAGTTCAGAAACTCAGTTTGTTTGGAAAAGATGCAAAAATTCTTGAAAATAAAATCTATCAATCAAAACGTCAAGTTGAGAAGAATTACAATAACCTCTTAGCTAATCAGGAAATTTATGGAGAGGTTTGGCTGCAAGATCTTGAACGTGAGCTTGATAAATTGATTTTCAAAATTAAAACAGGAGAGGCTGAAGAAAAACCAATCCAGAATGTCCCAGCCTACTTCTACAAAATGATGATTCGCTTCTGGAAAATGGCTCTGCTTATCGAAAAAGAACAGGGCTTTATGGAGCTATCAGGACAAAGTGAGCACGCTAGAAAATTCCCTAATGAGTGCCCTAGTCTGATTGCATACTATTATCCAGATAAACTGTCGGAGACGAAACTCAATAGCTATTTATCAGAATTGTCTAAGGGAGTTGAAACATGTTAAAAGATGAATTTAGACCAATTGATGGCAAAGTGCTAACGATAGGTCGTAGCCCGAAGGAGAAAATCTACATGGTTCCTAAAGCTGTTTTTGGTTTACCGAAAAAAGAAAGAGCTGAGAAACTCAGCCAAATTTTCTCATCATGGCAACAGAAAGAGGATTGATTTCATGGGATTGTTTAATAACCAAGAGAGAATGAACAGATTACAAGCTGTGAAGGCTGCACCTTCTCAACCAGTTCAAGAGATTGAAATGCTTGTAGAGTATTTTGATAAAACGGTAGACAGTATTTCCGTCACTTCCAACTTAGAGGAACTAGAAAAATTGGTATCAAGTTCATTTGGAACAGGAGCAAGTATGAATTTTACATCAGCAACTCCGCCGTTTTCTATCAATCCTCGATGGGTGAAGAAGATAACTTATCGGACAAAATAAGGAACAATATCAGGAGGATAGTAATGTTTAAACTAGTTACAATGGCTTTACTATTGATCTTAGCTTATGGAATAGGGCTTGTCATGCTGGAGCTGAAGAATGCTCCTCTGATGGATGATGAAATACCATCAAGTTTAAATAATGAAGGAGACAAGTAGATGTGAGTAAACAAACACAAAATCGTATCAGAGAATTACGAAAAAAAGCCAAATTATCACAACAAGCCTTGGCTGATCAGATAGGGGTGTTTCGCAACACCATATCTAACTGGGAAACAGGGTATAGTCAGATAAGTCTGGAGAATGCCAAAAATGTGGCAGAATATTTCGGGGTAACCATTGACTACCTGTTAGGATCAGAATCGGACCAAACCTAGTACAGATAAATCTATATTGACCGAGAAGTCATTAAACTACAGACCTTTGAAAACTGAATACAAGGCTTGCCCTGATACAGCGTGGCTATGGATAAAAAAGAAACGGGGGCGAGTAGCAAACTAGAAAAGGATATCTAGTCCAGCCACTGAACGAAAAAGCATGACACTGGTCATAAGCTGAAGGAGTAAGGGTTCCTAGACTATAAACCCAGCGAATAAAATACCGATGTAAAAATACGTTTTTACACAGCACGGCGTAATTTTCGCCTTTCAACTTCAAGGAGAAATCTATGACAGATGAAATAACCGTCCGCCTAAAGGACTTAAAAGTTTTAGGAAAACAAGGAGGTGCGACAGCTCGCTTAGAGGACGGTACAGACCTTATCCTGAAGCCAGACTATGCAGTCAAACAGGCTAGAGGATATGTAGACGGCCTTTTAAGGGATGTTGAATTTCATTTGCCTTATAAAAAGGTTTATGATCAAATTCGCACTATTAAGAGAGATGCTCAAGTTATAGCTCGAAAAGTTAAGACACCATCAGGAATGGAGCTTCGTTTAACTGGAAAAGGTTATAACCCGAAAAATAAATAAAGAAAAGGAAAAATGAAAATGAATAAGAAACAAGTATTAGCTACACTAGCACTTTCAACTATCGCACTAGCACAAGCTGGTTATGTATCAGCAGATGAACTTGCACCAATTGACTCTTCAGCTCCAACAACAGAAGTAGTTACGCCAACAACGCCTAGCGCTTCAACAGAAACAGAAGCTCCAGCAGTTCAGCCAACAGAACCTTCAGTTACTCCAGTTGATCCAACAACTCCAGATACATCATCAACTACAGATAAAGGTGAACCTGCAATTCAACCAGAGCTCTCTGAAGCAGTAGTAAGTGACAAAGGTGAACCTGCAATTCAACCAGAGCTCTCTGAAGCGGTAGTAACCAACAAAGGCACCCCAGAAGTCCAACCTGAATTGCCAAAAGCTGAAAAGCCAAAAACAACAGATGAGGCCAATGAACAAGGAAAATCACAAATTGGGACGACTTCAACCGCAACAGGTCAAGTAGTTCATGATGTGACAAAAGCTCCTGTTGAAACAAATACAGGTGCGTCAATTGTTAGCACCCAAGACGGAAACGTCGTTCTTTCAGATGGTTCAGTGGTTGCTCCTGAAGAGGTCGGTGGTACTGTCAACGAAGATAAGACTATCTCTGTTACTGATAAAGAAGGCAAACTTAAAACACTTCCAAACACAGGAACAGAACAAAGTTTTCTAGCTGCAATCGGTGGAATGTTGTTGACAGCGGTTGGCTACTTCTACAAGAAGAAATTATTTTAATTAAAGGAGAAAAGAAAAATGTTAAAATCAAATGAATATAAGGCTTATGGTTCAATCCGTAAAACAAAAGTTGCAGGAGCTTGTGGAGTAATCTTGGCGCTTGCTATGTTAGGTATGGCGTTTAATGGTACTGTATCGGCTGATGAAGTTTCAACTGCTAAGCCTGTTGCTGTAGAAAAGAAAACAGAAGTAGAAGTTCCTATTTCTCATGACAAGCTTGACAAAGCTGTAGCAGAAGCTAAAAACGCAGGTGTAAAGGTTGAAGTTGGAGCTGTTCAGGACAAAGGTGTTGCAACCTCTGAAACAGTAGCAGAAAAGCAAAAAGAAATTGAAGCTGATTATGCTAAACAGGAAAAAGATGTCAAAACTGTGACTGATGATTATTCTTCTAAGGTAGATAAAACTACTAAAGAACGTGAAGTAATTGAAAAAGAAAACAAGGCTAAACAAGAAGCGTATGACAAAGCTGTAACGGATCATAAAGCAGAAGTCAATCGTATTGAAGCCGAAAATAAAGCTATTCTTGCAGACAATGCTAAAAAAGAAGCTGATACCAAAGCCGAAAATAAAGCTATTCTTGCAGACAATGCTAAAAAAGAAGCTACCTACAATAAAAACGTAGCAGATCAAAAAGCCTACAATGAAAAGGTTGAAAAGGACAACGCTGATTTAAAAGCTGATTATGACAAAAAACAAGCAAAATATGAAAGCGATCTTGCTGAGTACAACAAGAAAAAAGCAGAACTTGCTAAGAAGGGGGTAAAAGCTGAAAAACCTCATATCAAGGTTTATGGTGATTACGACAACAGCAAGCGTGGTAGCGTTGGGTATTACAGCAACCTAACAGCTTCATTTGAAGGTATTGACGGTCTAACTGCTGTAAAAGATTATATTGGTTTGCACTCTGACACTACTATTAGTGGTAGTCGTGCAGGATTGCTTGGGAAAAATCCTGAATATTTTGCTGAAATTGTAAATCCAAAGGCAGGCGATTCATTCACGCTTCACAATGTTGCTGAAAGTAAAGATGGTAAGAAAATCTCTGCTAAGTTTACTTTTAATAGTGCTGAAGCTTATTTTGTAAAAGATGGAAAACCGTTAAGTGATACTAGAATTTATGTTCGTAAAGATAATGGAAGTGGCTCTATTAACTTTGTATATGGGAACTTGATTCAATTTGATACTAAAGTTGATTTATTCTATGAAAAGACAAATAAACCTGCTGTGACAGCGATTGCTTCAACTTTCAACGACATTGACTGGGGACAGGAGTTACGCTTCACTTACCAAGACGGTTCAGAAGGCATTGTCCTTAACCCTAACGGTTCAGATGTTAAGAAAATTACTCGTGGTGGCAAAGAATATTTTAAGGGCGAACATAAGTCTGCTAGTGGTAAATATTACGAAAACGTTGGAGACGAGTCAGATATTCCACTTGGTTCACTTCTTTCTGTTGGATATGGTTCTAGCTTTAATTTTGCTTATCATATCGGTGCAGGTGTGGCAAGTGAGGAAGAAATTGAGTCAAAACGAGCAGAAGTAATCAGACAAAATGGTGGCAAAAACCTTGCCGATAAGGATATTTTCTATCAAGATGGTTGGGCTGTTGGATTGTTTGGTAAAGCAAGTTCAACTGTGCCAATTACTATCCCTTTGGATCCTCCACGTAAACCTGAATTGAAACAAAAGGATACCAAAGAAATTCCTAAACCTAAATTGGAAAAACCAAAAGAGTTTGTACCTCGTCCAACACTTCCAACTCCACCTGCTCCAACTCCACCAGAGAAGAAAAAAATTCCTGAAATGCCTTTAGTTCCTACTGTCAAAGTGAACTATTCACGCTTGCATGTGAAACCATTAACTCCAAAACCTAAAAAGGCTATTGTTGATACATTCGGACATAATATTGATGGGGCTAATACATTCGATAAGAATGTAAAATTCCGTTTGACTACTGATTATAAGCCTTATTCAACGTTTACTGCTGATTCTAAAACTTATGGTAAGACATGGGCTATGGCAGATGATGTTCAAGATGGTGCTTACAAGGTAGATGACAGCAAAATCACTATGAAGGATTCTACTGGTAAAGATGTTAAAGCGCTCTTTAATATGTACCATGTTCTTTCTGAAAAACAACGCACAAAAGAAATTCAAAGCATTTTGAAAGAAGCTGGTTTGAATCCTAAAGGCGAATTTTACCTTTGGGTAGCGAAAGATTCTGCTTCATTCTATAAAAACTATGTGAAACCAGTTAAGAATATCACGATTGAGCTTCCTGCACGTTTGCTTGTAGAAAAAGGCAAAATTGTGAAAAATGATTTCCATCAAATTGACTTTGGAAATGCCTTTGTCTCTAATTTGGTAACTTTGCAAGTTCCTGACTTGAAACCTGAAAAACACGCTGTGGATCAGAAAGATGATAAGAAGATTCGTGATGGTCAAGAAATTAAAATTGGTGAATATTTACGCTATTTCCTTGATGGTGTAACTGTTCCTGCTAAACATGATACACTTTATCAGTATGATGGTATTGATAAGCTAGATGTGAAGCATGATCGCTATACTGGCAACTGGAAGGGTATCATTCGAGGTACAGAATATGTTGCCGAAAAAGAGCTTACATTGCCTTATGATGTAGTCTTGTCTAACGGAAAAGTGGTTAAGGCAGGAGACAAGATTGCTAAAGGCTCTGCGTATGCCTTCCAATTTGAGTTTGACCAAAGTACAAACTCTAACTTTATCAAGAAGATTGTTAAAGTAACATGGAATGAGAAAGAAGGTAAGTGGGCTTACACTATTGACAAAGATTTCTTGAACTCTCTAGGAGTGAAAGGTACGTTTGACGCTGATTTTTATATTGAAGTCGAACGTATTGCAGCTGGGAAGGTTGAAAATACCTTTATCAATACAGTCAATTTACAAGAGATGACGGCTAAAGTGACAACCACAACGCCAGAACCTCCAAAACCAGAGCCTAAAGAACCACACAAGCCACAAGCATCACTTCCAAATACAGGAACAGCAGCAAGCATGCTTCCAGTTGTGGGAATGATTTTGGGATTATTGAGTCTTGCAGGTCTTCGTAAGTATAAAAAATAGAACATCTAGAAATTCCCCCTCATCTATGGTATAATGAAGCCATAAAAAAGAGGGGGAAGAGAGATGAGAAAGGACACGAAAATGGATGCACATGTGACTAGAAGTGGATACAGATACTATACCCCAACTAAAACAAAATCAGAAGTAACCAAACCTGAAGAAGAGAAGAAGTGGAAAAAAGGCCTGCGTTGGCTAGGGAAAGCCACCTGGTTAGGAATAAAGAACCTACCGAGTGTGATTGCGAGAGCTGCCGTTTTGATGGTTGCGACTCCACTCATGTTTCTCCTCTTTATCTTTAATCTGATTAAGAGCTTGATTGCGACAGCAATTGGTTGGTTTGTGTTTAAGATTGTATCTTTCTTCGTAATAGGTTTTGGATTACAGGGATATGTTTTCCTAACTAAGCAGAACATTCCTGCTCCAGAATGGTTTAATAATCTGATGACAGATTTTGTTTTCCCTCACGGTGTTCCAATCTATTACTGGTGGGAAACGACCATCATCGTTGTCTTGGCTGTGATTACAGCCCTCTCTCTAACCTTTCATCCAGAGGATGAAAAATAGTATTAAATAAACAAAGTAGGTACTAGGAATCTTTCTTAGTACCTTTTTATAAAAGAAAGTGAGAAAAATAATGGATGCAGTTGTAGATTTTATTAACAAAATTGGAAATATCGGTGGGATTATCGGTATTGGATGGGCCGCTTGGGGAGCCTGGGACTTAGCAGTAGGAATCAAACGTGAATTAGATGACAAGAAGGATAAAGGAATCCAAAGTTTGATTTTAGGTGCACTTCTTGGTGCCGTCCTAAAAGCACTCTTTACAGCTTTGGCAACAGGTCTTCAAACTCTTGGCTAGTATGAGGAAGAAAGAGGAGGTGGTTTTATGAACCAATCCACACTTGAACAATTAACCATGAGTCTAAAAGACTATAATGCGACAGCTTATCAGCTGATGGAGACTGTTTCGGGATCGATGGAGAAGGTGGCGCTTTTGCTTCTTCTCCTTTTTATGGGAATCAACCTCATGAACTGGCACCAGCATCTTAAAAGCAATGGTGGGGAGTTATCTTTTCAGCTTTGGATTGAAGAAATCCTCAAGTATGCCATTGCCCTTTTTTTAATCCTCTATGTGGATGCGATTTTTGATGCCTTAACTTGGTTGTTTAATGTCATTATCAAATCTATCGCTAGTTTGGGAATTAAAGAGATAAAAAATGATGCTGAGTTTAGTTGGACAAATTTAAACTGGATGGCTAAGTCAATGCTACAGTTTGTTTATAATGTCGTTGATTTTATCGGTCAGATCTCGACTAAGTTGTTGATCTTGTTACGCTCCTTTACGCTTTACACGTATAAGGGAATCGCTAAAATTATTGTCGCTTGTTACATGGTGGATAGCTTACGTCCGATCTGCCTCGGTTTCTTTAAGCTCTATGCTGCTGCTGTCCTTCAGGGATTGATTTTAGTGGTTGTGATCATGCTTTATCCAGCTATTGTAACTAACGATCTTTTGACAGTTGATAAAACTGGAGCCTGGACAAGTGCCTTAGTTTCCATAGCTAAAGGAATTATTTATATCATGATGCTCTTTGGAAGCCAACGAATGGCCAAGAATATCATGCAGGTGAACTAGATTATGGTATAATGAGGAGAGAATGCTGAAGGAGGGATGATATGGCTGTTTCGAAGTTTTATGCAGTATGGCGGAAAGAATCCGAAGAAGAGATTGTGAATGCTTTTCAAGCACTCGCTCTAAAGGGGCGAGCACAAATTATTACGACGCCGAAAGAACAGGCGACTCTTTTTGATTTGGAAACGGGTCTCAAGGTTAATCCAAGAAGTAGCCAGAAAAAAGATGGTCGCTATGTAGGTCAACCATACTTTAGTTACTATCCAGGTGAAGAGAGCCCGTTAAAGGGGTTAGAAAGTAGCTTTGAGTATTCTTCTGAGCTGAATGCTTTTATCGAGGCTTTCAAGACTATTGAGAAATTTCAGATTGAATATGACAATCATACGGCTTATATTTTTCTTAAAGCTATTTCTCCGATGCAACGGATTGTATTTGAAGATGAAGACTTTGTTATTCTAAAGCTCTTGATTGATATTGATGAGACTTATCCTTATTCTGAATACTACCGTTTAAATGGTCAACTAGGAATTGAATTTTATAACACCAGAAGACCAGAACCTGTTAAACGGATAAAATTAGCTAAAGAAGGCATTCCCTTGTTTGAAGCCAGAGCTCACTTCCCTGAATCTACTAAAATTTATGTTCCTAAAGAATTTACTTCACCTGAACAGGTTAGAAGTATTGCTGATAGAGTGAGGAAAGTTTATCAGGAAACAAACTATAAACTGTATGGGAATTTTGATAAATACCACATAGAAGCATTTGTCTTTTTAGATGATAATGAAAGGAAGTACAAAACTTTGAAAACTTATGAGGAACAGTGTCAGGAATTGCAGGCAAAAATTGAGAAGTTGGAAGAGAACTTCAATCAAAAAACTGAGAAAGTCAACCAGCTGAGAAAAGAAATTAAGCAAGCCGAAACAATCTTGAGAAACTATCACGAAGAGGAGGAGTATTACAAGAAGTTAGAAAAGGATAATCAAAAACTAGAATCAGATAAACAAAGATTGAAGCAGGAAAAAGGAGAAATTATCTCTAAAAATCAACGTCTAACCAATGAATCACAACGTTTACGTAGACTGAAAAATGTAGCAGAAGAGAAGATAGAGTATTTACAAAAACGATCGTTCTGGCAAAGACTTCTCAATAAATAAAAATAGTAGGTAATGAAACAGTTCTAAAGAAGAGCTGTTTTTTTGATGGAAAGGATAAAGTATGAATTTAGAAGAACTCAAGCAACGGCGAGATGAGCTTGTGCAAGACAATGCTTGGATGGATAATTTAATTAAGGAAAAAGAGGAAGAGTTATGGGAATTGAAGGTAAGAGGTATTGCAGCTTCTGAGCTAGCGAGATCGGCATTGGAATCTGCTTTACGCTCTGCAGGAATTGTAGATACCTTTTACGGCCCAGATAATGGAAAGAAAGGAACAGAATGACACGTTTAGGCAGTGAATTTTTAAAGGCTTTAGATAGCTACGAAAGGCCAGTTTTAGGGTATATGACACTGAGACAGTTAGTGCTACTATTTGGTATCGCATTGACAGTAGTTGTCACAACCATCCTCTATTGGCTGAAGGCACCTGATACTATTCTTTATGGCGTTGATATTTTGTTATTAGCGCCTTTTGTTATTTTCGGGTGTTATTTCGATGAGAAAATTAAAGATAATGTTCGTTTCATGTTAACCAAGCAGGAACGCTCTTATCAGACAGATTATGACAGAAAGGAATACACAAGAAATGAATTTATTCGGCCGAAAGAAAACCCTGAAACTCTCTAAGGAAGAACGGGAACGGGCCAAACGTCTAAGACGTACCATGACGGCATCTACACAGAATAGTCTTAATTATCAATGGTTGATGCCTGATGGGCTCATGAAAATTACAAATGATCAATTTTCAAAGACCTATCGCCTAGGTGATACAAGCTATATTACTGCAACAGATGATGAGCGAATTGATATCATTGAAACAAACGCTGATATTTTTAATTCGCTGGATATTGATAATGATATGCAGCTATTGATCCTGAATCGTCGAGTAGAAAGCAATAGCTTATCTTCTATTCGCTATGATTTGGTTGGAGACGGATATGATGATTATCGTAAAGAATACAATGCGATGATCAATGATCGTTTCTCTCAGGAACAAAATACCTTCAAGGTGGAAAAATATCTGACGATTACTACCCAAACAGATCAGGATCATCAAGCTAGAAGAATCCTAGATGATACAGCCAGCGTTATTGAAAGTCAATACAGTGGCTTAGGAATCTCCTTTAAGGAGTTAGAGGGATTGGATCGTCTTCTTATCTTCCGAAAACTCTTGAGGCGAGAAGGTTTTATTGATTTTAACTATGAAGACATCGCTATTTCTGGATTATCCACCAGGGACTTTGTAGCTCCAAACTATCTGAAGTTTGAAAAAGATCATATGAAAATTGATGATTGTTTCGCAAGGGTGATGTATGTTAGACAATATCCTACCTTCTTGAATGACAAACTGATTAAGAATATCCTGGATACAGGAATTGAACTGGCTATCAGTCTGCATGCTAAGCCCTATGATACTGCAGATGCCCTGAAGAAAATCAAGACAGTTAAGTCAAGTGTACGTAGGGAAATGATCAAAAGTCAGAAGGCTGCCGCAAAAGAAGGTTATGGAAGTGACCTGGCCGTTGGTGGGAAAGCTGTGGAGACATCTCGCGAAACAGAGAAATGGACTGAAGAACTCCAGGACAATGACCAAAAAATGTTTTCAGGTGTGATGACGATTTTCTTCATAGCTGACACTCTGGAAGAGTTGAATATCTACACAGAGCAGGTTCAACGATCTGTCCGTAAGAATACGGTAGAACTGGATAAGTGTTACTTGTACCAGGAAGAATCCTTGAATACCATTCTACCGATTGGAATTCCATTTATCAACGTAAAACGCCGTTTTATGAGAGATATGACTACCAGTAACTTGGCCACACAAGTCCCATTTACCAACGTAGATCTTCGATCTAACAGTCCACGTGCAATTTATTATGGCCAGAATCAACTATCAAAGAACGCTATCACAGTTGACCGTAAGAAAGACTTGAATACAGGTTCAGGTTGTATCTTTGGGACTTCAGGATCAGGAAAATCTGTTCTTGCTAAAGGAGGAGAGATTATTCCTACCAAACTACGTTACCCTGAAGATAATACCATTATCGTCGATCCTGAAGATGAATACAGTGATATTGGCCGAGAATTAGGTGCTGAAATCATCACAATCGCTCCTGGGTCACAACATCACTTCAACTTATTGGATCTACCTGATAAAGACAAACTGCAGGCAGAAGATAGTGATCCGATTGGCCAAAAATCAAACCTCTTATCAACCCTGTTTGAGAATATATTCTCTGAAGTATCAGACGATGAATTTGCGATGATTGACCGTGTAACGAGACAGACCTATGAGGAATTTGAAAAACCAACCTTTAAGGATTGGCAAGCGGTTTTGGAACGTCAACCTGAAGCCGTTGCTAAGGATCTGGCGCTGAAGGCAGAACCTTATACGGTTGGATCAAATGATATCTTTGCACACCCTACAAACGTCAATATGAATAGTCGCTTTATTATCTTCAATCTCAAGCAGTTGAGTGGTAAATTGAAGCCATTTGCCCTCCTGGTGATTCAGGACTTTATCTGGAACCAGGTAGTCAATAACCAAGGTAAAACCATTACATGGTTGTATTTTGATGAGTTGCAGCTCTACTTCAAGAATAAACTTCAGGCAACCTTCTTTACAGAACTGTACTCACGTATTCGTAAATATGGAGCCATCCCAACAGGGATTACACAGAATCCAGAGACTGTTTTATCTACAGAAGAAGGTAGAAAGCTAGTCGCAAACTGTGAGTTTCTAGCCCTCCTGAAGCTGAAACGAACGGACCTGGAAGCCCTGGAGCAGGTTATCCCTCTTACGCCTTCACTAGAGCGATTTGTCTTGCGGCCAAAAGCAAAGGGTACTGGTTTGATTGTGGCTGGAGATACCATTGTCCCATTTGAAAATCCTATCCCTAAAGATACCAAACTGTATCAATTGGTTGCGACAGATGGTTAAAAAAATAGAAAGAGAGGTGATTTCTTTTGTTTGAAAGTGATCCCAAACAATTAAAACAGGAGCGTAAGAGGAGAATCAAAGAAGGAACATCCCTCAATAATAAAAAAGCTCCTAAAGAAGCACGTTTAGACTCAAAAGTTGCATTTAAAAAAGCTAAGAAGAATTATCGCTTAGCGAACAAAGATTATAAACTACACAAAGGACCTCAAGCAACAGCTAGAGGTCTTTTCTTTAAGCAACAACGTGATCGAGCAAAGTTAGAAAAACAAATTGCAACAACGCTCTATAAACGAGCTAAAAAGGCTGATGACAGTTATATCCCTAATCGCCTAAAGAAACGTGCAAAACAAAGTGCTCGAATGAAAGCGAGACACGACGTTGAGAAGACAGTCAGAGATAATGAGATTCTTGGAGACTGGGTTCAGGCGAGGAAAAACATTCGTCAATTTAAGTACCAGGTAAACGCCTCTAAAAGAGCGTTAAATGCTGTAGGAAAATTATCCAAGTATTCAATCAATCACAGCTACGGACAGCTCAATAAAAGCTATAATTTCATCAGAGGGCGAGGGTACACTCGAACACCTAGAGAGTTCTCCTGGGAAGGAAAACTCAGCAAAAAAATGAAACATGCCAAAAAGCGACTGGGACGTTCAAAGTTTGGGAAGGCATCAAAACGTACAGGAAAAGTCTTAAAGTTTGCGACAAAGCCCCTGCGCTTCCTCCTAACCAATCCGTTGGCAGTCAAGTCCTATTTCTTAATGTTCCTCATCTTTGCAGTATTTGGGATATTTATGTCTGTTTTTGGAGGAAGTGGTCCAGTCCAACAAAATGAATTTGACTTGAACAAATCCTGGCTTCAGATTAGTAAGCGTGATAGAGAGAAGTCAAATGATAAGGTTGACTATTGGACGAACATCGATGATATGCTCTTTTTCATGAATTTTCGCTACGGTAGTGATTGGAAACCAGAGAGTTCCTGGAAAGATGGGACAGGTGGAGAATGGGCTGGGACATTAGGTTTTAATCACTATTCTGATGCCTTGAATGACCTTTGGAATCATTTGAATGATGATCCTCATAATTTGAAGAAGATGGCTGACTTATATGGCCCCTCGTCAGATCTCAAGTGGACTAAGTTGAGTGATAGCGAGTTAGAAGAGTATAAAGAGCTAGAGGAGTTGACTAAAGAAGTTGGTCGATACCCCTCTTATCAAGAACTAGCTAATCCATTTTACCAGGAAGACGATCCTTCTTATCAAGCTCCTCTAGTTATCCTGAAGAGATTTGGTTATACCTCTAAGAGTGAAATTTATGAAAAAACACAACTAAAAGCTTCAACAGGACAAGCTCTAAGAGCTCCTATTGACGGTCAAGTCAGTGTGACAGATGATACGACTGTATCCATCAAAACAGATAAAGCCATCTTTACTTATGAAGAGGTAGGAAATATCCGTGTTTCTGACGGTGATCAGGTCAAAGCTGGAGATGAGGTTGGGAAGGTAACGGCAAATGGTTACCAGATCATTCAGTATCAAAAATTGGAGGAAAAAGAGACAAAGGATAAGAAAGAAAAGTGGACATCAGTTAATCCAGGCTTTTACTTTCAATCTGTCACGTACAATCAGACAACCTCAGTCATTACCACACTTAATGGCGATTTGGGGCAAAAATCACGAGCGATAAAAGATTACCTGAAGCAAAAGGTACCAGGGCTAACAGATAATGGTTTGGCAGCCATGCTTGGGAACTTTGCAACTGAAAGTAATATCAATCCTAAACGTGCTGAAGGAGACTATCTTAGCCCACCAGTAGGGGCTGATTCTTCTTCATGGGATGATGAGTCCTGGTTAGCTATAGGAGGACCAGCGATTTATAACGGAAGATACCCAAATATTCTTCGACGAGGTTTAGGATTGGGACAGTGGACAGATACAGCGGATGGTTCCACGAGACATACTCTATTATTAAACTATGCAAAATCTAAGAATAAGAAGTGGTATGATTTGGAACTGCAACTGGATTTTATGTTGGAGGGGGATACTCCTTACTATATCACAGGACTAACTTCAATTCTAACTAGTACAGAGGATGTAGAGACGCTTACAGAGCGTTTCCTGGTTAATTGGGAAGGAAACTCTGGAGATAAGGTCTTAGAGCGCCAGAATAATGCTAAGCAGATCCACGCTTTTCTTACTCAACAAGTTCGAGGAGGTGGAGCGTTAGCATCTTCCTGGAATTTCCCTGCCGAGTATCAGTCAAAAGTGGAGCACCCTCCTACACAAGCTTCTATGACTACACAACAAGGAAGCGGCTACCCAGTTGGTCAATGTACTTGGTATGCGTATAATCGTTTAGTTGAACTAGGAACGATTACAGACTTATCAGGGTCCTATGGTTACCTTGGAAATGGTCAGGATTGGGTAACAAGCCTAGTCGCAAAAGGATGGAAGTACAGTACGTCACCAACGAGAGGGGCTGTTGTATCAATTCTAGGTGGATTTGGTGGGACACCAGGTGGATACGGTCATGTTGCGATTGTGGAAGCTGTGAACCCAGACGGTTCATTCCTAGTTTCGGAATGTAATGTCCAAGGTGTACAGGATAAGGTCCATTTTCGTGTTCTCTATCCAGCTGACTACTATACATTTGCGACACCGAATTAAAAAAGAAAGAAGGTAAATCATGAAAATGATAGATATGGAGAAATTGAAACTCCTGAAAATAGGAGGAATCCTTATAGGAGTTGTGCTAGTTCTAGGATTCGTATTCTGGATTGGAGCAGCAACCTCATCACAAAAGAAAGCTAAACAGGAAGCTGAAACTACGCAACAAGAAACCAAAGCAGAGGGAAGCGAACTAACGCAAGAATATGTAAAGGAATTTTTGACGGCTTACTTCAATAAGCAGGATCTGGGAGAAAATAGAAATCGCTATTTGCCCTATATGACAGAAGCTGCTTACAATCAGGAAGTGAACTCTGAAGAAGAACCAACGGTACAAACCTATAAGGGCTATGTAGTGGATACACAGATGAAGTCTTCTACCATCTACATCGATCAAGAAAACCATGTTGCCCTAGCTCAAGTGAGATACACTCAGACACAGTTACAGAAGAAGTATGATTATACTAACGCCCAAACAAACGTAGGATCTTCAAGAACCATACGGATTCGCTTCAGCAAGCAAGATGGGAAATACCTGGTCAATCATATTGACCCCATTTTGATTGTGGACAGCTTGAACGCCAGCGAAAAGGCGAGTATTCCATCGTTAAACAAACCAATCACTAACCAAACACAAAGTACAGAAGGGAAAAAGGAACAATGACAAAATTAGAAACTTTGGAAAAACAAAAACAGAAAGCGGAAGACCGCTTAGCTGACTATATGGCCAAGGCCAAGAAGGAAGAAGAGAAACTGCAGCAGCTAGAAACTCAAATCATTCTGGCCAAACATGAGGAACGGTCAAACTACTTGGCCGAACATAATTTAACCTGGGCTGATATTGAAACAGCTCTTGCTGAAGGAAAATTGAAAGGAGCTGAAAAACATGTACCGTTTAACCAATCTGACACAAAACACGACCACAACGTATAAGAATCGAGACCTTGTGTATCAAGCCCTGGAGCGAGAAAATGCCAAGGTTAAGCATGAGGGGGCAGAGGCCGTTTTATTGGTAGAGGAACTGGATAAAAAGAATGTAGTGATCTACCAAGAAGATGTCTATTTGCCGTTTGAGGGAATTGTGGATAGCCTCTTCCTGAAGCCTGGTACGTTGAATCACCAGGAGGCCCCAGCAAAAGAAGCAAAAAACTCTTTCTTTAAGCGCCAGCCTGAAACAAAACATGTAGAGAAGACTCCTGAAGAGAAAGCTAAAGCCACTTCCTTGAAACATGAAACTCCCAAACCTCGAACCTCTTCTAAACGCTCTTTTTGGGTGTATTTAGGAAGAGTTCTGGTGTTGTTTGGTCTAGTAGGAAGTCTGACACTTGCTGGCTTATCCCTTACGCTAGTTTACCATCAAGAAAAGCAACTCTCGGCCTTGTCCAAGGAACTTTCAAATCTAAAAACTATTCAGTCAAAAACAGGAGAACTAGATGCCTTTTCACGTTACTTTTTGCCAGCCCTTTACTCTGATAAAGGGAAAATGACTGATTTCGTAGCTCCTCAATTAACGATAGATAGACAAGCAGGTCAACTGCAGTCTGTGATTTTGGAATCTAGCTTGATTGTTGATGAAACAACTTATCAGCTAACCTATGTAGTGGCCGTGAAAGACGGTGAGAATAGAAGTCAGAAACGCTTGGTAGTTACTGTGAAGGAAGAACCTTCAGCACCTTACGGATTCCAGGTTATTGCTAAGCCAGAACTATCCAATTATCCAAAATAAAGGAGGTCTTACATGGATCAAGAAAAAGTCAGTCATTCTCTGGCTTTAAAAGGAAAAGTTACTCTGGAGATGACGATACAAGCTCTGTATGCCCTCGCAAAAGCCCATTATGACAAGAAACAACATAAGGCGGCAAATCGAACTTTTGAAGGGGAGACGCTATTCAATGACTTTATGGCCACAAAATCAAAAAAAGATGTCGAGAAGTTATTAAATAGTGAAGTTCACTTGGCTAAGTTGAAGCATTACCTGGAGGAGTATAAGGTAGGTTTTACTTATCATCAAAAAGATGGTACAAACTATCTCTTCTTTGAAACAAAAAATCGCACCTTGGTAGAAAAGGCTCTCAAAGAGATGTTGGCAGATATCACGAAAAGCCCAGAAAAATTGGAAGAGTTTGCGAAAAAGGTGCTGAAGAAACCACATGAAATGACTCCTGAAGATAAAATCAATTACTATAAGACAAATAAGGTCTATAAAGGAACGATGCCAGTAGTTACGAAGGAGATTGGGAAGGAGAAGACACGATGATTAGAAAACCTATATGGCCCTACCTGGTGGTGGGGCTATTTTCATTTGTTATTTTCCAGTCCTTTTACCATTACTACCAACTTTCGACTGCAGCAGTGCCTTTCATGGGAATGTTGCGGCTTCGTTGGTTGATAGAACACTGGGAACGCTTCTCTTTTGGTGTTTTCTTTGATTCAGGAGCCTTATATGCAGGGTTGATCGGATTCGGCCTCCCAATGCTTGTCTATGCTTCTATGGATAAGAATTTATATCGTCAGGGAGAAGAGCAAGGTAGTGCTCGTTTTGCGACTTTGAAGGAAATGAGACGGTTTGAAGACGTTGATTTTGAGAAGAATATGATTTTTTCAAAACAGGTCAAAATGGGACTATTTAATTTTCGCTTAGCCTATAATGTCCAGCTTAATAAAAATGTGATTGTCATTGGTCTTCCAGGAGACGGTAAAACCTTTACTTTTGTATTGCCAAATTTAATGCAGATGAACTCAAATTTTGTTGTGACAGATCCTAAAGGAAACCTGGTACACGAAGTTGGGAAGATGCTGGAGAAAGCTGGCTATGCTGTTAAAATCTTTGATTTGATTCGGCTCAAGAATTCAGATCGGTTTAATCCTTTTCATTACATGAAGTCTGAGCTAGATATTGATCGTATCTCTGAAGCAATTACTGAGGGAACAAAGAAGAGCGAGCATACTGGAGAAGACTTCTGGGTTCAAGCAGAGTTGATGCTTCAACGGGCATTGATTGGTTATCTCTATTTTGACTCTAAGGATCCTGAAACTGGAGTCCAGTTATATATGCCAAACCTGGGCCACGTTGCGGATCTATTAAGAAATATGTATCGAGAGGATCCAGATGTACCAAGCCCTGTCGAGCAGATGTTTGAAGAACTGAACGAACATCAACCTAACAACTATGCTTATAAACAGTGGAAATTATTCCAAAACTTCAGAGGCGAGACAAGAAACAGTGTGGTAGCGATTTTGTCTTCTCGTTATTCTATCTTCGACCACGAAGATGTCCGAAACTTGATTAGTGAGGATACCATGGAAATGGATACCTGGAATACGAAAAAGACAGCCGTTTTTATTGCTATTCCTGAAACCAATAACGCCTTTAATTTTCTTTCATCAATCTTGTTTGCGATTGGTTTTGAGGTTCTTACACATAAGGCTGATGATATCTTGCAAGGGAAAGTACCTGGCTACAGTAGAAAAAATCTTCGCCACATTCAGTTTATCTTCGATGAGTTTGCGCAAATTGGCCGTATACCAAACTTCGCCCAGGTTCTATCTTCTATTCGTAGCCGTGAGATGTCTATTAAGATTATCATCCAAGCTGTCAATCAGCTAGAATCACTATATAAAAGCGATTGGAAGACCATCTTTAATAACTGTGCTACTCACCTATTTTTAGGGACAAATGACAAGGATACGATGGAATACTATTCCACAAGGTCAGGTAAGCAGACTATACGCACTCGATCCACTTCAAAATCGCATAGTTATCGGAACGGATCCTCAAGTGAAAATAAACAAATTCAAGGCCGTCCCCTTCTAACTCCAGATGAAGTAGCAAGAATTGGGGTAGAAGAAGGATTGGTCTTTATTTCTAAACAGAATGTCTTCAGAGATAAAAAAGCAAGTGTCTATGATCATCCTAGAAAGGCTGAGATTGCAAGTTCTCCTGAAGACAAAGAAAACTGGTACGAATACACTCGAAAAGGAACAGACATCGATGGCTTGCTTTTATATGCCAACGATTTGACACCGCAGCTAAAAGAATTATTCGTGGCCTAACATACAGAAAGGATAGTAGGATGGAAACACCTAAAACACAATTAGGATACCTGGAGAGTATCTCGCAGGTTCTAGCATTAAAGCTAGAAAATTTAGCCACAGAACGTTATGCTATTTGGCAGCTACTTATACAGGCAGATGAGGAGAGTTTTTATCAATTAGCTCCTCATCTTTTTGTGACAACGAATCAGGGAGATCCATTAGTTGTTAGTGAACTAGATGCAACTCCTGAGGGTTATCTTTTATTCAAGGAATTGGTCGAGGAGGAAACAGGATGGTTTTAACAAAAGCACAGGCAAAATCGCTGGATATTTTAGAAGTAGCTCGTAGTCTCGGAATGGAAATGAAGAGAAAGTCACACCGAGAGTATTACTGGGCCGAGCATGACTCGTTTAAGATTGATACTGTGAAAAATACCTGGCATTGGTATTCTCAAAACCTATTTGGCGATACTATCAATCTCGTGCAACAAATGCAAAATGTCAGCTATAAAGATGCTATGGTATTCTTGGAGACAGGTTCCTTTCCTGAAGCAAAACCAGTAGAGGAAGAACGTAAACCTTTCAACTATACACTAGCACCTTACGAACAACCATTTGTGGAGGCGAGAACCTATCTCAAGGAGATTAGAGGTCTCTCTGATGATACAATCGACTTCTTCCTTGAGAAGGGAGTATTAGCCCAAGCTAAACGTAAGGACAAAGAGGGCGTTATAGAAGATGTATTAGTTTTTAAATACTTGGATAGAAATCAGCAACTGGTAGGTGCGAGCCTTCAGGGCCTTGTCCCTGATCAAGAACGTCATCCAGGTAAGGGCTACTTGAAACAAATCATGTATCAATCAGAGGCTATCAGTGGCTTAAACGTTTCTATAGGCTCTCCTGAGCGTTTAATTGTGACAGAGGCACCAATTGACCTTATGAGCTATTATGAGCTTCATAAGGGCGAATTAAACGATGTTCGACTGGTTGCGATGGAAGGATTAAAAGAGGGAGTATTATCCCACTATGTTCTTGAAATGTTACAGGATCGAGGGGAGATTGCGATGGATGAAAGGGATTATACCAAGTCTAGCGAACTAACACGTACCTCGAGATTCCTATCTGTTGCAGCGGAAACCTCCACACTTTTCCAAGATCACAAATACGATGATCTCATCACGCTGGCAGTTGATCGAGATAAAGCAGGTACAGATTTTATCACCAAACTACGGGAGAAGAAAATCCCAGTTGTCGATGCAAGACCACCAAAACGTGAAGGCCAAGAGAAGACAGACTGGAATGAGATCCTGAGGCAGGAAAAACAAATGGAGAAGACTGAGGAAATTCACTCATCAAGTTCTTTTCCTGATACCAGCCACCTTTCTCCTGAAGATGCAGCGTGGTTGAAGGAAAACTGGAATAATATAGGTTTTTCAGTAGAGCCTAGAAAACAAATGGTTATTGATTCGGACAAAACAGTGACCTATGAAAAACCTTCCAATCCTCTTGGAGATGGTAGGGAGCCCAAAAAACAAATTCAGAGCACAGAAAAAGCTCCTGAGAGTTCCCAGGAGCAAATGAATGATAGGGCCAGTGGTGGAGAGGGCTATTCACAGCATGATGCTGTAGGCAGTGCCGAACCTGAAGCTGAATTATCAGCAACCTTTGAGCAAACTGTTGCCAGTCACCCGACATCACCCTATCGTTACTTACATTTTAGCACAACTTTTGAGGAAGTGCAACGAAGACAATCGAAATACCATCCAATTACAGCTGATGATTTGAAAAGAATGAATCAGTACGCTGGTTCTATTCAGAAATCATCTCAATGGTATTTAGAGGAATTAGCGAATAGTAAAATCTATTATTTCTATTCCAATAATGGAGAGGTGAGTTTGCTAGATGTTAATTTTAAACGAGAAAACTTTTTACACTTAACAGGAATCAGGCCAGTTGTTCCAGGTAGGAATGCTGGAGATTTTGTAGTCGATTTTGCTGAGGGAAGGGGAGACTATAATCAAATACTGGTTAGTAATAGTCTAAAAGAAAAATTACAAGTTATTCCTATGCTAGAGGATATTCTTGATCCTAAATCGTTTGTTTTGGATAACTTAGACGAAGTGAGAATTGCGCAACGACTTAACTTTTCAGAAGCTATCAAGAGTAAAGACGAGGATTTCTTGCTTCTTTTCAAAGATATAGGAGAAGAACGTGTCCCTGCATCTCTCATGAAAATCAAGAGAGATCTAAAAGTTGATGTAGAGAAAACTAAGGAAAAAGTTATACTTGCTGTCTTTCGTGAACGTGATGGTAATATTGAACAGTTGTCTATCAATGAGGATTATGTCAAGGATAGAGGAAATGAGTTGCAAACCATTTTGAAAGATGGCTTGTTTGAAGAAATCAAGCTTGATACAACTAAGGGAATTGAACAAATAACTCCTGAAAACACACTGAATGGCTTACTACTTGATTCAGCTATGTTTACTCAAGTCCTAGATACTGTCTATAATTTAGGTGTGCCAGGTGACATCTCAAAAACTCCAGAAGAATTTCATCAAGCCTGGAATCAGTATCTTGACTATGCGAAACGGTACAATGATAAATTTGACCAGATTGTTGCTGCAGCTGGAGAAGATCATCTTCTAGACACAAATTCAGATTTTTATAAAGAATGGAAACAAGATCATATCTATAAAGAAAACTACCATGTACGCCTTCAATGGGCTGAGGAGCGCCCAGATGGGCCTAAATTGCCCTTTAAAGAAACAGATCTGATATCTTATCAAGATTTTGCTAGAGAGCTTTACAAGGCCAATCAGAGCTTCTATCCGTTACATCAGGAAGGACTAAAACAAGTGACTGATGGTCGCCCAGAAGGTTACATCTCTCCAACTAAGATCCAGTTTAGTATCTACGCTCCCGATGGTGAACTGATCCAGGATGGCATCCGTTACGATATTGGGAATGAGATTAACCCAATCGCTCACAAAGGAAGACTTGGAACACGAGAAATGAGAGAGTACCCAGAATTGATGAAGATAGATGGGGCCATATTCACTCCGTATCATCTGGAGAGATTGGCGAGTGAGTTAGATATTTCTCAGTTCAGTTACGCTTTAGAAGATACTCTTTACGCAGATCAACTTCTATCCCAACTCCCATTTGGAGATTTGGAAAATAGTCCAATTGGATTTACAGATAGTAGTCATGATGGTCGCCTTGGATTTATCTCTTTTGATGGAATGGATAGTGTTGAGGTCGAAAATCTATCTGCTTGGTTTGAGAAGTTGGGAGTCAAAGACTCACCTATGGAACAATTGGCCCTTATTGAAAAATGGCAAAAAGAAATCAAAGGTTTATCAGAAAAAGTTGAACAAACGATCTCCACAGTCCGAGAAGAATTTGAGAAATCACAAGAGGAAGAAATCAAACTAGAAGAACAAGGCTACAACAAGCAGGAGTTGGAACATGATGCGGATGCTGATGGTGTTTCTGATGAGGAGGAGTTGCTTCAGGGAACGAATCCGTATGATTTTAGATCGAAACCAGGTTCTAAACCAGAGGGCGAGGAGAGTCTACAAGCGGACGAAGTTGTGTTAGCAGCTGGCAGTCTTGCAGTCGCAGATTTTATTCAAAATAAAGATATGGCAGGATTAAGTCGTCATTTTAAAGAAGGGATTAAGGAGTTTCTGGATTCAGATAAGTACAAAGACTATCTAACGAAAATGAGCCAACTAAATAATTATTCTAATCGCAACTTACGCTTAATTCTTGCACAAAATCCTGAAGCAAGGCAAGTAGCTTCTTTCAAGCAGTGGAAAGAAAACTTTGGTCGCTATGTGAAAAAAGGTGAGAAGGCTTTACGTATTTTTAAACCTATGACGAAGATCAAAAAGGATGAGAATAACCAACCAATATTGGATAAAAATGGGAAACCAGAAACAGTTACATTCTTTGGTTTGGTACCAGTTTTTGATGTTAGTCAGACAGAAGGAAAGGAGATGCCAAAAGCTGCAGAAGTGAAAGAACAGCTGACTGATTTGGACTATGCAAATCTTTACCGTGCCCTGATGGCTATTGCA
>ERZ773005.636-NODE-636-length-24569-cov-5.767113_pt1 | contig 24569 bp, 18 predicted proteins | sample MGYA00580666_ERZ773005 | MGnify/ENA primary metagenome ERZ773005 (study PRJEB29015, sample SAMEA2737999) | human oral metagenome | biome: human oral; feature: human-associated habitat; material: dental | place: China | collected 2061 ...
ACGGTTTTTTAGGTGAGCGGCCGCTCTTTTTGACGATGTGGCGGCTCCTCCTCACGTTCGCGGCAGGGGACAGCGCGCAGCAGGACGTCGCTATTTTGCCCCATGAATATGGGAAGTTCCAGCGCGATACCGTAGATCTTACGGATTGGATATGGCACCAGATCGAATGGTTCTGCCTCTTGGAAGAAGATCGAAATTTCCTCGGCGACGACGCCTATCGGCAGGCGCGCGCCTGGCTCAAGGAAAACGCCGCCGTCGCCGCCGGGCATGAAGCCGATCTTCCGGCAGCGCTTTGGGAACAGTATCAGGCGATTTTAGCGCAGCTGGAAGAATAGAGCCGGCAGAAAAATACAAAAGAACGGAAAAATAATGGACGGCATTAGCAATTCGTTTTACACCGTCAGGAGCGGTCAAAGCAGGAAATGATTTAAGATTTCGGGATTTTTTCCCGATACATACTTATAGAGCCAAGAAGGCTGATGAATGGGGAGACAACGATGCTATCAAGGAAGACGCGCCAACAGGCAATAGAGCTTATGCAGGCTGTGAATGCGGGCGTTGTGCGTCTTTTTTCACCGGGAGGAGCCGCAATGCTGGAAGAAGGCATTGCGGCTCTTTCGGCTATACGGGACATTTGCTGGCAAGAGCTTCCCGCCGAGCGGTTCGGGTTTTACCGTGACGCTACAGATACTTTGCATACGGCGCTAAAACAGCTCCAGTCGGATGGGAAAAGCGATATAGTGGAGCTTTGCCATCAGCTGTTGGAAGGTCTTATCCGTGAACTGCGCGCGGAGCCGGTCAAGAAAGAGATCGTGTTCCTTCCGTACAAGGCGTCGATGTGGGACAGCCTGGAAAGTATCTGGCAGGCGGCCGTCGCTGATAAGGAACACTGCAACGCCTACGTCGTCGCGATCCCCTACGCCGATCTCACACCTGAGCATACGGCGAAGGAATGGCACTGCGAGAAAGAACTTTTTCCAAAATACGTTCCCGTCCTCGATTTTCGCACCGTCAACCTTGAGAAGATGCACCCGGACGTCATTTTCATTCATAATCCGTACGATGGGGCAAATCGTGTGACATCCGTCGATTCACATTATTATTCAAGTGAGTTGAAAAAGTATACGGAAACGCTCGTCTATGTGCCTTATTTTGTTTCTGGCCCGGGGATAACGCCAGCACTTTGCCAGGCGCCGGGTATCGTGAATGCGGACTATGTGATGCTGGAAACGAAAGCCATTAAAGAGCAATATGAACGAAATTATCCCGGCGGAGAGCCGCCGAAGGGAAAATTTTTGGCTTTAGGGTCACCGAAATACGATAAAATATTGGCCGGAAAGAAAAAAAACTATCCTCTCTCCAAAGAGTGGCAACGGCTTGTTGAAGGAAAGAAAATTGTCCTTTACAATACGAGTCTGAGTGCGGCCCTGCAGTATAGTGATGAGGTTGTGGGTAAGCTCCGACAGGTGCTTGATTTTTTTCATCAGCGCGAGGATGTCATCTTATGGTGGCGCCCGCATCCTCTGATGAAAGCCACGTTTGCTTCCATGCGCCCCCAATATGCGTCTGAATATTGTCAAATAGAAGAACAATACATTGAAGAGGGATGGGGAATCTATGATGATTCGCCGGACGCCTCCCGAGCCATTGCCTGGGCGGACGCATATTATGGCGATGACAGTTCCGTTATCCATTTATATCGCAAAACGGGCAAACCTATGTTAATAGAATATATGCCGACGATGGCAGACGAAAGGTATCATCGGTGGTTCCCGATGGTAGCTTACGATGGAGATATGGCCTGGTTCATTACGAGCGCAAACCTTTTTTCCGGTCTGTACCAATTGGATATGAAGACCGATGAAGTAACCTTTCTGGCTGAATTGCCGGGTTCGTATGCGCAGATGATTGAGTATGGCGCGATTGGAAAAATTGGGACGAAAATCGTTATTCTGCCTTTTTATTGTCAGGAAGGGGCTTTGGAGTATGATCTGGTCAGAGGGGATTTCCAGACCATTCCTTTGCCGCCGGATGCATGGCTTGGCGGCAGCCAGGCAGAAGCGTTCGGGAATACGTTTCAATATAGAGATTCTTTATATTTTATTGGCAATGCTAACGGTCTTATCGTAGAATATAACGAAACAAAACGATGTCAGTTTCATACCGCGTGGGCGGATGGACTGGCAATTCCGGTGGAAAAAATATGCTTTTCCGGGAATGCAGGCGTACAAATCGCCGGCCATGTTTATTTGCCGGTGATGGGGATGAATCACATTCTGGAACTTGAGCTTGAAACCATGCGGGCTACGCTTCATACTTTGCCGGAAGATATAGCGTCGCTGACGCTTTCTTATGATGGGGAAGATTTTTGGGTTACACCGTACCAGGGCAATCGCACGATCTGTTGGAAGTTGACAAGCGGGAAAACGAAAACATATTTGTTGCCGGTTCCCGCGGAAACGGTATTCGGTTTTGCTCGTTCGATTACGATGCAAGGGCGACAGGTATTTTTCCCCTTTTTGCGGTCAGAGATTTTGTCAGTCGATAAGAAAACGGGGGAGGTGCGACGGGAATACGAATGGGAAAAGCAGTATGGAACGGTGCTATATCAGGATAATTGTTTTTCCGTGCAGCAGGCGGATGACGCCGGAAAAATTTTCCTGGCGTATCTGTATTATCATCGTTCTTTGCTGGAAATCGATACGTCGCGCAGCATCATGCGGGAACACAAGGTGAGGTTTTCCTGGTTACAAGATATTTCTCGTTGGGAAACCTCTAAGGCGCGAATCGCGAATGCCATACATTATGAACGGTATGGTATGGGGATACGCGATTTCTTGCAGCTTCGACCAGCGGTGGAGCAGACGATAGAAAATGGCGGAACCGAAGCGGGGCAACGGATATACGATTGGTTAAAAAATGAACATATCTGTGGCATGCACAATGGGGATTGAGGATGGATATTTGATCCCGGCTACTTTATAATGACAGGGAGAGATCATGGTGAAAATCATCTTATTCGGAGCGGGAGAAAACGGCACGAAAGCTTTATTCGATATCGGCGTGAAGCATATTTTCTGCGTGGTGGATACGCATAAAACGGGCACGTTGTATGGTTGCCCGATAAAAAATTTGGAGGATCTTGAAGGCGAAAATAAAGAAGAAATGCTTTTTTTGATTACGCCGCTGCAATATAAAAAAGAGATCGCCGATGAGCTGGTCCGGCACGGATATCGTAAATTTATCGCGTATACGCCTATATACGGAACGCTCCTTCATGAGGCGCTCGAGGCGGAGGGCTGGGGGCGGCTGTACAACGATTTCATGCTTAACGATGTAGTGCAGGCGATTATCAGCGATAAGCTTAATTGCTGGACGCGCGAGATGTTGAAAATAACTGAATGGGGGGAGGGGGGATATGTCCGCGTTTTAGAAATTGGCTGCGGCAGCGGGAAAAGCACCCTGGCTTTAGCCAAGCGCGGAAGAGTCTGCACCGCGATCGACTATTCCGAAGCCAGTATTCAGCTGCTTAATCAGGCAAAAGAACAATTGGGGCTTGCGGTCACGGCGAAAATTGTGGATGCGCGAGAGAAATTGCCTTTTGACGACGGCGCGTTTGATTTCGCGTTTCAGGCAGGACTGTTGGAGCATTTTGAACGTGAGGAAAGGATTCGCTTATTGAACCTGTGGAAGCCGGTTTGCCATATAATGGTGTCGATGATCCCAAACGCGAATTCCGTGCCGTACCGCCTTGGGAAGGCGATGCAGGAACAGGCCGGGGAGTGGCCGTATGGAAAGGAATTGCCGCAGCCGACCATGATCGAGGAGTTCCTCGCCGCTGGGTATCATTCCTTGCGCGAATACACGATCGGGGTAGAAGACGCTTTGACCTTCCTGCCGCCGGATCACTACATGCGGGCAGCCTTTGAGCGCTGGTACGCGGAGGGGAATGGCGAAGATCTTTTTGGGCAGGGATATTTGCTGGTTACGATCGGTGAGGCGTAAATAAAAGTCGCGATCATGATGTTTTTTACGACGTAGGGGATTACGGATGCAGGATATTGACGAAAGCTTAAATAATATCATATTGAAGTATGCGCTTGACCTGTATTATCCAAATTTTCGCAAGCGGTTCCAGGCAGAAAAAATCATGAAAGATTTTTTTCGGGAACAGACGGGAAAGATCGCTTTCGTTGCTTCTTTTGCGAGTGATTTCTATCACATCCGGCATTTTGTGACGGAAAAAATGGCGGCGGATTATTTCTTGTGTGAGAAAACAAACCGATATGAGAATTATGCGTCAGTTTTTCATACGGACAAGCTTGCCGGGGTCGACTGGCAGCAATATGACAGAGTGATCGTTGTCTCGCTGGATGGGGCGTCGTTTCTCAAGCATTGGCTGCGTGAGCATGGGATCCGCTATATTTTTTTGTATGATCTGTTTGAACGAAATGGCGTCGTATTTGATAAGGAATGGGACTCGATTCTGCCGGATCCGGCGATGGAATGGTGGACGTACTATGACGGGGATCCGCCCAAGCAGAATTATATTGTCATGGAGCTTTTAGAGCAGCTTTATGAATATCAGGCGGCAAAGGAGGCGGCGGATCAACGGCTGCATCTGCACAAGGCATATTTTCTGGCGCTTTATATCAGAGATTTTATCCTTGCGGCTAAATGCGCGGCACGATTAAAGGAAATAGGAGCACCACAGGCGGGGTCATGGAAGGAAATTGAGGCGCTGCTGGCAAAAATCAGGGAAAGGCTCCAGTCTTCGGAGAAAAAGGACATCATGGTTCTGTGGACGGATGCGATGCCCTATGAGGATATTGCCCGGATACCATTCCTGAAAAATAAAATGACCGAGGGCATTTGCTTCGATAATATCTTTACGGTGTGCCCGTTTACAAACCCGACGTTCAAGGCTCTGCTGTGCGGGAAAATGCCGGTGGATGACGATACTTATTCGATTAAGGCGATCACGGAGGAGAACAGCCCCGTTTATCAAGTGTTGAAAGCACATGGCTACGATATCCGTATCGTTGGGGATTGGCTGACCGTGCGGCCGGAGGAAAGTTCTTCGCTCTGTCATATTCCTTATGAGCCGGCGACGTTAGGGTTATGGGATCTTTGGCGCAATCTCATCGGCAGCGCAAAACCGGTATTTTGCATCGTTCATAATCTGCAGGAATCACATTCGCCGTTTCTCTCGCCAGCGGTTTCAGACGGTGATATGGATAAGGCGCATCTGCGGTTTGAACGATCCTGCGGATGGTTAAGCGAACAATATGCCTGGTACTTGCCCTCGCTGTCGAAGAAGACGCTAAAGTTCTATCTGACGGATCATGGGAAAGGTTTATATAAAAACCGGTTCCATACCTATTTGGTGATTGAAGGAGAAGGCATTGCACCTCGACGCATTACGGATTTATGTTCCTTCGTGGATTTTCATCGCCTTTTAGCTCAGCTTTTGCAGCATCATACGGTAAATGAAAAGGAGCTTCGGCGCCAGTATGTTGAAGTACAGGATCTGGACACCTATAATGCGGGGTCAGCAGCTCGATTGATTGCAGGAAAAGAGGCGATTGACCCTTCTTTCTTTGGCTATCACGGTCTTGTTACGGACGAATATATTTACCTTCATTTTACCGATGGGCGCGAATGGTTTGTTCGACGGGGAAGTAGGGCGCCCGAGCCGAATCTTTTTGGCAGTTATATTTGTGATGCAGAGGCCATTGCGCCATTTCGCGAGATCATTCGGCAAAAGGAGGTCAAAGCGCCGTCGTTTGAGCAAAAGTTAAAATATTCCCGCTATGTGCACACGATCTTTGACCGGGCGAAAACGCATAACTTCCAAAAGAAGGCGTTGCTTGACGACTGGCTGCGTCCGTATCCGCCGGGCAGTGTTCTGATACGCACGGGGGGCGACTACGCTTTGCGCCTTTATGGGTTGCTTTCCGCAGAGGTCCGAAAAACGATCGGTGGATTTGTGGATATCGACCGTAACTGTATGGGGGCAGGATTGGGCTTTCCGGTGTATACGGAGCTAAAGGAGGTTCCCACGGATACGCGGGCGATTCTCCTAGCGGGACGGGAAACGATCATGGCGCAGCTCCGTGCGGAAGCGGCTGCCGCTAAGGGGAACTTCGATGTTCTTGATCCGTATGAGTTCCTCGCCGCGCATGGTATTGTGTGCCGCCATGGGGCGGGTGATTTTGAACCGGCGGAAGAGGACTATGACGTCGGATTTCCTTTTGCTGAGGTCGCTTATTAAAGTGCGGGAGAGGCGTATCAGGGAAGATGGAGGCTGTTTATGAGTAATTTGACCAGGGGAACGGTCTATTGGATCACCGGGTTATCCGGTGCGGGGAAAACGACGCTCGGCATGCTTCTCTACAATATGATGCGGGCGAAGAAACCAAATGTGTTTCGGCTTGACGGCGATATTGCCCGATGGGCGTATAACGATGTAACTGATTTCAGCATTGAAGCGCGGCGCGAATGTGCCTTTCGCCACGCTCGGGTCTGTAAGATGATCGCCGATCAGGGGATTGATGTGATCTGCTGTACGATCAGCCTGTTTCACGACGTGCAGGCGTGGAATAAAGAGAATTTGGCGCGTTATGTTGAGATATTTCTGGATGTTCCCATGAATATCCTCGTGCAGCGGAATCAGAAAGGGCTTTATTCGCAGGTGAAGGAAGGCAAGACGAAGAATGTCATGGGCGTGGATCAGAAGCTGGAATTGCCGCAAGCCCCGGACATCCATTTTATCAATGACGGTCGTCTGGCGCCGAAAGAAGCGGCGATGAAGATTTATCAGGAGATTCTTTCCGTTGAGGAACGGAAAGATATACCGTGGGAGGCGTAATGATGGAAAAAACGAAGAAGCCGCTTGTCTATACATGTTTTTGTACGGACAACATTCACGAGGGTCATTTGAATATCCTGCGGGAAGCGAAGAAACTTGGTGAGGTCATCGTCGGGGTGCTTTGTGATGCGGAGATGGTACGTTACAATCGTTTTCCGATAAAAACAACGGAGGAACGCGTGGCGATGGTGCGAGAACTGCCGGGCCTGAAGGATGTTGTTGTCCAGGACACCATCATGTATGATAAAGTGATTCGCGAGCTGCACCCGGACATCGTCGTTCACGGGGATAATTGGAAGACCGGCCCGATGTCGGTCATACGGCAAAACCTTGTCAATCTTCTGGCGGAATACGGCGGCAAACTGACGGAGATTCCCTATACGATCAATGCAGCGGTGCAGAAGGTCGATCGGCAAATGAAAGAAAAAATGGCGATGCCGGAGCTGCGGCGATCGCGCCTGCGGCGGCTCCTCAAGCTCGTGCCCATCGTCAAGACGATCGAGGTGCACAGCGGGCTCACGGGGCTGATTGCGGAAAAGACGATCGTGGCCTCGGACGGCGCCATCGACCAGTTCGACGCGATGTGGATCAGCTCCCTTTGCGACAGTACCGACCGAGGAAAGCCAGACATTGAGCTGGTCGATATGACCAGTCGGTTCCGCACGATCAATGATGTCATGGAGGTTACGACGAAGCCGATCATCTTTGACGGGGATACCGGCGGGATGATTGAGCATTTCGTTTACACGGTCCGCTCCTTAGAGCGGATGGGCGTTTCGGCGATCATCATTGAGGATAAGACCGGGCTGAAGCGAAACTCCTTGTTTGGGACGGAAGTTGAGCAGACCCAGGACACAATCGAGCATTTCTGTGAAAAGATCACTGCCGGGAAAAGGGTGCAGCTTTCCGACGATTTCATGATCATCGCTCGGATTGAGAGCCTGATCCTTGGCAAGGGACAGGCCGATGCACTGGAGAGAGCCGAGGCCTATGTGGCGGCGGGGGCGGATGGGATCATGATCCACAGCCGGAAACAAAGCCCGGACGAGATACTCGCTTTCTGCGACGCTTTTCGGGCGAAGGATAAGAAAACGCCGATTGTCGTCGTTCCGACGTCCTTTAATACGATTACCGAGCAGGAGCTCTCGGCGCACGGCGTCAATATTGTAATTTACGCCAACCAACTCATGCGCGCCGCGTTCCCCGCGATGGAGAATGTCGCGCGGGACATTTTGCGCTATCACCGGGCGAAGGAAGTAGACGATCAGCTTCTCTCCATAAAGAAAATTATTACTCTGATCGATAAGATGTGAGGCGTGACATGGAAAACAGCAACGAAAAAATGGGCAAGGACATCGACTTAGCGGAGCGGGTTCGATTAAAGAAGGCGAATAGGGATAATCTGTATTCGCTGGAGCCGCCCTTTCCCAAGACGAATTTTTTGATGGAACTGTCCAATGTATGTAATCACGCCTGCATTTTCTGTACCCACCAGAAAATGCAGCGAAAAATCGGGCGCCTGAATAAAGCGCTGGGCTTTGATATTTTGCGGCAGGCCTATGAGCTGGGGACGCGGGAGGTTGGCTTCTACGCGACAGGAGAGCCGTTTCTGATCCCGGAGCTGCCCGAATACATAAAAAAGGCGAAGGATATCGGCTATACTTACGTTTATTTGACATCAAACGGGGCGATGGCGACGCCGGAGCGTATCCGTGCCGTCATCGACGCCGGCCTAGACAGCATTAAGTTTTCCATCAACGCGCCGCAGCGCAAGCTCTATAAATTTATCCACGGGCAGGACGATTTTGAGAAGGTCGTGGCGCATCTGAAATATCTGAACGAATATCGAGAGCAAACGGGGCGGGCGTACAAAATTTACGTTACAGGGATTTTGACTCGATTTACGGAGCATTTGCAGGATAAGTACCACGAGCTCTTTGACGATCTTTCCGACCAGGTCGTTTTTAAGTACGTCTATAATCAGGGCGGCTACATGCCGGAGATCGACACGCTCCTTCGCTGCGATTGCGATCACGAGGAGCGACGGCGCTGTAATCTGCCTTTTGACGCGATCTCCGTTACGCAGGAGGGGTACCTTTCCATCGAAAACGCCGACTACGAGAACATGCTGGTCGTTGCCGATCTGAACAAAGTATCGCTCCGGGACGGCTGGTACGGCGAGAAGATGAAGGAGATGCGCCGCCGCTTTTTAGAGGACGACTTAGGCGGAACGCTCTGCGATGGCTGCGTCCACCACGAATGTCGCCCGGCTCGCCCCATCACGCCGGAATACTCTTCCGTCAAGGGCGAGTATGTTTTCACCGATACGTTGGTGCGCGGGCGCATCGAAAACGGTGACCTCACCGTCTATGTGCCGATGGCGGCGGACATCATCCACCCGGGGCATATCAATATCCTGAAAATGGCGGCTCGCTATGGGAAGGTCATCGTGGGCCTTTTTACCGACGAGGCGATCGCGTCGTATAAGCGTGTGCCGTACATGACGTTTGACCAGCGAAAGACGATCGTCGAGAACATCAAAGGCGTGGCCGAGGTTGTGCCGCAGGTAACGCGGGATTACGAAGACAATCTTCGCCGTTTAAAACCTGATTTCATGGTCCACGGGACAGACTGGCGTGAGGGGCCCCTCGCCGACGTGCGGGCGAAAGCCATTCAGATCATGGCAGAATGGGGCGGCCAAGTCATTGAACCTGAGTACACAGCGGGGGTGTCCTCGACGATGATTCAGCAAAAGATTGTGGAGCGCGCACGGACGGAAAAGGCAGGCATGCAATGAAGGTACAGGAATTCACAGCGCTTTTGGGAGCCGAATTTTACGCTGGTGTGCCGGATTCCTTGCTGCGTCCCTTGGGCGATTACCTGGTGAATACTTACGGCACGGATCCGCGCCATCATATTATCGCCGCGAACGAGGGGAATGCGGCGGCGCTGGCGGCGGGATACTATCTCGCCATGGGGAAAGCCGCTGTCGTCTATATGCAAAACAGCGGCGAAGGGAATGCCGTCAATCCGATGGCGTCGCTTCTTCATAAAAAAGTGTACGGCATCCCGGTGATCTTCGTTATTGGCTGGCGCGGCGAACCGGGGGTCAAAGACGAGCCGCAACACGTCTATCAAGGCGAGATAACGACCCGCCTCTTGGACGTGATGGACATTCCTTACTTGATTTTGCGCCGCGATACGCCGCGGGAGGAGATAGTGGCGCGGCTGGCGGAATTTCACACCATCCTCGCCGCCGGACGGGACGTGGCGATCATTGTCGCCAAGGACGCGCTGACCTATGAGGAAAAGCGCGTTTATCGCAATTCCTATCCGATGCAGCGTGAGGAGATTTTGCGGACGATATTGAAGATCGCTGGGGACGCCGCCATCGTCGCAACGACGGGGAAAGCGAGCCGGGAACTCTTTGAGCTACGTGAAGCGATGGGCATGGGACACGCGCACGATTTTTTGACCGTCGGTTCCATGGGACACAGCTCCTCGATTGCGCTCGCCATCGCTCTGCAAAAACCGAAGCGAGCCGTCTGGTGCGTCGATGGGGATGGCGCGGCGCTCATGCACCTCGGGGCGATGGCGGTTATTGGGCGCGCCCGGCCGCAGAATCTCATCCATGTGGTCGTCAATAACGAAGCCCATGAGAGCGTCGGTGGGCTGCCGACGGGAGCCCCTAGCGCTGATTTGGCAGCGATCGCAGTGGCGTGCGGCTATGACCGCGCGGAGAAGGCAGCAGAGCCATCGGCGCTGGAAAAAATATTATCAGATTATGCTGCAGGAAGTGGCCTGCGCTTCATAGAAGCAAAGTGCGCCATCGGCGGACGCGTCGATTTAGGGCGGCCAAAGGGGACACCAGAAGAAAACCGCGCCGCGTTTATGGCGTATCTTGCGGGAGAATGAGCAAAAAACAGGCGATGATGGGAAGGGGGATTTGAGTGGAGCGTATTGGGATTTACGGCGCGGGGAGCAATGGCATTTCATTGCTTAAAACCTTACAGGAAGGGCAAGTAAGTTTTTTTGTCGATCAAGACGAGCAGAAAACCGGCATGACGCCGTATGGAAAGGAGATTCTCCCCTTACAGGAAGGATTGGTACGCGCGCAGAAAGAAAAAATTCGGCTCGTCGTTTCGGTGGAGGATAAAAAGGTCTGCGAACTGTTGCAGAAAGAGTTTCCTGCCGTGTCATGGAGCCATTTTTCTGATTATCTTCAGGAGGGAGAGATAGCGCAACGGCGCAGGAAAAAAGTATGGAATGATTACGCCTATGATTTTTCGTTGCGGGACAATGTATTTTTGCGCAAGGATGTGACGGGCTTTCGGCAAGAATTTTATGATGATTTTAACCGTGCGCTGTGCGAGGCAATGGAATATCGCCCGGCGCAGGTGGCGGCGCTTTTTCGTGACAGTGAAGAAGAACGAGCCAAAGAGGCGCTCGCTTCCCCTATGTCCGTGCCTGACGCCGAAGGGCTATATCCCGATGAGCGATATGAAAATCGCTTCAGCATGCAACTCATTCGCTCGCTCTTGCGGGGACAGCGGGGAAAAGTTCTGGAGATTGGCTGCGGGCACGGGGAGCTTTTACAGAGACTGAAGACAGATGGCATGGAGGTATACGGGACGGATTTGGATGAGGAGCGTATACGCTTTTTAACCGGCAAGGGCGTGTGCTGTTATTTATGCGACGCTGCAAAAGCGCCGGTTCCGGAGCATTCGATGGATGTTGTGATTTGCTCGGAGCTTTTAGAACATGTTCCGGATCCGATGCCCGTGATCATGGAGATGCGCCGGGTGTTGAAAAAGAATGGCCGGGTCTATTGCAGCGTACCTTACATGAAGCATTGTGATTGCCATGAACATGTACGCTTTTTTTCTGAGAGCGACTTCTGGACACTTTTCAGGCGGGCGGGATTTGGGATCGATGGAAAAGGGGACAATATGATTCGTATTCCCTATGTGCACATGGCGTTCGCTGTGAGCATTTTCCTCGGGGCTAGTCTGCAAACATCAGAACAATAAGGAGCGGGTTCAGGTGAATAAAGAAAAATATGTGATTTTCGGGGCGGGCGATTTTGGACATCAGGCTTTAGCGCTGTTGGGCAAAGGGAATACAGCGTTCTTCGTGGATAATGACGCGGCGAAAGCTGGAACAGAAATTGACGGCGTTCCCATTCATCCTTTTTCGGCGGTTAAAGAGGAACTTGCTGGCTATCGGATCATTATCGCCGTATCACATAAGTATGTGGCGGAGATTGAAAAACAGTTAGCAAAATGTGGGCTCAAGGCTTTCGATATATTTATCGCCATGCAGTATCAGGAAACAAAGAGAAAAATAGCGCAGAGAACGGACTACCTCGGCGTTTATCAAAACGCGGTAAGCTGGATTCACGAACATACGATAAACGAAGCGGCGGGAAAAGCGATCATCACGACGACGGCGGAGCCGCTTGGGTATCCTGAAGTAACAGGGTACTATATTCCTTCGCTCTTGCGCTGGGGGTACCGGGAACTGGCCGTTGATTATGCAAAATGGCTGCTGTCTATACAAAAAGACGATGGCTCCTGGTATGATACGTTTGACAAAAACCCTTACGTTTTTGATTCGGGGCAGATATTAAAAGGACTGTTAGCGATCCGAGAAATTTATCCGGCCGTGGATGAAGCGATCCAGCGCGGCGTGGCATGGATCCTGACAAATAAACGGCCCGATGGGCGGTTGACAACGCCGGATGAAGAGGCCTGGGGAGAGAAAAGAGCCTGTTCCGAGTTAGTGCATCTCTATTGTCTTTCTCCGATCTTGCAGGCGGCAGAGATCTTTCACCGCGACGATTGGAAAAAAGCGGCGGAGGAAATACTTCGTTACTATAAAACAGAATACTATGATGCGATCATGAATTTCGATCTTTTGTCACACTTTTATGCTTATGTTATGGAGGCTTTGCTGGATCTAGGGGAAATTGATATGGCACGGGAAGCGATGGCAAAAATTGCCTCCATCCAGACGGCGGAAGGAGCGGTGCCGGGCTATCATGATGTCCATTGGGTGTGCTCAACAGGTCTTTTCCAGCTGGCACTCGTCTGGTTTCGGCTGGGGGATATAGAGCATGGCGACTTAGCGTTTCAATACGCCTGCAAATTACAAAATGCTTCGGGCGGTTGGTACGGCAGCTATCCGGTGGAAGGAGACAACACGAGCGATTACTTCCCGGCGGCAGAAATCAGCTGGGCCGCTAAATATTTCCTGGATGCTCTTTACTATAAGAATAAAGCAGATTTTAACAAATCGGCGCCTCTTTTCATGGATAAAATTGACAAAACAGACGGTCGTTATCGCGAGCTTTTGCAAATCATTGAACATACCTGACCGCGGGGAGGGAACAATCGGATCCTTGATGCAGGCTGCGGGAAGGGACGCTATCTGCAAAATTTACTGGAGGATCGCCCTGACGATCATCTCTATGGGGTGGATATTTCCAAGAGCGTTATCGAAGAGAAGACCGAACAGAAAATTCATTGGCAGGAAGGCTCGCTGACGAACATTCCGTTTGGCGACGCTTTTTTCGACGTGGTATATGCCTGTGAGTCGATGGAGCATGCAATCGACATTGAGCGCGCGGTGCGGGAGATGGCGCGGGTGACAAAGCCGGGAGGACGGATCGTCGTTATCGATAAAAATGCCGCAGCGTTGGGGGCACTGGAGATTACGCCCTGGGAGCAATGGTTCGATGAGGAAGGGCTGGCCGATATAATGCGGCTCTTTTGCCGCGACGTTAGAATTGTGCATGACGTAGATTATGAGGATCACTTCCAGAAGGATCTATTTTCTGTCTGGATCGGAACGGTGAAGGGGTGAAGCCTATGGAACAGCGGCGACCGGTCGTTTCCATTGTATTGCCGTCGTATAACGGCAAAAAGTATATCCGGGAATCGATCGAAAGCGTTTTGGCGCAGACATTTCCCTATTGGGAACTTGTTTTAGTAGATGATTGTTCGACGGATGGAACAGGCGCTGTGATGGACGCTTATGCGTCCAAGGACAGCCGGATCCGGGTGATCCATAACGCGACAAATCAGCGGCTGCCCCGCTCGCTCAATATTGGTTTCCGTGAGACGTGGGGCGAGTACTTGACGTGGACTTCAGACGATAATCGCTATTTGCCGCGTGCGATTGAGGTCATGGTGCGGGCATTGGAGGCGGAGCCGGCGGTTCCTATGGTCAGTGCCGAAATGGAATACATCGATGAAAGCGGCACTGTGACCGGAGGGTACCCTGTGTATGAGGATCATCTCATTTGGGCAGAAGACCTGGTGGGCGCTTGTTTCATGTACCGCAGGGAGGCGTTGACAAAAGTAGGGGAGTATGACCCGGCGAAGGTCTATGTGGAAGATTACGACTATTGGCTGCGCATTCGCGTAACGATGGGAGAAATCAAGCGAGTTCCCGAGATGCTTTATCAATACCGTCGTCATGGGGAGAGCCTGACGGCGACAAAGGGGAAAGAGATCCGACGGCAGAACGCGCGGCTTCATCTTGAGTACCAAAAGGAGATTCTTGACGCATATAACGAAGAACCTGATATGTTGTGTGCCATTTATTATGATTTCGTCATGGGAGGGATGGAAGATTCGGACTTTGCGGTGGCCCTGTATCAAAGATTGCCAGAGATTCATGGCGAACGGAAAAGCCTGGAAGAAAATAAACCGATTATGGTTTTTGGCGCCGGAGATTTCGGCGCCAAAATGGTAGAGCTTTTCGGCGATCGGGTCGTTGGGTTCATTGATAACAGTCCGCAGAAAATCGGACAGAAAAAAGAACACCGGGAAATTATATCTTTTCGTGAATATTGCCGCCGCTATGGTCAGAATGGGGAGATGCTCTTAGTGTTGGCCATTGGCGGCAAGCATTTGTATCATATAATAAAGCAAGTAAAAGAGCAGGGATTTCCTGATTTCCTGACCTATCAGCGCGTGGTGCATATCGAATACGGTCGTTCATTGTCATAGCAAATCGGACAGGTTTCAAAAAAGCAGGCGGCAGGGCAGAAGTCATGCGATTGAGACGTTCTGGAAGTAGCTCTTCTATCGTGCGGGAACTTTATATTTTCCCTGAGGCTATCCAATCTGCAATTTTCCGCACAGTATACGAAATGATCTGACGGCGCAGGGGATAAGCACGGCGGGGCGCTTTGGCGAGAGGGATTACCTCTGGACGGGGGAGAGCCTACTGAGTGGCCGGGAAGCGGCGCGGCGAGCGATGGAAACACACGGAGGACGGAGTATACGGTCATGAAGGAACCTTTAATTAGTGTAGTTGTGCCAATCTATAATGTGCAGATGTATGTGGAACGGTGTCTGGTGTCACTCCTCAATCAAACGTATCCTGCATTTGAGTTGATTTTAGTGGATGATGGTTCGACGGATGATTCAGGGAAAATTTGCGATCGATACGCGAAGGAAGATGTACGGATACGAGTGGTTCATAAGGCTAATATTGGCGTTTCATCGGCTCGTAATGCCGGTGTTGCTGCGATGCGAGGGGAGTTTCTGGTGTTTGTTGATCCGGATGATTGGGTGGAGGCGTCTTATTTAGAAGAACTGGCGGCTCCTCTATTGAAAGATGAAACGATTGATATAGTGATCGGTTGTTTTTATCTGCGGGAGGACGGACAGGGGATAACGATCAGTGAAGGAAAAAAAGGGACGGAAGGATACCTCGCAGCGAAGGATACCTTGCAGCAGATGATGGATGGGGTATATTGGGATGAGTCTCTTTGCAGCAAGCTGTATAAAAGAGCCTTGTGGGCTGATTTTTCGTTTCCCGATGCGATACAAGTGGGGGAAGATTTGTACGCTAACTGGCAGATCTTGCAGCGCGCCAAGAAAGTCTATTACACGCCGTCGCAGCGGTACCATTATGTGCTTCGGGAGGGGAGCTTGACGAATATTCCCCAGCCGGAAAACCGCTTCGGCTTTTTGACGGCACTTCATGAGATTGAAATGACAAGGGAAGCCCGGGAAGATAAGGCGCTGTATTATTCCGTTCAGACACGGCTCTTTGATGTTTATCGAGATGTAATACGCCGTATGGTCTTAGATACAAAAAAAGATTACAGGACCAGGCTACAGTCGATTTCGGAGGCGATGAGCCAACAGGTGACGGCAGCAGCTAAGGCTTGCGTTGAGGAACCCGAAGTACGGCGGGTGATGGTGGAGCGTTCTGGCAGCTATGATGATATCATCCGTCATTATCAGAAGTTTCTTGAGGAGCTGCGGCTCATCGCTGATAAGGGAGAACTCTATCTTTACGGGGCGGGGACGTATGCTATGGCGGCGCAGAAAGCTTTATCTGCGCAGGGAATTGAGATTCGGGGATTTATCATCAGCGATGATCGTCCGGCGCTCTCTCATTCACCGGATGGGGAACATCCCGTTCTGTTTTTAAGGCAGCTCTTGGTTGACGAAGCCCATACCGGCGTTTTGATTTGTTTAGGGCTGCGTGATATGAAGGCAGTATTACCAGGCATCCGGAAGAAGAGGGTTCGACGGATCTTTTACTGGTGAGGCGGTAAAGTATTTAGATTAGCGTTACGATATAATAGTATAAATTAATTTTGCAGGGAGGATTCACAGGTGAAAGCGATTATTATGGCGGCGGGGGTCGGCAGCCGGATCAGTCGGCATGTGGATAAGCCGAAGTGTCTGCTGGAGATCGAGGGGAAGCCAATTCTGCGTCGGACATGCGAAATGCTGCTCAAAAATGATATTCAGCCGACCGTTGTGGTGGGCTATCAGCACCAGATGATCGAGCAGGAGATTGCGAGTCTGGGGATTACGACCCTTTATAATCCCTTTTATCGGGTGACGAATAGTCTTGGCTCTCTTTGGTTTGCCCGGGCGTTTATTCCCGACAATGAGGATCTTTTCTTAATGAACGCCGATGTGTTCTGGGAGCAGGATATTCTGGATATTCTCCTTGCGGAGGATAAAAACGCGCTTCTCTTGGCGGATTCGTCTTTGGTACGCCTCAATGAAGGGGATTACTTCTTCGGTTGCGAGGGCAACAAGATCGTGAAATATGGCAAAGAGCTGGAGCGTGAGATCCGCACTCACGAATATGTGGGGGTGGGGCGCGTTAAACCGGCATTTATGGCGTCATTCAAGGCGATGATGAATTATCTTATCGAGGCGGAGCAGTATAATTTCTGGTGGGAAGATATCCTGTACCGGTGCAGCGCCGAGCAGGACGTTTATGTACGCGATGTGGCCGGGCATTTCTGGGCTGAGGTGGATTACATCGAGGATTACGAGCGCATCATGGATTATATTTGGAAGCGCAGCAAGAAGGGAAAGAAGAAGTAAACGGAGCGAGGATAGAGAGCCATGGATGATACGGAAGCGATCGAACTGGATCCGGAGCATTTGCGCAAATTGCAGCTGGAGCTTTTGGAGATTTTGCTGGAATTTGATCGGATCTGCAAGGCGGCAGGGATTTCGTATGTGCTGTCCTCGGGAACGCTTTTAGGCGCGGTACGGCATAAAGGGTTCATTCCGTGGGACGACGATATGGATGTCGATATGCTGCGGCCGGACTATGAGCGGTTCTGCCAGGTGGTAGATCAGTTCATTGACCAGCAACGATTCTTTTTTCAAAATACAGATACAGATGATGGCTATCGGTGGATTTTCGGTAAATTGCGGCGAAAAGATACGGAGTACATTCGCGTCGGGCAGGCGCATCTAAGGCAGAAAACGGGCCTTTGCATCGATGTGTTTCCCCTGGATTCCGGGAGTGGCAGCAAGATCAGGCAATGGCTGTTTTTCAGGGGCGTTTCGCTTTGCCGGAAAATTTTGTGGTCGCCGGTAGGCGCGCGGCAATGTCCTTCGATTATAAAACGCGGGTTATTTCGAATATTATCGGTGGTTCCCCGGGATTGGGTCTTAGCCTGGTACCGTAAAATCGTAGAAAAGAGCGGGCGGGAAAAGCCGGGGGAATGGTTGGTTTCGTACAATGAGGACGATGTTTTAGATAAAAAATATCGGCGCGCCTGGTTTGAAAAAACAGTTGCGCTGGAGTTTGAAGGACATAAGTTCCTAGCTCCGGAAGGCTATGATGAGGTTCTGAAGCTTCTATACGGGGACTATGGGAAGCTGCCTGCGGAAGAAGAGCGCCGCAGTAAAGCAACGGCCTGCGCCATTCGTTTTTCTGACGGCGAAGCACTGCGCTCCAGTAAAGGCGAGTAAGGCTCTGCTGCGTCAGGCGTTAAAATGAGAAAAAGTAAGCGGGCGTTTCCGCGGAGATAGGGAGGATCAAGATGAAGGATCGGGTTATGCGTGATCATGTAGACTTAAATTACAATGATGTGCAAAAATTTTTTGATGAGCGGGGTGGCAATGACGAACTGAAAAACAAGTATAATTATGTTTTATTTCAGGATCAGGAGCCGGAGCTTGCGGCCTCACGCGATAAGCAGGAGAAAGAGAAGATCGGCGCGATGCTTTCCCTGGGAAAGCCGGCGCGCGTACTGGATATTGGATGCGGTATAGGCCGCTGGGGCGAGTATTTGCTGGCGCACGGCGCGTATTATGTAGGCATTGACGGCAGTGCGAAAATGATCGAGAGAGCGGAAGTAAATCTGAAAAATTATCCGACGAAAAAATTGCTGGTCGGTTTTTTTCAAGATCTTCTGGCGATGCTGGAAAAAGCTGAGGAAACGGCTCCGTTTGATCTCATATTGGTCAACGGGGTATTTATGTATGTAAATGACGCGGATTTTCAGCAGGCGTTAAGAAATATCAAGAAGGTTGCCGGCAAAAGCTGTGAATTTTATATGAAAGAGAGCATGGGGGTCGAAGAAAGGCTGACGCTGAATAAGTTTTTTTCGGATGGGTTAAATCAGCATTACAGCGCGATTTACCGCTCCATTAAAGAGTATCGGGAGAACTTCCAAAAAGAGTTTGCTCCCGAATATACCCTCGTGCGCGAAGGTGCGCTTTTCGATGAGGAGTTACGCAACCATAAAGAGACGATCGATTATTATTTTTTCTGGAAACGACAGTAAGATAGCAACCAATATTTAACGATGGGGATGAGCGCGGTGCGTTTATTTACGGTTGGCCCGGTAGAGATGCGTGACGAGATTCGCGAGCTGGGTGGCGCGGCGGTGCCTTATTTTCGGACGCCGGAGTTTTCGGAGATGATGCTGGATTCTGATCGGCTGCTGAAAAAAATGATGGGGACGGCGGAAACGTCCCAGTCGATCTATCTGACCGCTTCCGGCAGCGGTGCCATGGAAGCGGCAGTTCTGAACTGCTTTACAGCGGAAGATCGGCTCTTGATCGTCAATGGCGGTTCGTTTGGGCAGCGATTCGTGGATATTTGTCACACCCACGGGATCCCGTATGAAGAGATACGATTGTCCTTCGGCGAGGTCTTGTCGGAAAAGCATCTGGCGGCCTTTGCGGATACGCCATTGACGGGGGTTTTGGTCAATATTGATGAAACATCGACGGGACAGCTCTACGATATTCGGCTGCTGACCGATTTTTGCCGGAGGCGCGGGCTTTATCTGATGGTGGACGCGATTAGTTCCTTCCTTTGCGATCCTTATGAGATGGATCGATCGGGCGTTGATGTGACGATCATCAGCTCGCAAAAGGGACTGTGCGTGCCGCCGGGGATGTCGGTAGTGGTCTTAAATCGGCGGATCTGGGAGGCGCGGGTGGAAAAGAGCGCGCTCAGATCGCTTTATTTTGATTTTCGCGCGTATGCGGCGGATTTTAAGCGCGGGCAGACGCCCTTTACCCCGGCGGTGGGAATATGCGTGCAAATGCATCGGGCGTTGCGTTTGATTGACGAACAAGGCTTGGAAGCGTATTTAGCGCATATTTCTCGTGTAGCGGAAGATTTTCGGCAAAAGGCGGCGCGGCGCCTTTTGCCGATCCGTGTGCCGGAATACCCGCTTTCGAACGCGATTACCCCGCTCGTGTTCGCGCAGGGGGAGGCTTATCGTGTCTTTGAAATATTGAAAGATTCGTATGGCGTTATGGTAAATCCCACAGGCGGCGCTTTACATGACAAAGTATTGCGGGTGGCGCATATCGGGAAAACGGACGTGAAGGATAATGATTTTCTGCTGGACTGTATGGAAAAAGCAATCCGGCAGGCACAAAAGTAAGCTGAGGCTATATGCCGTTAAATCCCCCGGCGATGCCGGGAAATGAGATCGTAGACGATCAGAAAGAGCCCGCTCTGATGTGAACGTAAAAAAGAGCGGCGCTCTTTTTTTACGTTTTAGGCGAAACGTTTGCTTTAGAAATTTCCCCCATGGTTCGGCGGTCAGATACAAAACAAGCCCATCCTCATCGCCCGTGAGAAAAACGAGGAAAATTTTTAGGACGATAACAGGGAAAAACGCTAAGCAAAGCGAATATTATGTGAGAAATGAAGAATAAAATCCAGCCGCGGTAGAGAATGGCGTTTCGGGTCGCTTTTTTTGAAAGGCTTTCTTTCCTACATAAAGTATGGATAGCAGCGCCAGCGTTTTTCGCCCGACGCCCGCGCCGTAAAAGCGAGGAGGTTGTCATCTTGCGTCAGAACAAAATCACTTCGTCAGATTGGTTGAATCTTATCGGCAAGGATCGCCTGCAAGCCTATCAGGATTCTTACGCCCAGATGCACGGCATCAGCCTCGTATTCCTCAACACCGACGGCGAGCCTTTGACGGTGCGTTCCAACGCCTCGCTCTTTTGCTGCGCTGTCGCGGAAAAGAGCAGCCAGCGATGTCGCGAGGAAAGCCATCGTGATCTGGCACGGGCCAGAATGCGTGGCGACTTGGAGATCAATCCCTGCTTTTTAGGGCTGATGAATTTTATCCTTCCCATCTATTACGATAATGAACTTGTCGCTTACTGTACCGGCGGTGGGGTAGCGGATGAAAAGACCACGCTGGCGCCGGAAGTTATACAAAATTTTCACGTCCCGCACATCAAAGCAGAAGAATTTAAAAAGATCGCCCGCAATTTTCAGCTCAGTCTGCGCCTTCTCAATCTGGACGTAGCGCGGATCATGCAGCACAGCTTCGGCGAATCCGGCGAAAAAAACGAAGATATCTTCGAGGGTAAGCTCAGCCGCCGGGAAGCTGAGGTCGCCCGGGCAATCTGCAGCGGCATGACCAACAAACAAGTCGCTGACGCGCTTTTTATCAGCGAAAAAACGGTGAAGTCCCACGTTTCAAATATTCTGGTGAAGTTGAACCTGCGGGATCGGATTCAGCTGGTGGTGGATTATTGCCGATTCACTGGCGGGATTGGTGACGCAAATGAGCATAAAGAGAAAAATTAATATTTTTGTCGCGCTGATTGTCCTGCTTCCCGTGCTCGCCCTTTTAGCTGCATCACATTACGTATACGAGCAGCAGCGCCAGCAGAATATGCAACATTATTTGTCAGTCATTATGACACTGGCGCAGGAGATTGCGACGGAACGCAGCGAAACAATCCGTGAATCGGCGACGATCTTAGGGGCAAGCCCTTCCTTTCGCACGGCGCTGCAAGAAAAAGATGCTGTAACACTGAGCGAGCTTCTGCGCCGTTACGAGGAAACTCTGCCGTTTGTGGACGCTGTACTGGCGGTGGATGTGGAAAATCATCTCGTGGGAAAAAGTCGCCTCGAAAGCAAATACGTGCCGGATACGATCATGAGTCAGGCGGCAGCGCATGCTATGCGCGAACGAGAAGGGTGGTTTTCCGAAGAAGTTCTGCCCTTGGAGGAGCTGTTCGCAAAATCCAGCCCGGCCTATGACCGGCTGTTGGTCAGAATCCAGGGAACATCCCCCGCGGAAGATCCCTATCTGCGAAAGGCACTGACTGAGGTCAGCGTGATCCCCGTGTTCGATCGGGTGCGCGGCGAAAAAGTCATCGGCGCCGTAATCGTCTTGGATGCGCTAAATAACGACAAATGGCTGTTGGACCAGTTCGGTTCCCGGATCGACGAAGTGTTTCTGGCTATCTCCATTGACGGAATTCGCATATTATCGAACATTATTACCGGGGAACAGGAAAATTATATCGGTAGCCGCAGTCCCCAGGAAAGCGAAGTCACCGCCGTGCGTGAAGGGCTGCGATTCGGCCGGCAGTATTTCCCAGCCAGTCAGGAAATGCACGTTTTTCTGGATAAAGACATTAAAAACAGCGCGCAAGATGCCGTAGCTACCATTGGCGTGGGGATTCCGGAAAGTCGGTTCAGCATGATTATCACCAGCCAGTTCAAATGGGTACTGGCTGTCGCCGCCGTCATTATGCTTTTCATGCTGGTTGCCGGGAATCGCCTCGCGGCTACATTCAGCCGCCCGATTGAAGCGATCATTCATTCCGTCCGCCGCTACGGTGAAGTTGAGCTGCAAAACGGCGCTTTTTCCCGCAGTCAGGATAAGGATGAGATCGCGGCGCTGGCCGATACCTTCCACCAGTTAGTCGATAAGATGGGAAAAAAAGAGCTGGAACGGAAAAAATATATGAAAGCGCTGCGCATCAGCAAGGAAAACGCCAGCCAATTAGCCGAGGAGCTCAAAAAAAATAACAGCCGTCTGGAATTTATGGTCAATGAACGCACCGGGCATCTTCAGTTGGCCATTGAGGAACTCAAGAAAGTTGATGTGGCAAAATCGAATTTTATGGCGAATATCAGTCACGAATTGCGCACACCCTTAAATGCTATCTTAGGCGCCGCTGAGCTGTTACAAGAGGGGATCTGGGGCAAATTGACGGAAAAGCAGCACCGTTACGTGCATAACATCGATGACAGCGCGCGCCATCTCCTGCAGCTGATCAACGACGTATTGGATATTTCGAAGCTGGCCACGGGGAAAACCTTACTAAAGCCAGAACCTTTCTATATAAAGGAAGTCATTCAGCAGACCGTCAGCGGTATATCGGCTATGGCGGCGGAAAAAAATATTCTGATAGAAACCGAAATCGTGCCGGAAGATTTTCGCGTAACAGCAGATCTGCATAAATTTTTAGAGATCCTGTACAATATTCTTTCCAACGCTGTCAAATTCACGCGCGATCATGGCCGGATCGATATTCTGGTCCATAAGGGGGAAACGACCTTTGACGTTGCGGTGCGTGATACCGGAATCGGCATCGCGCCGGAAGATCAGGAGCGGGTCTTTCGGGAATTCGAACAGGTGGACAGCAGCTATTCACGTCAGTATGAAGGTACGGGATTGGGACTGCCCATCGTCGACAAGCTTGTCAAGCTCCACGGCGGCAGTGTCCGTTTGCGCAGTCAGCTTGGCATCGGCACGGAACTTTTTTTCATAATGCCGCTGGATACAGAAACATATCTGAACGGACAAAAGCAGGAGGCCTAAAGCATGACGACGGTACTCATCATCGACGACAATCGAAAGAACGTGGAGCTGTTACGCGATTTCATTGAATCGTGGGGCTACGCGACGCTGTCGGCTTACCAGGGAAAGGAAGCGCTGCAGATCGCGCAGGAAAAACGCCCTGATATTATCCTGTTGGACGTCATGCTGCCTGGCATGAGCGGCTTTGAAGTGTGCCGGGAGCTGAAGGATACCACTGCGACGCAGAATATCCCGGTCATTTTGATTACCGCGCTGACGACGCCGGAAGATCGGGCCAGCGGCTTTGCCGCCGGCGCCAATCATTTCATGACGAAGCCGGTAAGTTATAAGGAACTCAAGGCGATCCTGAAAAACTTCGCAGAGGAAAAAACACGGCTGGACAGCATGGAAACGCAAGATCTCGTTTTAAAAAAGCTCTATCAAGCGCTCTATCGGCTACTGTGCGTCGATGATCACGGCATGGAAGATGAACGCATGGATTTTTACCGCCATGTATTCAAGCATCTGGATCTGCCGAACACGCTGGGCGAGAAAGTGCTCTACGTCCTTTGGTTTCAGCCCATCTATCAGCGAAGCAAAAAACATCAGGCGGATTTGTTCTTCTTGCAGGATCTCTTTCAGGGGTTAAAATGCACGGAATGGCTGCGCCCCTTGGTCCTTTTCAGTTGCACGCCCTATAAGGACCGTGATCCGGAGTTGGCGTCCTCTCTTAAAGCGCAGGGCCTCATGGATATCGCTCAGCTCTGCTATGAAGTGAATCGCTTTGATACCCTGCTGCAGGAAAACGATTTTCATAAGGAAAAGGCTCTTGCCGTTTTTAAGGAAGAGCAGCAACGTTTCGCGTACTCCACCGCTTTCACAGACGCATTGGCGAAAGAACTGGCCGATCAGGAACTGCGCAACAGGATCCGGCAGGATCTCGGTCATCGCCAGCCCTAAGATTCCCTGCTCCATCGAAACGACGAAAAAAAGAACGCCGTTGGGATTTTATCCCGGCGGCGTTCTTTTTTTGCGCCCAAAGGCGGACGGCTCGTGGGAAATTAAACCAAATTACGCCTCTTAGAGTAAGCGTTGAAAATCGCTCCTTTATAAAATGAAATTGGCGGGAGACGAACGTTTGCTGGATGCGGCAAATATAAGTGAAACCACAGGTGTCAGAACAGCCGCGGCGCGAAAAAGGGGGCGAGCGGGCGCGAAGCGGTAAACACAAGTATCCCAAGAAAAAATAATAAAAGAAGAAAGGGTGACATGCAAATGGGAGCAAAAAAGATTTCTTACTGCGTGGTAGCCGCCGCCTGGCTGGCGGTATTCTGC
>ERZ773005.637-NODE-637-length-24555-cov-6.684653_pt1 | contig 24555 bp, 20 predicted proteins | sample MGYA00580666_ERZ773005 | MGnify/ENA primary metagenome ERZ773005 (study PRJEB29015, sample SAMEA2737999) | human oral metagenome | biome: human oral; feature: human-associated habitat; material: dental | place: China | collected 2061 ...
TTTCCTACATGCAGGACGCGCCGCTCGACATGCGCATGGACACGTCGCGCCTCCTGTCGGCGCACGAGGTCGTCAACGAATATGACGAGGCGGAGCTTTGGCGTATCTTCCGCGACTACGGCGAGGAACGCTGGGCGAAGCGCATCGCCGCATTCATCGTAGCGGCGCGGCAGGGAAAGCCCATCGAGACGACGGGCGAACTCGTCGACATCGTCTGCCGCGCCGTGCCCAAGGGCGTGCGCCGCGCGGCGGGCGGCCATCCGGCGAAGCGCATCTTCCAGGCGATCCGCATCGAGGTGAACGACGAACTCGGCATCCTGCAGGCAAGCGTTGAGAATGCGGTGCACGCGCTCGCGCCCGGCGGCAGGATCGCCATCCTCACGTTCCACTCGCTCGAAGATCGCATCGTCAAGCAGGCATTCAAGGAACTCGCACGCGGCTGTATCTGCCCGCCCGGGCTTCCCGTCTGCGTTTGCGGTCACAAGCCGGAGGTTAGGCTCTTGGGCAAGGCGCAGAAGACGAGCGCTGCAGAAGCTGCAGAAAATCCACGCGCCAAGAGCGCGAAATTGCGCGTGGCTGAGAAATTATAGGAAGCCGCTCTTCGGCGGAGGGCGCATGAGGAAGCAGGCGGAGGCCGCAGGAAGCGGCAGCACCGCTGTCAAGGAGGGATCGACAGATGCTCGCAAGACAAAGGGAGTATGAGTATTATGAGGAGGAGCTGCAGCCGCAGCGGATCGAGAAGCCCGCGCCGCCTCCTAAGAGGAGGCCGACGCTCAACACGCATCTGCGCTCCCGCTGCTTCTTGCTGCTCGCGCTGGTCTCTATCATGGCGATGGCGGTGACGATCCGAAGCGGCATCACGGCGAGCCGCGGCTACGATCTCGTGAAGATCCAGCAGCAGGCGGAAACGCTCGAAAAGGAAAATGAGCATCTGAAGATTGAGATCGCACAGATGAAATCGCCCGAGCGCGTGCGCCGCATCGCGACGGAAAAGCTCGGCATGAGCACGCCGAAGACGGTCTACTTTGCGACAGGTGCGAAGGAATCGGTCCGATAAATTTCATGGAGGGATGGCAATGAAGACGCTTGCCGAGTTGGCGGCGCTCGTCGAGGGCGCTGAAATCAAGGGAGATGCAGCTGCGAAGATCGCGGACATCGTGCACGATTCGCGCGAGGTGACGGAGGGGACGCTCTTCGTCGCCATCGAAGGGCTGCATGTCGACGGCCATTCCTTCATCGCGCAGGCGGTCGAGAAGGGCGCGTGCGCGATTCTGACGGAGCGTGAGATCGAGATTCCCGAGGGTGCGGCGGCAGTTCTTCGCGTGCCGAATCTTGCGGCGGCGCTTGAGGTCATCGTGCCGTTTTTCCATGACTACCCGTCGCGAAAGATGCGCATCATCGGCATCACGGGAACGAACGGCAAGACGACGACGAGCTACATGACGCGCGCTATCCTGCGCGAGGCGGGGTACAAGGTCGGGCTCATCGGCACGATTCAGATCCTCGTCGAGGATGAGGCTCTGCCGATTCACAATACGACGCCCGACGTCGTCGTCATGGAGCGAACGCTCGCCTATATGGCGCGGCGCGGCATGGATTTCGTCGTCATGGAAGTCTCTTCGCACGCGCTCGATCAGAACCGCGTGGCGGGCATCGAGTTCGATACGGCGGTATTTACGAACCTCACGCAGGATCATCTCGACTATCATAAGACGCTCGAAAACTACAAGCGCGCGAAAGCGCGCCTTTTCGACCTTGTGAGCCGCAAGGGCGCGAAGGAGGGCAAGACAGCCGTCGTCAATTATGACGATGCGGCGGGCGAAACGATGCTCGCCCATGCGAAGTGTGCGCATCTCACGTATGCCATGAAGAAGGAAGCCGCCCTTCGCGCCGAGAACATCCGCGTCCATGCGCGGGGCATGGAGCTGACGCTTGCAGGCGCTTTCGGCAGGATGGATCTTTCGCTTGGCGTCACGGGAATCTTCAATGTCTACAACGTCATGAGCGCCGTCGGCGCGGCGCTCGCGGAAAGGATCGCGCCCGAGGCGATCAAGAGGGCGCTCGAAGCTTTCAAGAGCGTGCCCGGGCGCTTCGAGCTCGTCGATGCGGGGCAGGCGTTCTCCATCATCGTCGACTATGCGCATACGCCCGACGGCTTGGAGAACATCCTGAATACGGCGCGTGAGATTGCGGCGGGACGCATCCTCACGGTGTTCGGCTGCGGCGGCGACCGCGACCGCACGAAGCGGCCGATCATGGGACGCATCGCGGCGGCGCTTTCCGACGTCGTGCTCGTGACTTCGGACAATCCGCGTACGGAAGATCCCGCGCACATCCTCGATGAGGTCGAGGTCGGCGTGCTCGAGAAGATCGGCGACAAGCGCCATGAAAAAATCGCCGACCGCCGCACGGCGATCGTGCGTGCCGTGGCGCTCGCCGAAAAGGACGACATCGTCATCATCGCGGGCAAGGGGCACGAGAATTACCAGATCTTGAAGGACAAGACAATCCACTTCGACGACAAGGAAGTCGCACGCGAGGCCGTCGCCGCGCGGGAAAAAAGCTATGCGATGCGCTTTTCGCTCGCCGACGTCGAGTGTGCGGCAAAGGCCGAAGTCGTGCGCACGGCGGCGGACATCGCATTTTCCGACATCGTGACGGATACGCGAAAGATTGCGGCGGGATCGCTCTTCGTCGCGCTTCGGGGCGAGCGCTTTGACGGCGCGGACTTCGCGGCGCAGGCGGTCGAAAAGGGCGCGGCGGGCGTGCTCGTAGCGGCTGATACGCCCGAGGCGAAGCTGCCGAAGACGGGCGTCGTGCTCAAGGTGAAGGACGCCCTGCTCGCCTATCAGCAAATTGCCGCCGCGTGGCGCAGGAAGTTTTCCATCCCCGTCGTCGTCATCACGGGCTCGAACGGCAAGACGACGACCAAAGATTTGACGGCTGCCGTGCTTGGCGCACGCCTTCTTGTGCAGAAGACGGCGGCGAACTACAACAACGAGATCGGCCTGCCGCTGACGCTCCTTGGCCTTCGCGCCGCGCACGAGGCGGCTGTCGTCGAGATCGGCATGAGAGGACTTGGGCAGATAGCCGCGCTTGCGCCGCTCGCCGCACCGACCGTTGCCATCGTGACGAATGTCGGCGAGGTGCACATGGAGCTTCTCGGCTCAATCGAGAACATCGCGAGGGCGAAGGCGGAGCTTGTCGAAGCAGTGGAGCCGGGCGGCACGGTCATACTGAATGCCGATGATGCGCGTGTCCTCGCGATGCGCGAGAAGGCGAAGACGGGCGTGCGCGTCGTGACCTTCGGGCTTTCGCGCGATGCCGATGTGCGTGCCGTCGCCGTCGGCAAGGCCGAGGGCGGCATGAGATTCATGCTGGAATGGAAAAACGAGCGCGGGCGACTGGAACGGCACGAGCTCTTCCTGCCGATGCCCGGCCGACACAATGTGTCGAATGCGCTCGCCGCCATCGCTGCGGCTCGCGTGCTCGGCCTTTCGCTCGCGGATGTCCGGCGCGGACTCGCCGTGCCGCCTGCGCAGAAGATGCGCTTCGCCGTTGAAAAGTGCGGCGCATACACCTTCGTCAACGACGCCTACAATGCGAGTCCCGCATCGACACGCGCGTCCTTGAAGACGCTCGCCGAGATGTTCGCGGGCAGGAAGATCGCCGTTCTCGGCGACATGCTCGAACTCGGCAGCGCGTCGAAGAGCGGCCACGCGAGCGTGGGCGAGGAGGCGGCGCATCTGGGCTTTGCCGCCGTCCTCTCGCGCGGCGAGGAGAGCCGCTTCATCGCAGAGGCCGCAAAGGCGGGCGGCGTGCCGCTCGTCGAGCGCATGGCGTCGCACGAGGAGGCGGCGGCAAGGCTCAAAGAGATCCTGCAGCCGGGCGACGCCGTGCTCTTCAAAGGCTCGCGCGGCATGAAGATGGATGAGATCATCCCCCTGTTGAAGAAGGCGCTGGAGGCAGGCAAATGATGGATGTGAATACGACGGCGCTTTCTCTTGCAGGAGCGGCGGCGCTCGCCGCCGTCCTCGTGCTCGCGGCTGGCCCCTTCGTGATTCCCGAGCTGCACAAGCTGAAGTTCGGGCAGAGCATACGTGAGGAAGGGCCGAAGAGCCATCAGGCGAAGAGCGGCACGCCGACGATGGGCGGCGTCATGATCATCGCCGCCATCACGCTCGCGACGCTTGCCGCCGCGCCCTTGACGGCGGGCGTATGGCTCGCGCTCTTCGTGATGCTCGGGCACTTCGCGCTCGGCTTCCTCGATGACTACATCAAGGTCGTGAAGAAGCGCAACCTTGGCCTCAAGGCGCGGCAGAAGCTCTTGGGGCAGATCGTCATCGCCGTCGTCGTCATTTTTTTCGCACAGCATGAACTCGGCATTGCGACGACGGTCTGGCTGCCGCTCGTGCACGCGGAGCTTGACATCGGACTCTTCTACTACCCGCTCGTGCTCTTCGTGCTCGTCGGCACGAGCAACGCCGTGAACCTCACGGACGGCCTCGATGGCCTCGCGGCGGGCACGGTCACGGTCGCCGCTCTCGCCTACATGGCGGTCGCGCTCGCCTTCAGCGCGACGGGGCTTGCCGTGTTCGCGGCGGCGATTGCGGGCGCTTCGTGCGCCTTTTTGCGCTTCAATCATCATCCGGCTCGCGTCTTCATGGGCGATACGGGATCCTTGGCGCTCGGCGGCGCGATCGCCGCGCTCGGCATTCTCACGCATACGGAAATTTTGCTCGCCGTCATCGGCATCGTCTTCGTCGCCGAGGCGCTTTCCGTCATCATCCAGGTCATCTCCTTCAAGACGACGGGAAAACGCGTCTTCCTCATGAGTCCGATTCATCACCACTTCGAGCTAAAGGGGTGGCAGGAGACGCGCGTCGTCCATACGTTTTGGCTCGTCGGCGCAGTCTTTGCGGCGCTCGGCGCATGGCTCGCATATTGACGCAGGCAGACGTTTGACATCTTGGGACGCCTCCCTCGTCTGCAGGGAAGAGATAAAGCGAGGAGGAAGCATATTGCATCTCGATACAGATTTCACAGGAAGGAAGGTCCTCGTCATCGGCGCCGGGATCAGCGGCTTTGCGGCGGCGAAGGTTCTCAAGAGGCTCGGCGCGAAGGTCACGCTTTCCGATGCGAAGGACGAGGCGGCGATCAAAGAAGACGTCTCGGAGCTTCGCGAACTCGGCATCGGGCTGATCTTCGGCGCACAGGAAGCCGCGCTCCTGGACGGCTGCGATCTTCTCGTGCTCTCGCCCGCCGTTCCCGTCGCCATCCCGCTCGCCGAGGAGGCGAAGCGGCGCGGCATCCGCATCACGAGCGAAGTGGAATTGGCGGCGACGCTTGCCAAGTCGCCGATCTTCGCTGTGACGGGGACGAACGGCAAGACGACGACGACGACGCTCCTGGGGCTGCTGCTCGCCGAGAAGTTCGGCAAGGAGAAGACGCGCGTCGGCGGCAACATCGGCTATCCGCTGTCAGAAGCCGTGTTGGAGGCGGGCGAGGGCGGCGCGGTCGCCGCCGAGATTTCGAGCTACCAGATGGAGGCGACGGAGCACTTCCGTCCGAAGGTCGCCGCCGTCCTCAACGTGACGCCCGACCACATCAAGCGCCACGGCTCGATGGAAGTCTATCAGGCGATGAAGGAGCGGCTTTTCCGCGAAATGGCAAAAGGCGATTGGCTCGTCCTGAATTACGACGACGAGAGGACGCGCTCGATGAAGGAGCGTGCCGCGTGCCCCGTATTTTTCTTCAGCCGCAGGGAGGCGCTCGAAGAGGGCGCTTTGCTCTTAGGCGACAAGCTCGTCCTGCGCCAGGGCGGCGAGGAGATCGCGCTCGTGACGACGGCGGAGCTTGGCATCAAGGGGGCGCACAACGTCGAGAACGCGCTCGCGGCGGCGGCGATGGCGCACCTCGCGGGCGTCGAGGCTGAGGCGATCCGCCGCGTGTTGCGCTCCTTCAAGGGCGTCGAGCACCGCATCGAGCATTTTCTCGATCTCGCGGGCGTCGCCTGGTACAACGATTCCAAGGCGACGAATACGGACTCGGCGATCAAGGCGCTCGAATCCTTCTCGGACGGCATCGTGCTGATTGCGGGTGGCGACGACAAGATGACGGATCTGACGGACTTCATGCATCTCGTCTCGCAGCGCTGCACGGAACTGATCCTCGTCGGCGACGCCGCCGTTCGCTTCGCCGAAGCCGCACGCGCAGCGGGCTTTCCCGCCGCGCACATCCACGACGCTGCGTACTCGATGAAGACGGCGGTCTACATCGCTGCGCGTCTTGCGAAGCCGCCTGCCGTCGTGCTCTTGTCGCCTGCGTGCGCGAGCTTCGACATGTTCGACGGCTTCGAGGAGCGCGGCGAGGTGTTCAAGCGCTTGGCACGCGAACTGGCATAGGAGTTTGCAGGAAGACGCAGAAATGACGGGCAAAGGGGAACTGGCATGAAGATCATCGTTTCGGGCGGCGGCACGGGCGGCCACATATATCCGGCGCTGACGCTCGTGAGCGCTCTCGCCAAGAAGGAGCGCACGGCGGAATTTCTCTACGTCGGCACGCAGAAAGGCCTGGAAGCCGACATCATACCGAAGGAAGGCATCCCCTTTGAAACCGTCGATATCGAGGGGCTAAAGCGCAGTTTTTCGCCCGCGAATATCGTGCGGCTCGGACGCGCCATGCACGGCGTTGCGGAGGCGGCGGCCATCGTGCGCCGCTTCCGCCCCGACGTCGTGATCGGCACGGGCGGCTACGTCTGCGGGCCAATCCTCATGGCGGCGAGCCTCGCGCATGTGCCGACGCTCATTCAGGAGCAGAACGTCGTGCCCGGCGTGACGAACAAGATCTTGTCGAAGTTCGTGACGAAGATCGCCGTCGGCACGGAAGAGGCTCTGTGCCGCTTCCCGCGCAAGAAGGCGGTCTTTACGGGAAATCCCATCCGCCGCGAGGTCATGACGGCGAGCCGCGAAAAGGCGCTCGAAAAGTTCGGCTTCGATGCGGCGAAGCGCACGGTGCTCGTCTCGGGCGGCAGCCGCGGCGCGAGGAGCATCGACCGCGCGATGATCGGCGTCCTGCAGGCGGCGCGGGAGTATCCCGAGGTGCAGTTCCTTCTCGTCACGGGAAAGGGCGAGTATGAGGACGTCATGCGCCGTCTGGAGGAAGCGGGCGTGGATCTCGCCGCCGCGCCGCACATCAAGGTCGAGCCTTACCTCTACAATATGCCCGAGGCGATGGCGATGGCGGATCTCGCAGTCTTCCGCGCAGGTGCGACGGGGCTTGCCGAGCTCACGGCACGCGGCGTGCCCGCGATCTTGGCGCCGTATCCGTTCGCGGCGGAGAACCATCAGGAGTACAATGCGCGCGCCTTGGAGCGAGCGGGCGCGGCACGCGTGATCTTGGATCGCGATCTCACGGACAAGACGCTTTCGGCGCTGCTCGGCGAGCTTTTGTCGGAAGAAGGAAAGCTCCGCCGCATGGCAGAGAAGAGCCGTGCGCTCGGCCGCCCCGAGGCGGCCGATGAGATTGCCGATCTCGTGCTGGAGATTGCGAAGGATTAGGAGGAGAAAGAGTTGCTGAAGGACATCCATAAGATACATTTTGTCGGTATCGGCGGTGCGGGCATGAGTGCGCTCGCGCACATTCTGCTGGAAAAGGGCTATGAGGTGACGGGCTCCGACCTCGGCTCTTCCGCGCTGATCGAGCAGCTCAAGGGTCTCGGCGCTCGCATCCATCACGGGCATCGCGCAGAGAACGTGCATGGGGCAGAAGCCATCGTCGTATCGACGGCGATTCCTGAGACGAATCCCGAGATCGTCGAGGCAGCGCGGCTCGGTCTGCGTCGCTTCCATCGCTCGGACATCAATGCCGCGCTCCTCAACGCGGCGAAGGGCATCGCCGTGGCGGGAGCGCACGGCAAGACGACGACGACCTCGATGCTCGGCGTCGCGCTCGACCATGCGGGCATCTCGCCGACGATCATCATCGGCGGCGAGGTCGATGTCCTCGGCGGCAACGCGAAGCTCGGCAAGGGCGAGTATCTCGTCTCCGAAGCTGATGAGAGTGACGGCTCGTTCCTGAAGCTCCGGCCGCACATCGCCGTCGTCACGAACATCGAGGACGATCATCTCGATCACTACGGCACGCTCGCGAACATTCGCAAGGCATTTCGCGAATTTCTGGAAAACATCAAGCCCGGCGGCCACGCCGTCCTGTGCTTTGACAACGAGAACGTGCGAGACATCGCTCAGACACTCGGCCGCAAGGTCATCTCCTACGCCATCGATCATGAGGCGGACTACCGCGCGGGCAAGATCGAGATGCACGGCGCGGGCGTTGATTTCTCCGTGCTGCACAAAGGAAAAGATCTCGGCCGCGTGCGCCTCAATCTGCCCGGCAGGCACAACGTGCTTGACGCACTTGCGACCGTCGTCACGGGGCTGTCCATCGGCTTGACGGTCGAGCAGATGGCGGCGGGACTTGCGCTCTTTCACGGCGCGAAGCGGCGCTTCCAGACGAAGGGGCGCGCGCAGGACGTATGGGTCGTCGACGACTACGCGCATCATCCGACGGAGATCGCGACGACGCTCCTCGCGGCGCGTCAGACGAAGCCGCGCCGCATCATCTGCGCCTTTCAGCCGCATCGCTACTCGCGCACGAAGCTTCTTGCCGCTGAGTTCGGCGGCGCTTTTCGCGAGGCGGACGTGCTCGTACTGACGGATATTTATTCGGCGGGAGAAGCGCCGATCGAGGGCGTGTCGGGGCGCACGATCCTCGATGCCGTGCGGCAGACGACGGGGCAGGACGCGGTCTATATTCCGCAGCGGGAAGATATTGCCGCGCACCTCGCCGCCATCGCACAGTCCGGCGACATCGTCCTCACGATGGGTGCGGGCGATATATGGAAGACGGGCGAGGAACTGGTCGCCCTTTTGGAGGGGAAGTAATTTCATGAAGCAGGGAAAGATCGTCGTCGTCATGGGCGGACCGTCGAGCGAGACGGAAGTCTCGCGCCGCACGGGCGCCGCCATCGTCAGCGCCTTGGAGTCGAAGGGCTATGCGGTCGAAGGCATGGAACTCGATCCGCCGCACTTTGCCGAGGCGATAAGAAAGAGCGACTGCGCCATCGTCTTCAACGCGCTGCATGGCAGGTACGGCGAGGACGGCGTGCTGCAGGGCACGCTCGACATGCTCGGCATCCCCTATACGGGTTCGGGCGTCCTCGCCGCCGCCGTCACGATGGACAAGGTCATGTCAAAGCGCGTGTTCCTCGGCGCCGGCATCTCGACGCCGCGCTCCGAGACGTTTCATCGCTTTGAGTTTGACAGAGAGCTTCCCTCGCGCATCCGAAAGGCTTTCTCGCTGCCCGTCGTCATCAAGGCGTCGTCGCAGGGATCGAGCATCGGCGTCGCCATCGTCGAAAAGGAGGAGGAGCTTGAGGCGGCGCTCAAGGACGCCTTCCGCTACGATGAGGAAGTGCTCGTCGAGGAGTTCATTCGCGGCAAGGAGCTGACCGTCGCCGTCTGGGGTGACGCGAGAGAAGCGCAGGCCTTTCCCGTCATCGAGATCACGACCGTTTCGGGACGCTACGACTACGCGAGCAAGTACACGAAGGGCGCTTCGACGCACATCATTCCCGCACGCATCCCTTTAGATGTGACGGAGCGCGTGCAGCAGCTCGCCGTCGACGCTTTCCGCGCCTGCGGCTGCCGCGGCGTGGCGCGTGCCGACATGATGCTCGGCGAGGATATGACGCCCTATGTGATCGAGATCAACTCGATGCCCGGCATGACGGAGACCTCGCTCGTGCCCGATGCGGGACGCGCCATGGGCGTCGAGTTCCCCGAACTCTGCGAAAGGATTTTGGAAATGGCAGGGTACGAGAAGTAAGAAATGAGCGAAGGTACGGGATACGGAAAGGAGGCGGGACGATGGCAGAGGAAAGGCAGGAGAATCTCGGCTTTACCGAGCCCGGCGCATTGCCGGACGAGACGCATATCGTGCGCCGTCGCAGCCCGCGCCGCGTCCTCAAGGGCTTCTTGTTCCTCGTCGTCTCGGGCGCTCTCCTCGCCGTCGCCGTCTACTCGCCGCTCTTTTCCGTGCGCGATGTGCGCATCATCGGCAACCATTACATGCCGGCCGATGACATCCGCCGCGTCGCCGGCGTCTACCCGGGCGTGCCGCTCTTCCAGGTGAAGACGGCAGAAATGGCGCAGCTCCTGATGAAGGATCTGCGCGTCGAGCAGGCGAGCGTGCGCCGCTCTTTGCCATCGACGCTTGAAATTCAGATCGTCGAGCGCCGCCCCGTCGCCACCGTCGACTGCGACTTTGGCTACGTCAATCTCGACCGCGAAGGCACGGTCATCGACGCCTACAAGACGCTGAAAAAGATGGCGATTCCCATGGTCACGGGCATCAAGCTCAAGGACATCTACATCGGCGACAAAACGACGGATGAAAATCTCAAGGCGGCGCTCGTCTATCTCAATGCCCTGAAGCCTGAGACGAATGCACAGATCTCCGAGGTGTCGCTGAAGAAGCCGGACGACGTCATGGCGTATACGACGGGCGGCGTGCAGATCCGCCTCGGTGCGCTCGACCGCTTGGAAGAAAAGGCGCATCTGACGGACAGCTTCATCGTCGATCAGGAGGTCAAGCAGCGTCCCGTCGAATACGTCGATTTCAAGTACACGGCGCCGTTCATCAAGCTCAAGCAGTGATTCCTTTACATTCTCGAAATGCGGCAGTATAATAACCTTGAAGACATGTGGAACGGTGCTTCGATGGAAGCCTTTTGCTGTGTGAATCGGAAGGGTGGCTGTCATGGCGACAAAGAGTTTCTTGAAGAGCGTGAATATCAAAGAGGACAGGCAGATTCGGATATTTGCGAATGCCTTGGAAAAGGCGGAGCAATACCGTGCCAAGAATCTGGGGCAGCCTGTATATGAGGTTTCGCCGGAGAAGATGCGCGTCTTGTTGTCGAAGTATCGAAATGTGTAGGGCTTCATAATGCTCGGAACACCGATTGTCAATTTGCTGGATTTGATCGAGGGCGGCGAAGAAGAGGCGCTCGACAACATCCTCGTGGAGTTTTCATGTCCCTGCAATAAAGATGTGGAGAACTTTCTCAAGGAAAAGGCGGTTGCTTTTTCAAAGCAGAGAATAGCCGCCACATATCTTGTCTTTAAGCAATATAAAGGCGAAGATGTTGTGGTCGGCTATTTTTCTATCGCACAGAAGTATTTTCATATTGATTTGAAACGAGGGGCATTGAGCAAGACTTTGCGAAAAAGGATCAACAAGTTTGCCGTATGGGAAGAGTCGCTGCATAGATATATCGTTTCCGCCATCTTGATCGGACAGCTAGGGAAGAATTATGCGCATGGTTACGATCGACTGATTCGCGGCGATGAACTTCTGGCGATCGCCTGTGACAAGGCGGAGCAAATTCAGCGTATATCCAGCGGAAAGGTCGTGTATTTGGAGTGTGAGGAAAAGCCTGCCCTCGTAGAATTTTATGAACGCAATGGGTTTCATGCTTTTGGCAGACGTATGCTCGACAGGGATGAGGCGGATATTTTGGAAGGCGGCTGCCTGGTGCAGTTATTTAGATACTTGTGATTTTCCGCATGGTAGAACGGCGGGGGGATTCTATTGGCAGATAAAGTCTTTTGCGTTATAATCTCTTTGTTATCTCATTTCAGCAACAGCTCGGGAGGCATTTTATGATCAATTTCAAGCAGGGGCGGTGGTCCATCGCCTTTGTCTGCATGGTGCTGGGCTTCATGCTCGCCGTGCAGTTCCGCGCGACGGAGAACATGCGTCAGTCTGTATCGCAGCAGCGCGTGGAGGAGCTTGCCACGCGCCTTCTGGAGACGGAGAAGGAGCGCGACCGCCTGCAGGAAGAACTGAAAGATACGAAGGACGCGGCGGCGGAAGGGCCGAGCAACGACTACCAGCGCATGAAGGGCGGCTTCACGGCGCTTGCGGGGCCGGGCGTCATCGTCACGCTCGACGACAGCAAGGCGACGTCGAAGGCGGGCGAGAATCCGAACCTCTACCTCATTCATGACGACGATCTTCTGCGCGTCATCAACGAACTGCGCGCCGCAGGCGCAGAAGCCGTGTCCATCAACGGGCAGAGGCTCACGGGCACCTCGGAGATCCGCTGCGCGGGGCCGACGCTCTCCGTCAACAATGTACGTTCGGCGCCGCCCTACAAGATTCATGCCATCGGCGACCCTGAGAGCCTTGAGAAGTCGATCAAGATGCGCGGCGGCGTCGAGGACACATTGAAGGTCTGGGGCATACAGATCGACGTCAAGAAGGAAGAGCGTGTCGAAGTACCCGCCTACAAGGGCGCGGCATCGTTCAAGTACGCGAAAGCCGTCGAAGCGCTTTCGGATGAAAAGGGGGCCGCAAGATGATCCTGCCCGTTCTCGGCCTGCTCGCCGGCGTTGCCGTCGGCATGCTCTCGCCGATCACCGTGCCGCTCGCCTACGCGAAGCTCTCTTCCGTCGCCCTGCTCGCCTCGCTCGATTCCGTTTTCGGCGGCCTTCGGGCGGCGTCGGAAAACCACTTCGACAATGCCGTGTTCATCTCGGGCTTCTTCACGAACGCCCTCATGGCCGCGTTTCTCGTCTACATCGGCGACCGTCTCGGCATCGACCTCTACTATGTGGCGCTTCTGGCATTTGGCTTGCGAATCTTCCAGAATCTGGCGATCCTGCGCCGCCATTTCTTTGAAAAGCGCAATTAGAACGAGGAAAAGAGAAAAAGCAAGCATTTTCATAATTTTTTTATGGCGTATGCATTAAAATAATGATAGAATGGTAGAGAAACTTTTGAGGACGACTGCCGTGCTCCCTTGACTGGGGTGAAGGGCGGAATATGCAATATTTTGGGGGTTGCTATCGTGTTTGAATTGGATGATATGGGATTGGATCAGTTCGCCAAGATCAAGGTCATTGGCGTGGGCGGCGGCGGCAGCAATGCCGTGAACCGCATGATTTCAGCGGGGCTTCAAGGCGTGGAGTTCATCGCCGTCAATACGGACGCGCAGGCTCTTTTGCACGCGATGGCGCCGAAGCGTATCCAGATCGGCGAGAAGCTCACGCGCGGCTTGGGTGCGGGTGCGCGTCCCGAGATCGGCGAGCAGGCGGCGGAAGAGAGCCGCGACGACATCCTGCAGTCGCTGCAGGGCGCGGACATGGTCTTCGTGACCGCCGGCATGGGCGGCGGCACGGGGACGGGCGCGGCGCCCGTCGTCGCCGAGTGTGCGCGTGAGATCGGCGCTCTGACCGTCGGCGTCGTCACGCGCCCCTTCACGTTTGAAGGGCGCCTGCGCCAGAAGAAGGCGGAGGCGGGCATCGAGAAGCTGCAGCAGCACGTCGACACGATCATCACGATTCCGAACGACCGCCTGCTGCAGGTCGTCGACAAGAAGACCTCGATCACGGACGCCTTCAGCTTCGCCGACGACGTCCTGCGCCAAGGCGTCAAGGGCATCTCCGACCTCATTGCCGTGCCGGGGCTGATCAACCTCGACTTCGCTGACGTCAAGTCCATCATGAGCAATGCAGGCTCGGCGCTCATGGGCATCGGCGAGGCGACGGGCGAGAACGCCGCCGTCGCCGCTGCCAAGTACGCGATCGAGTCGCCTCTCTTGGAGACGAGCATCGAGGGAGCGCACGGCGTTCTCCTCAACATTTCCAGCTCGGCGGAGAACCTCAGCATGTACGAGGTCAACGAAGCCTCGTCGACGATTCAGGAGGCCGTCAACGTCGATGCGAACATCATCTTCGGCGCGTCCCTCGACGAAACGCTCGGCGACACCGTGCGCGTGACCGTTATCGCGACGGGCTTCGACAACGATACGGTAGGCATCCAGCGTCCCGCTGCGACGGCTGTCCCAGGAAAGCCCGCGCAGCCCGGCGCAAAGCCCGTCCCCCAGGCCGACACGCCGCTGCCGAAAGCGCCGAGCTTCAGCAACTTCGACATCCCCGAGTGGATGAACCGAAAGCGCGACTGAGGGCAGGCAGGAAAATATCGCAAAAAACAACAGGCATCCTTCCGATGATGGAAGGGTGCCTGTTTTGCGTGCGCGTGATGCGGCGCATGTTTTATTCCTCCGTTAAAGGATTTTCAGTCAAAGATTTTCCACCGATTCGCTTGGATTCGTGCTATAATAGTCTTCACTAGATGGATTTTGAGAGGACGGCGAGAGTATGCGGAAGACGGTGCTGAGTCTGGCTTTTGCTCTGGCAGTGGCCTTGGGAACGGGCGCACCCGTATTTGCGACACCATTGCAGACGCAGGTGCAGCCGCAAGCCGCGAAAGCGCGGGTGCAGCAGCAGACGGCGAAGACGTTGACGGGCGTGCGCTTTGGCACGAGCGACGAGCGCGAGCGCGTCGTCTTCGACTTGACGACGCTGCCCGTCTACGAGGTTCATACGGAGAACGACGGACAGAGGATCGTGCTTTTCCTTGCGGGCGCGCGCAGTCAGGCCGTGCAGCCCGAGATTTCGGGCAGCATGGTCGAGAGCGTGCGCGTATCGGCCGTGCCGCAGGGCGTCAAGGTCGTCATCGATCTTGCGGCGCCGGCCGCTTACGAAGTCAAGACGCTCGCGAATCCGACGCGCCTCTTCATCGACGTGCAGAAGGAATACGAAGTCATTTCCGAGGAGACGCCTGCGCCCGGCCTCAAGCTCTCGACGCTCAAGAGGCTCGACGCTCGCGGCCGCCTGACGGGCTGGGTGCTGGAAGCCGATCCCGCTCGCTATCGCGCCGTGCCCGTGCTCGCCAAGGGAACTGTGACAGGACGCGCCACGGTCAGCGCGATGTCGGATATGGCAGGAGCCGCTGCGGCGATCAATGCGTCCTACTTTGCACCGAGCGGCGAGATCCTTGGCCTTTTGAAGCTGGACGGCACGATTGTCGGCACGACGTACTTTCGGCGCAGCGCCGTGGGCTTTGCCGCCGACGGCAGGGCGTACTTCGGCCCTGTCGATTACAGCGGCACGGTGACGCTCGGCAAGAGAAGCTGGCCCGTGGGCGGCGTCGATGCGGAGCGCGGCGAGGACAGTCTCGTGATTTACAATCATTACTACGGCCCGACGACGCGCACGAATGAATACGGACAGGAGTACATCGTCCGAGGCGGCAGGGTCGCTGCCGTCAATACGTCGGACAGCCCAATTCCGAAAGACGGCCTCGTCATCTCGGTGCATGGCAAGGCGAAGGACGCTTTCGCCCGAGTGAAGGTCGGCGACGCCGTGCGCGTGGCGGAAGTGATCGGCGCACCGTGGGAGAGCCTGCCGACGGTCATCGGCGCAGGCCCGATGCTCGTCGAGGACGGCGCCCCCCATGTGACGGCAGCGGAGGAGGAGTTTCCGCCCGACATCGCGCGTGGGCGTGCGCCGCGCACGGCGTTCGGCGTGACGGCGGCCGGGCATTACCTGCTCGCCGTCGTCGACGGACGCCAGTCGCACAGCATCGGCTGCACGCTGCAGGAGATGGCGGAGTTCATGCTGCAGTTCGGCGCCGTTCAGGCGATCAATTTCGACGGCGGCGGATCGAGTGCGCTCGTTGTCGACGGCGAAATTGAAAACAGCCCGTCCGACGGGCAGGAGCGTGCCGTCGGCTCTGCGCTCGCTCTTTTGCCGCGCTGACGATGGCGCTTCGCAGAGTTTCTGTTGGCACATCGGAAAGAATCCGTTATAATGGAGGGGATGCAGATGAAAAAAGCACTGATGTTTGGTCTTTTTCTTGGCGTGATGCTGCTCGCTGTCCATGCTCTGACAGCAGAGGCGGCAGTGGATGCAAAGTCCGGCATTGCCGGCACGGTCACATGGACGGCGGAGCCGGGAAGCGCGCTTGCGGCAGGGGCGGAGATCGTGCGCGTGCGCACGCTGACGGGCGAGGTTGCGGCGGCGCGTGCCGAGGCCGACTGCAGCGTGAGCGAGATGCTTGTCGCTGTCGGCGATGACATCGCTGCGGGGCAGGTCGTCGCGCGCTTGAAGCAGCAGGACGAATGATCGCGTGGAAAAACTCTCTCTTTTGTGCCGTTCTCCAATCTGTTCGAGGTGATATACTTGCGTAATTTCAAAAAGAAGATGCTCGCGCTCAGCCTCTCCCTGTCCCTTTCCATGGGACTGACGGGGATGACGGCGATGGCTTCCCTGCCGCCGACTTTGCCCCTTTCGGAGGTGTATCCGGGCATGGAGGGGACGGCGTACACCGTGGTCGACGAGTCGGGCGAGATCGTGCCGTTCCACGTCGATGTTGTCGGCACATACGAGGAAGGGTCGTCGACGAACCGCATCATGGCGAAGGCGTCAGGCCCTGTCGTCGAGCGCACGGGCGGCACGCTGCAGGGCATGAGCGGCAGCCCCGTCTATGTGAACGGGGGAGCGCTCGTCGGGGCGCTTTCCGCGGGCATCAAGGGCATGAGCCTCTATACGTTCTTCATCACGCCGATCGATGAGATGCTTCCTATATGGGACATGCCCGACTACAAGGCGGTTCATCTGAAAAAGGAAAAGAAGGAAAAAGCGGCGGACGCTGATGAGACGATGGGTGAAGGCATTGGCGAAGACGCCGGCAAAGACGGGATGAAGCCGGAGATGGGAGAGTGCGCCAAGCTTGAGGAGGAAGAACTGCCGGAGCTTGACGCGGGAACGGCGGAAAAGCCCGGCAAGAAGCCTGCGAAGAAGTCGGAAAAAGACGCTGCGAAGGACAAAAAGGCAGAAAAAGGAAAGATAACGGCTGATAAGCCGGAGAAAGCGGAGAAGAAGCCCGCTTCTGACAAGGAAAGGCCTGCAGAAGCGGAAAAGAAGCCTGCTGCAGAAAAGGGAAAGCCTGCAGGGGCAGAGAAGAACCCTGCAGCAGAAGAGGAAAAACCGGCAAAGTCAGAGAAGAAGCCTGCTGCAGAAAAGGGAAAGCTCGAAGAAGCAGGGAAGAAGTCCGAAGAGGCGGCAAAGAAGCCTGCTGATGCAAAGAAGAAGCCTGCAGGGTCAGAAGATAAGCCTGCAGCTGAGAAAAAGCCTGCCGAAGCGAAGGAGAAGCCCGCAGGGGCGGAGAAGAGGCCTACGTCAGAGAAAGAAAAGCCCGCGGAGGCAAAGAAGAGGCCTGTCGCTGAAGCAGACGCAAAGCCTGCAGCGAAGAAGCGCGAGACGCAGGCGAAGTCGGCGCTCTATCTCGCGGGCTTCGGCAGAAGCGGCTCGGCCTATATGGAGGAGAAGCTTTCCGCGCTTGGCTTCAAGGCGGGGGAGATGCCTGCTTTCGGCACGCCGACGCCCGGCGCCCATGTCGTCTATGATGCAGTGCTCGCGCCCGGCAGCGCCGTCGGCGTCGCCGTCTCCTACGGCGATTTTTCCGTCGGTGCGACGGGCACGGTGACGGCGGTCGATGAAAAGCGCGTGCTCGCCTTCGGGCATCCATTCCTGCACAAGGGCAATGTCAATTACTTCATGACGGAGGCCAAGGTCGTCGGCACGATCAGCGGACCGACGGACGGCATGAAGATCGCGAGCATCGGCAACATCATCGGGCGCATCAATCAGGACAGGGAGGCGGGCGTCGCCGGCATCATCGGCGCCTTCCCCGAGAGCGTGCCGATGCGCGTGCGCGTAAAGGATGCGTCGCTCGGCTACGACAGAAAGTTTGCAGCGCAGATCGCCTACGACGAGGATTTCCTGCCGGTTCTCGTGCCGGGCATCGCCTATGCGGCGATGGGCAAGACATCGGACACGCTCGGAGAGGCGACGGCGAACCTCAAGTTCACGATCCGCACGACGGCGGGCGAGGACGGCAGGATCGAGCGTTCGAACATGTACTATGCGGCATCCGACGTCGGGCAGGCTTCCGTGGGCGAGCTGGCGCAGGTCATGACGCTGCTCTGCCAGAACGCGGAGGAGGCAGCCGACGTGACCTCGATCGACGTTGACATCGAGATGGAAAGCGTGCGCAAGACGGCCTCCCTGATTTCTGCCGTGCCCGAAAAGCCCTCGGCAAAGCCGGGCGAGACGGTGAATTTCCGCACGACGATCAAGCCTTTCCGCAGGGAGAAGGAAGAGCTGCTGATTCCTTACCATGTGCCGGAGAACCAGGCGCCGGGCGTCCTGAGTCTCGATGTGCGCGGCGGCAGCTTCATCCCTGTGACGACGGCTCTTCTGCAGAACGCGCTCGGCATCGACACGAGCGCCGAGGAGGACAAGACGCAGACGACGGCGGACAAGCTCAAGCAGTTCCTGCAGCTTGGCAGGAACAACGAGATCATCGTAGCGCCGGCGATCGCGCCCAATCTGCCGCTTTCGGCAGAGGAGAAGAAGGAAGCGAAAAAGCGTCTGAAGAAGCAGGAGAGCGCACCGAAGAAGAAGCAGGAGAAGCGCATCGACCTCTTGGGGCAGAAGGCGAAGAAGAAGGGCAATCCCTTTGAGGCGAAGTTCGAGACGGGCTACGTCATAGACAATGTGATCCATACTTCATTGCTGATCGAGGAAGAGGACAAGAGATGATGACGCGGCTGTTGGAGAAAATCGGTTCGTTCGTGCTCGAAAAATTTGAGTGGGCCGGCTCCGTCATTTTGCTCCTCGCCGCCGCTGTCAAAGAGCTGCGCCGCCCCTTGCGGTTTCGGCATATCTTCGCTCAGATGTCGCATCTCGGCGTCGACTCGCTCGCCATCGTCGCCTTGACGATGCTCTTCACCGGCATGGTCATGACGCTGCAGATCGCGCATGAGTTCATCCGCTTCGGCGCACAGTCGACGATCGGCGGCGTCATCGCCATTGCCATCGGGCGCGAGCTTGGCCCCGTGCTCGTCGGCGTCGTCTGTGCGGGGCGCGTGGGTTCGGCCATCACGGCGGAGATCAGCACGATGAAGGTCACGGAGCAGATCGACGCCCTGCGCGTCATGGCGACGAGTCCCATCGGCTACCTCGTCGTGCCGCGCATGATCGCGTGCATGTGCATGGTGCCGCTCCTGACGGTCTTCGGCGACGTCATCGGCGTCCTCGGCGGCTGGTTCGTCGCTGTGCATTATGCGGGCATCGCCTCCTACACCTTCACGAATTCCATCCACGTCTTTGCCGTGCCGCATGACATGACGGGCGGACTCGTCAAGGCGGCGGTGTTCGGCGTCGTCATCGCCGTCCTCGGCTCGTGGTACGGCCTTCATGCGCCCGAAGGGGCGGAGGGCGTGGGACGCGCCACGACGAAGAGCGTCGTGGCGGCGATCGTCTGCATTTTCTTTCTGAATGTGTTCCTGTCGTTCTTGCTTTATTGACTGGCTGGGGTGAAAGATATGATACGGCTGGAAGGTGTGACGAAGAGCTTCGCTTCCCATGAGGTGCTGCACCCTCTTGCTCTCTGCGTCGATGACGGCGAGACGCTCGCTGTCATCGGCGGCTCGGGTTCGGGCAAGAGCACGCTCCTTCGGCTCATCATCGGGCTGATCCGCCCGACCTCGGGCCGGATCTGGATCGACGACGCCGAGATCTCGCAGATGACGGAGGACGAGCTTGACCGGGTGCGCCTGAAGATGGGCATGGTCTTCCAGTATTCGGCGCTCTTTGACTCCATGACCGTCGGCGAGAACGTCGCCTTCGGGCTTCGCGAGCACAAGCGGCTCAAGGAGGAGGAGATCGTGCGTATCGTGCGCGAGAAGCTGAGACTCGTCGGCCTTGAAGGCAGCGAGCGCATGATGCCGGGCGAGCTTTCGGGCGGCATGAAGAAGCGCGTGAGCTTGGCGCGCGCCATCGCCATCGACCCGTCCATCATCCTCTACGATGAGCCGAGTTCGGGACTCGATCCCCTGACGTCGGCAAAGATCGACGACCTCATCATCGAGACGCAGAAGAAGCTCGGCGTGACGAGCATCGTCGTGACGCACGACATGGCGAGCGCCTGCCGCATCGCCGACCGCATCGCCATGCTGCACAAGGGATCGCTCATCGCGCTCGATACGGTCGAAGGGTTCAGAAAGCTCAAAGATCCGCGCGTTCGCGCATTTTTTCGCGCAGCGGGAACGGAAGAGAGGGAGGCGGGTTTATGACGACGGAAGCGAAGGTGGGAGCGTTCACGCTTCTCGGCATCGCGATTTTGGCAGCAGTGCTCCTGCAGCTTCGGGGATTTTCTTTTTCGACGAGCCGCAATTATATGATTTATGTAGGCTTCACGCAGGTCGTAGGGCTTGCCCCGGAAGCGGACGTGCGCTACGCGGGCGTGCTCGCGGGCAAGGTCAAGGCCATCGAGCCGGAGGGAACGGGCGTGCGCGTGACGCTTGCCGTCCATCCCGACATCAGGATTCCGCGCGATGCGCGAATTTCTCTCGCGGCGAACAGCGTCCTCGGTGACAAGTTCGTCCTCATCTCGCCGGCCGGATCGAAGAGCACGGATTACCTGAAGGACGGCGACTTCGTCATCGGCACGGATGAGACGAGCGTCGATTCCGTGCTCGAAAACGTGAGCGAGGCGGTGGCCGACGTGCACGATCTCCTCGGCTCGTTGAACGAAATCCTCGGCAATCCGCGCATGAAGGAGTCCGTCCTCGGCTCGGCGGAAAATGTACGCGAGGTCACGGCGCACATCCGCGACCTCACGGCCGTGCTCGGGCGCGTCGCGCTGCAGAACGAGGGCAATATGCAGGCGATGATGCAGGAGATGCGCACGATCTTGGCGAACCTTTCCGCGACGACGGAGACGGTGCGCCAGATGGCGTCGGACATCTCCGACGGCGGCGCGACGGCTGCAAATCTTCGTCTGACACTGCTGAACGTCGCCAGGGCGAGCGAGAACATCCGACAGGTGGCGGAGGAACTGCACGACGTCACGGGCGATCCTGCGGTGCGCGAGGATCTCAAGGCGACGATCCATGAGGCGCGCGCCGTCACAGAGAAGGCGAACGACACGCTCGATAACTTAAGCAGCATAGAAACGCAGCCTTCGGTTGACATTCTTTACAGCGGCAAGGAGCGCGACTGGATCACGAACTTCAATGTCGACGTCTCCAAGGAAAGCAAGCCTGACCGCTTCCTGCGCGTCGGCGTCGAGGATATCGGCGAGGGGAACGATCTGAATCTTGAGGTCGGCCGCACGAAGGGCAGGCTCGGCGCACGCGCGGGACTCATCGCAGGCGAGCCGGGCATCGGGCTTGATGCGAATGTGGGAAATCGCTGGCGCTTCTCCGCTGACGCCTATGATCCCGACGACTTCCGTCTGCGCCTTTCCGCCAAGTACCGCCTGCGCGAAAATACATATCTGATGGGACAGCTAAGGGATCTCAACCGCAGCGAGCGGCGCGCCGCCTACTTCGGTCTGCACCAGTCATTTTAGGAGGAATCATTGTGAAGCAGTCAAAATATTTTTCCAAGAAGCTTGCGGCGCTCGTCATGGGCGGCCTCTTCTCCTTGAGCTTCGCATCTGCGTCCGCAGCGGAGACGCGCTCGCTCGCGCTCTCCGAGAGCGTGGAGCTGGCGCTTGAGAACAACCGCTCGATCAAGTCGTCCGTGACTGACGTGGATGCGGCGGACTGGGCATACCATGAGGCGAGGCGAAACGCAGGGCCGAAGCTCACGCTCTCGACGCAGGGCAACCGCGTCGGCGGCAGGGCGTACGAGCGGTACGATCACGACTATGCTTTTCAGAGCGGTGCGACGCTTTCCTTCCCGCTCTATACGGGCGGCCGCATCGAGCACGGCATTGAGGCGGCGCGCTACGGCGTGAACAATGCTGATCTCGCGCTCGAAGGCACGAAGCAGGCGGTGCGTTACCGGACGACGGGGCAGTATTTCAAGGCGCTTGAATACCGCAATCTCATCAAGGTCGGCGAGATGTCCGTCGCCAATTTGAAGAGTCATCTGGCAAATGTCAACGCGCAGTACAAGGTGGGGACGGTCGCACGATCCGACGTGCTCGCGTCCCAGGTCGCACTCGCGAACGCCGAGCAGAATCTCGTGAACGTGACGAACAACTACGACGTCGCCATCGCCGAGCTCAACAAGATCATCGGTTTGCCGGCAGGAACGAAGCTCTCGCTGGCGGACGAACTCGCCTATCGAAAGTACGATCTGAGCCTTGAGGACTGCACGGGGTATGCGCTTTCGCATCGTGCGGACGGCATCGCGGCGGATTACGCCGTGCGCCAGGCGAACGCCGCCATGGAGGCTGCGCGCGGCGCCTCGCTGCCGCAGGTCAGCGCGGCGGCATCCCGCACGGTCGGCGGCGACAGCCTCTTTTCCAACAACACGGATTCGGCGGACACCTGGTCGATCGGCATACAGGCGAACTGGGCGGCCTTTGACAACAACGTGACGCAGGCGCAGGTGAACCGGAAGCGTGCGGCGGTGCACAAGCTGCAGCAGGCGGCGGAGGACACGCGCGAGCAGATTGCGCTCGACGTGCAGACGGCGTACCTGAGCCTCTTGGCGGCGGAGAAGAACATCAAGACGACGAGCGTTGCCGTCGAGCGAGCCGTCGAGGACTTCAAGATCGCGCAGGTGCGCTACACGGCGGGCGTCGGCACGAACCTCGACGTGACGGACGCCGACGAAAAGCTCGTCGCGGCGCAGACGAATTACTACGACGCGCTCTACAACTACAATCTCAGCAAGGCGGCGCTCGACCGGGCCATGGGCCTGTCTGTCGACCTCGATACCGTTTCCTACCGCGAGAAGGTTGACGCCAAGTACTACAAGGCGGCGAAGGAGCAGGCCGAGACAGCGCTCTACCATACGGATGAAGCGGCGGAAAAGATGGCCGCCGAGCAGAAGCTGCTCGATGAGAAGAGCAGGAAGAGCCGCACGGCGAAGGACGATGCGATGATTCCCGTGACGCACGGCGCACCCGTCCAGACCGCGCCTGTCAAGACCGCAGAGAAGGATGCGGCGGGAGAGGCGGCTGCGGCGGGGGATATGTAAGGCGTATCGCGCCAATCCTTTCGCGCGGATGAATTTGAAAAGAAACAACGAGGAGGAAGAGCCGATGAAAAAAGGGCGCATCGCTTTCGCTGCAGCCGCCATCGCGCTCTTCTTTTTTGCGCTCCTTGGCGGCACAGCGGCTTATATCGCTCGCACGGGCGCTTACGTTGAGGAAGCGGGCAGGACGCTTTCCGCAAAGGCGTCCGAAGCGCTCGGCGTTCCCGTCGCCGTCGGCGCCGTGCGCGTCGATTCCTGGCATACGATTGTCCTTGACGGCGTCACGGTGCAGGACAAGGCGGGAGAGGAGATTCTTCGCGCCGCGAGCGCCGAGGTGGAGATGAGCCTCTTCGCGGCCTTTTCCGCATCGCCTGTCGCCGCGATCTCCCACGTGACGGTCGTAGAGCCGGAGCTTTTTGTGCGGCAGCGCGAGGACGGAAGCTGGAACGTCGCCGATCTCGTGCAGGAAGAAGCGGGAGAGAGCGATTTTCACGGAAAGGTCAGCGTGCGAGGCGGCAAGGCGAACGCTGCCGTTTCGGGCGAGGAAATCTCCTTGGAGGATGTGCGGGCGGAGCTTGACTTCGCGCACAAGTCTTCCGTCGCCGTCGAAGCCGAGGCCGGCTGCAAGGGCGCACCGCTTGCTGTCGAGGGAGAAGTCTCGAAAGAGCGGCAGGAACTGAAGCTCAAGGGAGAGAACATCAATGCGATGGATTATATCGCGTTTCTGCCCGAAGGCGTGCTTCCCGAAGAGATCGAGCCGCAGGCGCTGCATGTCGACGAGGCGGCGCTGAAGCTCGTGCGCGAAGCGGAGGACGTTTCTCTCGCGGGTGACGTGCGCCTTTCGGGCGCGAAGGCGCTCGTCCATGGCATGGAGGTAGAGGCGCCGCGCGGACTCGTCGTCTTTTCGGGCAAGGAGGCGCGCATCTTTTTGCGTGCTTCTGCCAAAGAGCAGCAAGCGTCCATTCATGGGAAGGTCGCTTGGCAGGAGGAAGTGCCGAACTTCAACTTCGTCGTCGAGTCCGCGGCCTTCGATCCGTCGAAGATCTTGGCGCAGAGCCCTTTCCAAGGTTCTGTGCGCGTTCTCGCTTCCGTTTACGGCACGCCGCAGGACTGGAAGATTGACGGAGAGTGCGAAGCCCCGGCCGCGACGCTCTACGGCACAGCTCTTTCAGCGGTGAAGGCGAAGGGTCACTACGAAGACGGCCTTCTGACGGCGAGAGGCGAGGCGGGAGCCTTGGGAGGCACGTTCGAGGGCGGGGGGATGCTTCGCACGGCGGACGGCTCCTACAGCGCACACGTCGAAGCGAAGGGGCTTTCGGGCGAGGAAATCGCCGCCGTGCTGCCTGTGGACGGTCTTTCCCTGACGGGGAAGTGCGCTGCGGACATCGCATTGAGCGGCAAGGGGACGGATTTGGCAGATCTTCTCGCTTACGGCACCTTTTCGGGCGAGGGCGCGTCCTTCGGCGGCGTTGCGGCCGAGAAGGTTTCCGCATCGTTCTTCAAGCAGGGGGAGCTTCTTCATTTTGATAACCTCAACGCGTCGTTTGCGGCGGGCGGCACGCTCGTCGTCGAGGGTGACGTGCGGGGCGGCACGGCGCTTGACATGCGCTTTTACGGTACGGCGTTGCCGCTGGCGCTCGTCGAC
>ERZ773005.640-NODE-640-length-24500-cov-10.233095_pt1 | contig 24500 bp, 18 predicted proteins | sample MGYA00580666_ERZ773005 | MGnify/ENA primary metagenome ERZ773005 (study PRJEB29015, sample SAMEA2737999) | human oral metagenome | biome: human oral; feature: human-associated habitat; material: dental | place: China | collected 2061 ...
CAGGCGCGATAATGCGCTCAGCTGATGAGTGGGAAATATCGCGTTCGTGCCAGAGGGACACATTTTCATAAGCTGTCACCATGTGTCCGCGAATGACACGCGCAAGCCCCGTCATATTTTCAGAGCCGATAGGGTTGCGTTTATGGGGCATGGCAGAGCTGCCTTTTTGCCCCTTGGCAAAGAATTCTTCTACTTCACGCTGCTCGGATTTTTGCAGACCGCGGATTTCAGTCGCCATGCGCTCGATTGATGTGGCAATGCTTGCCAGTACTGCAAAATACTCGGCGTGCAAATCACGCGGTAAGACTTGAGTCGAAATTTCCTGAGCACGAATACCTAATTTGTCACAGACATATTTTTCCACAAATGGCGGAATGTTGGCAAAGTTCCCAACAGCACCAGAGATTTTCCCAGCTTCCACACCAGCGGCAGCATGTTCAAAACGCTCAATATTGCGCTTCATTTCACTGTACCAAGTTGCCAGCTTGAGACCAAAAGTCGTTGGCTCCGCATGGACACCGTGCGTGCGCCCCATCATGATGGTAAACTTGTGTTCTTTGGCCTTATCAGCGATGATATTGAGGAAATTATCCAAATCCTTACGAATGATGGTATTAGCCTGTTTGTAAAGATAACCATAGGCTGTGTCCACCACGTCTGTCGAGGTCAGACCAAAGTGTACCCACTTGCGCTCCTCACCCAACGTCTCAGAAACCGCACGAGTAAAGGCCACCACATCGTGACGTGTTTGCTGCTCAATCTCCAGAATGCGATCAATATCAAAATCCGCCTTCTCGCGAATCTTGACCACATCTTCCTTAGGAATCTCACCCAACTCAGCCCAAGCCTCGTCAGCCAAAATTTCCACTTCCAACCAAGCACGGTACTTGTTTTCTTCACTCCAAATGTTCGCCATCTCAGGGCGTGAATAACGGTTGATCATAATTTAAGATACCAAGGACGACCAGAAAGCGACTGAATTTTAGGAACCCAACGCAGGATGCTTGCATCCTAGGCGGGTTATCTAAATTCCAAGCTTTCCGTCCGGGTTCAGTTGCGCTGAAATCTGGTGTCCTTTCCTTTCTAGTTTTAAAGTTGTTTTTTACAGGAGCGAGACACTTATAGCCCGAGTTCAAATGCTTTAACTTTCCCTCTTCTCCTTTCTTGTTTTTAAAATTTACGTTTAAGTAGCAAGGAGGTCCGTAGCCCGTATTCAATTTAAAGAATACGATGCCCTTGTTCCTTTCTATATTTATTTGTAAATTCAAAGTCATTGGTTACATAAGTTCAATAGTCAAAAATTTCATTTTCTAGCTCCTTTCCAATGAGTTTTAAAGTGATTTTCTAAATTAGCATCTTTGAAGCATTTCCTCATTATTGCTATAATTTGATCTTTATTCTTCCCATTTAATTCAGATTCTAGATCATCAATAGAGTGAGAATTTACATTAAATAACTTCTGAGCTTCCCTATTATCTTTATAAAAATCATTAATTTTATTGAATTTTATAAATGTTTCAATAATCCTTCTAATAGAATTCAACATAAGATTGGGCTTATTATTGTTATATAAAAATCCTAGTTCTTTCCAAAGCAACTCATAACTTGTAGTAAAATCTTGTCCCTCATTCTCTAAAATCTTTACAGTAGTTGTAGAGTTATCTTTTTGAAGTCTAATAAATCTGTCCCCTAATCTATCGCCACCATATTTATCTTTGCTATCCTTATATAATCTATTATATTTAACATTGATATAAAAATGAGAGTTGTGTGACATAACTATAAGTACATCATTAGTCCTTCCCTTATCAATCAACTTCATTAACCCTTGAATTTCAGTAACAATAATATACTGCATCATATCATCATTAGAATCCATCGGATCATCAAAAATAATAACTTTATCAAGTGGAGAATCAATTTGTTCATCAAGTTTTTCTAAAAAGTACAAAAAACCTATAATGTTTTTCTCACCTTCAGACAAAGTTTCTATATCTCTATACTCATCATTATTATCGGACTTACTTTTTATTCGATAATACCCTTGATGCATACCGACTGTAGGTTCAATATGTTCTAATTGAAAATTAACATATATTTCCAATTTTTTATTTATATTTGTAGCTAATTTCTTTTCAGATTTAGTTTTTTCAATTTCTTTTGATATTTTCTCACGAACTTTTGAGATGTTTTGGTCAATGTTAAGAATCTCATTACCATTTTTAACTAATTTAGACGTAAATTCATCCAAACCTTTTTTTATATCTTCTAATTTATTTTTCTCGGATGTCAAATCAAATCTCTTAATATAGGTATATATTAAATCAAATCTCAACAAATCCTTTGAAAATTTTTTTAATCTAGAAATATCTTCGGAATTATTTTGCTCCGCAATTTTATTATATTTTTTTATTACAGAATCAGCTAAATTCGGTAATGATAATTCCTCGAAAGTAAGTACAGAAAATAATTTTGTTGATTTTTCTATCATTTTTTCCTTAAGTAATGATAAAAATCTCACCTGATTCTCTTTTACATTATTCCACTGTTTTTCAACTTCTATTATATCATCAACAAATTGGCTATAAAAATCAGCTTTACTAATTACGATATTCTCAATCAACAATTTCACTTTATCAATCTCAGTAATTTGCTTCTCTATAGTTTCTTCATATTCTTTAATTTTTGAAGCCGAGAAAAAAGATTCCAACTCAAAAAAAGTTTCATCAGAAATATTACTCCCACAAAATGAACAAACATCTCCATGTTTATGTAACTCTAACCCCCTTTTTGCAAAATTAATTTTTGAATCAGAATCTAGTCTTTTAACTACTCTTTCTTCCTCAATTTTCTTCTCAAAAATAGCTTTTGTATCTTCAAGAAGTATCGAAAAATCAATTTCTGGCAACTTTATTAGATTAGCTTTTTTATCAGCAATTTTCAGATATTCTTTACATTTATTTCGCTCATCTTCCGATAAATGAAAAGCATACTTTACCTCTTCTTTAAAAGCTGGTTGGTTATATGATGTACTAGCTATATGTAAATTATTATTTTTTATTTCTCTAGCCGAAGAACTATAGAAATTGTTTATTTTATTTTCCTGAGTTTTTATTTTTTGATTTATCGAACTTATTTCTCCGTTCAAAGATTGTCTATCATCCTCATATCCTTGTTTTTTCTTTATAAAATCAGCAATTTCCTTCTCAAAATTTTCGATATTTCTTTGAGCAGAAACATTTTCTTCTCCAAGCGTAACTGAATTAAGTCTTCCGTTAGCAACTACACTTTTGAGCCCCTGATAAATTCTAATGTCTTTATCCCTAATCTGTTCTTTAACCAATCTAGTAATGGTACTTTTACCTGTCCCATTCTTTCCAAAAATAAAATTGATTGGCTTATCCAAAATAATCTCATCTGTATCAAACAACTTTTCTTTTGATAAATCAATTTTCATAATGACTTATTCCTCTTTGTAATTCATTCATAGTTAGTTCCCTTCCCCAAACTCCTTCACTTTATCCACATCATCTGCAACCACCGTCACGTGTCCCACCTTGCAGTTGTATCTTACTTCCAGTTTACCACAACAAGCACTTATTTTATTCAACAATATTTCAACTAACTCAACATAAACGCAGCACATATGCCTGAAAAAATATTAGCTGCTGCATGGATAAGCCAACTCGGAACAATGGATCCTTGCGTCTTTTTTTCATTGATGTACCCCATTCCATAAGCAATTCCAAATATAAACATTGTAATCATTATTGTTGAACCAATATCCAGTAGCTTGAAAAACATAAAACTGTGTATTAAAGCAAAACATAATGACTGAATGAAGTTAGCCAAAGGAAATGCCATCTTTGACATAAGACGTTTTAATAAGAATCCTCTAAAAAATAATTCTTCTGGCAAAGCGGTATTAAATATCCCATAAATGAGAATAGCCGGCAAGACTGTATAACCACCACCTCGAAAAACTGTTGTTGCCGTTGACACTCCCTTTAAGCGAAGTAAGATAAAAAAGGAAGCCAATGAAAATAATAGAATCATTCCCAACACGGGTACAAAGAATCGTTTAAAATCATGTTTACTAACTTTCTTAAATCCTAACCAGTTTAGAAAAGTAGACTGTTTTCTTTCTGTGAAAATCCAGTAGAGAAACGGAATTGCAGCAGCTAATATTATTTCTAAAAAGCTACTGACTATCTTTGCGATGAATAGTTCCATGTGTTAACCTCCTGATATCCATACCACTTCAGCATCTTTTACAAACCCAATCGCATAGCCTTTTGTAGTTACACTTCTAGTTTACCACAATAATCACCCATTTATTGCTAATTCCGCTGCTTTCTCTGCATGGATCACTGTTGCGTAATAGAGAAGGAGGTCGGTATCTGCTTGTTGGACTAAAAGGCCAATCTCTGTACAGCCTAGCATAACGGCTTCAGCACCAACATTTTTCAAATCATCAATAATGGTAAGGTAAGTCTGCTTTGAGCTGTCTTTGATGTCTCCCAAGCACAGCTCATCATAGATGACTCGGTTGACTTCAGTAATGCCAGCTTGGTCTGGAATCAGCACCTCAAGCCCTGCTTCAAGCAGCTTCTCCTTGTAAAAGTCTTGAGTCATGGTGTACTTGGTGCCCAAGGGACCAACTTTTTGAATGCCATTTTCAAGAAGAGCCTCAGCAGTCGCCTGCGCAATGTGCAAAATTGGAATCGCGATTTGCTTTTGAATCTGCGGATTCACCTTGTGCATGGTGTTTGTGCAGATAACAATAAAGTCCGCACCAGCCTGCTCCAGTTTCTGGGCAATTTGGCTCAGGACTTCCGCACTCTTAGCCCAGTCACCGCTGGCCTGATAGTGCTCAATCTCCGCAAAATCAACACTGTAAAGCAGAATTTTAGCCGAATGCAGTCCGCCAAGCTCTTTTTTAATTGTCTCGTTGATAAGCTGATAATAGGAAGTCGTACTCTCCCAGCTCATGCCACCGATAAGACCGATTGTTTTCATGTTTGCTCTCCGGTTAGATTGATTATCATTTCAGGGTATGAATAATGGTTACCCTTATTCCTTTCTATATCTCTTCTTTACTTTTTAATATCTATTTCATTAAGAATTTTTTTAGCGGCATTCTTCCTTAAAGTTTTATTTACTAACTCTTCTTTATGAGATTTCAAGTGAATCTGCCAAATAATTAATAGGAAGATACTAAAACATAAAATTCCAGAAGTAATATAAAACCTTATAACAGAATTATAATTATAAAAGCAAAAAATGCTTATCCCCCAAGACACCTCAATAGATGTTAAAAATAATTTTAAAATTTTTATTTTATTTAATATTTCCGGTTTCACATCCTCATCAGTAATATTAATACTAGGATTTATTAATCCAATTATATTCTGAGGTTTTGAAAACCAAATTATAATAAACCCAACGCCAGCAATAATTGGATAAGAATTTTTATCAACCTTTGCAAAAATAACAAAGAGTACTATCGGAATTATTAGAAGCCCGATCTTTAACAATATCCGGAAAAATTTATTTTTTACAGGAATATCAATATTTTGATATTTTTTAGGAATAAACAAATTGAGAAAGTAGGATAAGCCAAGAATTTGTAATATTGGTATAGCTAATTTTGCATTTAACTCAAAACCAGTCTTCATTTCTTGGTAATTTTCACTATACTTTCTTACCATATCTACTAATTCAGCAACAGTAACATTATTAGGAAAGAAATGAGCCATGATAACCATAAGACCCAAAAATATAGAACCGAACCAAAAAATCGTCGCTAGTAAAAACGAGAAAACTATATAAATTAATACTAATGATAATAGAATTCTCTTTTCTTTAACCAGTATAATGGTTCTTTTGGCAAATTTAATTAACAGTACTATATTAATTAAAAACATCCCAAAAGGTATTGTGAGATTTGAAAGTGGTATATAACTTAAAACTAGGCTAAAAATAGCAAACACTAAGCTATTGATCAAAAACGGCAATATATAAGCTAATGCATATCCCATCCCTATTATATGCTCAGAATCTATAGTTCTACTTTTAAAAAAAGATTCTATTTTACTAAAAAAATACGAGCCGTTTTCTTTTACCTTTAATTTCATCTAAAACTCCTCCACACTATCCGCATCATCACTAAACACAGTCACATGACCCATTTTGCGGTTGTGTTTGGCTTCTGCTTTGCCATAAAGGTGGAGGTGGGCGCTAGGGTTTTGAGCGACGTAGGCTTGGGCTTGCTGGATATGCTGGCCAAGGACGTTGAGCATGACGGCTGGAGCGTGGAGTTTGATGGCTGGGAGGGGTTGGCCGAGGACGCCTAGGATATGGGTATCAAATTGTGAGAAGTCGCAGGCTTCGATGGAGTAGTGACCTGAGTTGTGGGGGCGTGGGGCGATTTCGTTGACAATGATATCGTCTGCTGTCGCAAACATTTCCACGCAGAGCGTTCCTGATAGCTGGAGTTTTTGGGCAATAGTCACCGCCATGGCTTTGGCCTTATCAGCTAGCTGGTCTGAAATGCGGGCTGGGACAATGGTTTTTGAGAGGATATTGTTGCGGTGGATATTTTCCTGAACGGGGAAGACCGTCACGTCCTTGCCGTTTCCTGAGATAATGACCGAGATTTCAAGGTCAAAGTCTACAAACTCTTCCAAGACGCACTCAGCAGAGTTTGCTAATTGGTTCGCGGCAGCTAAATCGTCGTGTGATTTAATAACAATTTGACCGTGACCATCATAACCGCCTGTGGCCGTTTTCAAGACGTAAGTCTTGCCCAAATCCAAATCCTCCAAGTCCAAACTAGAGGTCACCACCTTATATGGAGCGACCGTCACGCCAGCCTTATTGGCGAGGAAATTTTTTTCAAAAATACGGTTTTGCGAAATGCGCAGCAAATCAGTCCCCTGCGGCAGCTGACCGTCTCCTACGACCGCATCAAGGCCGTCAGCGTCGACATTTTCAAACTCATAGGTCAGCAGGTCGCAACGCACAGCCATTTCTCGCAAAGCATCCACATCATCGTAAGGCGCCACAATCATCTCAGACACGCGCGAGGCAGGACAGTCCGCCGTCGGATCCAGCGTCACCACCTTGTGCCCCATGTAAATCGCCGCGATAGCCATCATCTGACCCAGCTGACCGCCGCCGATTATGCCAATGGTTTTAGTTGAGTTCATTCGTTGACTCCTCTGCGATTTTTCCTTGTTTCTCTGCAAAATCTGCAAGCAGCTTCGCCAGGTCTTGGTCTTCAATGGCCAAGATACGCAGGGCTGTCAGGGCAGCGTTGGTCGCTCCCGCTTCACCAATGGCCATAGTTGCCACAGGCACACCGCCCGGCATCTGCACAATGGAATAGAGCGAATCCAAGCCGCTGAGGGCGCGTGATTTGACAGGCACACCGATAACAGGCAGTGTTGTTTTAGCTGCCACCATACCTGGTAAATGCGCGGCACCGCCTGCACCTGCAATGATAACCTTGATGCCGCGGCTGCGGGCTTCTTCTGCATGTTTGAACATGAGGTCTGGTGTGCGGTGGGCAGAGACGACTTTCTTTTCATAAGCCACGCCAAAGTTATCCAAAACTTGAGCGGTTTTTTGCATAGTGCTCCAGTCGGATTTGGAGCCTATGATAATAGAAATAAGTGGTTTCATAATAAGATACAAACGCCATAAAGGATCTCCAACAAAATGGGTGGTAAGTCAAAACTTTGATTTCGCTGACGCACCCCATCAGGACGACTAGGACTTTCTTAGCCTACTGGCGTAGAAAGTTCAGACATCTACAGCATAAGTCTTTCCTAGAGGCTTGTGCCTCGTCGTCAGACTCATCTTTTTGCCCAGTGTCGTTGTCGTATAGGCGTGTTTAATTCCTTTCGTTTTTTATTTTATAGCGACTTTTTGTCGCTTGCAAAATTTCCATAGAAAAACAGGAAAACTAACAGAATGTTCCTTTGAATAAACGGAATCTTTTGCTCAAATATTTTTTAGAGTGGTCGGTTCCACACTATAATGTTTAACGGTCTTATCAACCAACTTGGTGACACTTTTAGGATTTATCAATAAGCGACTGATAATAATCGCAAGAGGTATAAAACTTAGAGGATCCTTCCAAATAGGTGTTAACACCTCTTCACTGTCACTGTTAAAAAGCCACTTCCTCATTGTCCGTACAATCTTCTTTCTACTCTTCGTTCGCTCAGCAGTACCGATAAGCAAAGCCATCAGGCTATGCGTCCCTACCCCTGCTTGCCCAACACTAACATCAGATTTGGAATAGCAGTCATTGGCTAACTCTATCATGATTTTTGGGAAGTTAACTCCTGCTTTGTAGGCATTAGCAGGTTCAACCATTCTAGGATTGCACTCTATGTAATAAAAATGACCGTCGGTACGTATAAAATCTAAAGTTAAAGCACCATGCCATTGTAAAAATTGACCTAATTTTTCGACATGCTCTCTCGTTTTCTCAGATTCTATACTTAATCTAGCAGCAGCTGAACCACCGGCACCAGAACCCACTTTAACACTAGAATGAACCGCAAGTAACTGACCATGATGAAATACTGCTTGAACCTGACCATAGTCTCCAACTATGTCTTGCTGAACCATCCATTTTTCATCACTCGCTGTTAATCTGTTCGCAACTTCCGGCAAATCTTCCTTACTTGTGATTTTATAAACCGAACGACCGGCAGTACCATAGTCTGCCTTTAGCCAATAAGGATAAGAAAGAGAAACAGATTCTAAATTTTCCACACGCTCCCATTTAGGAATTGGCAGATTTAACTGATCCGAAATTTCAGCAAACGCAATCTTCCCAGCCAGCTTTTCAATTTGTTCCTTATCAGCAAGCGCTACTGGCAAACGAGTTGGTAAAAATTTTTCCCCATTTGCCAATAACCAGCCTTCCTCATGTGTCGGCAAAATAGCTGCATAATTTTTTTGATGAAGCAGCTGATTAACTTGTTTCAAGTAATCTAAAGGAAAATGATTTACATCAACTGTCGGAATTCTATGAGTGAGTCGACTGAATGTTGCAATAGAAAACTTATCAGGAGACAGGACATCAACTTTGTAACCCTCTTTTAGCAATACTGTTAGAGTCTCTCTTGAAGTTAAGCTAGAACCTTCTAAAAATAGCAGTCTGTTTTTCATTTTTCAAACACCAGAATTCTATATTCAAGCCTCACGGCTCAAAGTTTAATACATTTGATTTACAAAGCCTTGCTTCCGATGTCCGTACGATAAAAGAGGCCTGTTGTTTCTTGTTCTGCAAGTTTTTTATAGATTTTGTCCTGCGCAGCCTTGACGCTGTCGGCTGTAGTAACCAGCATGTAGACGCGGCCGCCGTTTGACAAGAGCAGCTGGCTATTGCCATCAAACTTAGCCCCTGCATAATAGGTGATTATGTCGCCACCGGTCTTTTCTGGCAGAAGCACCCCTTTTTCGTAGGCGAGCGGATAGCCATTTGAAGCAACCACCACGCCTAGGGTCACGCCCGAATCCAGCCAAGTGATATCAGGGTTCCTGCCAGCCAAAATGTCCGTGATATTCTGTGCAAAGTCAGAAGTCAGGCGCGGCAAGATAACTTGGGTCTCGGGATCGCCAAAGCGAGAGTTGAACTCGATAACCTTAGGACCGTCCTTAGTCAAGATAAGCCCCGCGTAGAGCACGCCAAGATAAGGGCGACCCTCAGCAATCATACCCTCAAGCACTGGCTTGATAATAGCATCAACCGACTGGTCAATCACGCTTTTCGCCAGATGAGGAACAGGAGCGTAGGCCCCCATACCGCCTGTGTTTGGTCCCTTATCACCATCATAGGCCCGCTTGTGATCCTGCGCCGCAGGCATAATGTAAAACTTGTCCCCATTGACAAAGGCAAAGAGAGAGAATTCCTCGCCGTCCAAAAACTCCTCAATAACCACGCGCGCACCCGAGTCGCCGAACTTATTGTCCAGCAGCATTTCATGCGCCGCCTCGACCGCCTGCTCCACGGTTTCAGCCACGACCACTCCCTTACCCAATGCCAAGCCATCCGCCTTGACCACGATTGGAGCGCCCTGCTTTTCGATGTAGCCTTTAGCTTTCTCGAAGTCGGAAAATGTGCCATAGGCTGCTGTCGGAACGCCGTATTTGACCATGATTTCCTTAGCAAAATCCTTAGACCACTCCAGCTCTGCTGCTAACTTAGTTGGGCCAAAAGCCTCAAGCCCAGCTTGGTTAAAGTCATCAACGATACCAGCCGCTAGCGCATCATCAGGACCAATAAAGGTCCAAGCAATAGCATTTGCTTTGGCAAACTCAATCAACTTGGAATGTTCGGAAATTCTGATATTCACCAAATCCAAACCATCCAGAGTCATCCCGTCATTTCCAGGTGCGACAAAAACCTGCTCCACACCATGAGACTCCAATAACTTCTTGGCAATCGCATGCTCACGACCACCAGAACCAACAACCAAAAGTTTCATAATTGCCCTCTTTGCGAATTATTTATATCAATTATACCACAAATGTTCGTTTATACCTTTGTTTATCGTGAAATATTTTGATAATAATAAAATCTTATTGTCATTTCTAATTTTTTAATTCAATTTTCGCTTTTTTTCATTTTTTCCCGAATAATCTAAATGGAACTATCCAAATTATTTATTCAAAGGAGATTTATGAAAAAATATAGTCAATTATTTTTACTATCCAGCGCCCTTTTGAGTGTTTTTTCAGCTCAACTAACAGTTCAAGCCTCGGAAGCAAATAATGCTTCAAAAAGCTCAAATCCAACAACTCTTGCTAGCGATGTTACTGTCAATGTTTCTGGCAATAGCGTTTCTATCAACTACATACGTTCACAAGCCCAAAACCCCTACACCATTTCCCATGCTGTTTGGTCTGATGAAAATGGGCAAGATGACCTTAAATGGTATTCCGCATCTCAAACATCAACAACTGTTGATTTGAGCCAACATTCTGGGTACGGTACTTTCCATGTCCATACATATATCAACATCAATGGAAAAATGATCGGTTTAAATGGAACGACTTTCACTCTGAATAAACCTACTAGTCAAACAAAAATTACGACAGCTGGACAGATTGGGCAAATTCATTTTACACGCAATAAAGATCAAAAAAATTCTAAAATTGTTCATGCCATTTGGTCTGAAGAAAATGGTAGTGATGATCTCAACTGGTACGATGCTGAACAGGAAATAACTAAATTTGACTTTTCCAAACACAAGGGTTATGGGAGATATTTTGTAGATACTTATGAAAATAAAAATGGTAAAATGATTTATCAGTCAGGTACCACTTTTAACCTTGAAAAACCAAACCCTACTATCCAAACTAGTTTTCCAGAACCTGGCATCATGGATATTCGGATAAAAAATGTCCCTGAAACAATCTATAAACTAACTGTTCCAACTTGGTCTGATAAAAACGGACAGGATGATCTTCAATGGTATGCAGCTACTAAAAATCCTGATGGAAGCTACAATGTTAGAGTTGAGCTAAAAAAACATAACTATGACACAGGAACTTATCACATTCATCTTTACGGAGAAAGCTATGTCAAACCAGAGTTTACTGGCTTAGCTGGAACTACGGTACAAGTTCGTCCCGATCAATTACCTTCGGAAGAAGAGCAAAAGCCATTATTCTCTGTTGAAAATATCAATCAAGAACAAGGAACATATACGGTCAAAATTAAGGAAACTTCAAAATCCAAATCCATTCAATCCGTTCGCGTTCCTATTTGGAGTACTACAAATCAGAGTAATATCAAATGGTACACAGCCACTGACAATGGAGACGGAACTTTTTCAACAACCTTTAATATCCGCAATCATCAGGCTTTGTCTGGAACCTATATCAATCATATTTATGTAAAATATAAAGACGGTAGTGAGCATAGTTATGCAACAGATTCGGTTAGCATGTCCGCAGAACAGATAAAAACGAAAGTAGCTGTCACAAAACGCTCGATCTACAATTATGAAGTAACGGTGACAGATGCTTATGGAGATGGAAATATCATCCTGCCTACCTGGTCTGAAGTCAATGGGCAAGATGATATCCAGTGGTACACAGCTACTAAAACCGGAAATGGTATCTACAAGTTCACTATTGATACGCAAAAACACACTGGTAGCGGGCTTTTCCACACACATGTCTACCGCAATCTCAACGGTAAAATGATTGGACTAACAGGTACGAGCTATCAAGTAGAGAAACCTGTTATTTCTTTCCAACCCAATTATGCTGCTGCAACGACTTATCCAAAAGGGCAATGCACTTGGGGCGCTAAAGCTCTAGCACCTTGGGCTGGCAACTACTGGGGCAATGGTGGCAATTGGGCTACTAGTGCCAGACGTGCTGGTTTTAAAACAGGAACAACTCCACAAGTCGGAGCTATTATTTGTTGGACAGATGGTAGTTACGGGCACGTTGGAGTCGTCACTCACGTGGCCTCAAACACCCGTATTCAGATTCAAGAGGCAAACTACGCTGGGAAACAGTACATTGGGAACTTTCGTGGCTGGTTTAATCCCCATACAGCAGGACAAGGTGCAGTTAGCTATATTTATCCAAAATAACTCTCTATAAAACTTTAAAACCTTGGAAATCAATCCAAGGTTTTTTCTGTTCTCAATGTCTAAAATGTCTCACACCCGTAAATACCATAGAAATGCCGTATTTATCAGCCATATCGATAGACTCTTGGTCACGGACGGAACCGCCGGGTTGGATGATAGCTTTGATACCAGCAGCTGCAATTTCTTCAACGTTATCAGCAAACGGGAAGAAAGCGTCAGAAGCAAGAACAGCCCCGTCAAGGCGATCTTTAGCTTGGTCAATGGCGATGCGAACAGAAGCGACACGATTGGTCTGACCTGGGCCGACACCAAGTGTCATGTGATCATTGGTCACGATAATGCCATTAGACTTGACATACTTGATGGCTTTCCAAGCAAATTCAAGAGCAGTTTCTTCCGTTTTAGTTGGCTGGCGCTTGGTAACGACCTGCCAATCGGCTGGACTTTCCTTGACCACGTCTTGATTTTGCACAAGGAGGCCACTAACCACGCCAGTATACTCTTTTTCAGCCTCGCTAGCTTCTTGAGCGTCAAAGGGAAGTTGCAGAATACGCAGATTTTTCTTTTTGGTTGTGAGAATAGCTAGCGCTTCGTCTGTATAAGATGGCGCAATGATGATTTCTAGGAAGATAGCGTGCATCTTCTCAGCTGTCGCTGCATCAACCTCACGGTTTAGGACAACAATGCCGCCGAAGATCGAAACTGAATCAGCCTCATAAGCGTAATCCCAAGCTGTTTCAATGTCATCAGCCTGACCGATACCACATGGATTCATGTGCTTGAGCGCCACAACGGTTGGACGGTCTTTAAAGTCACGAATGACACGGATAGCCGCATCAGCATCGCGAATATTGTTGAAGGATAATTCCTTACCGTTGAGCTGCTTAGCAGAGGCAATAGAATAAGCAGTTGGCAAGGCTTTTTGGTAGAAATCCGCATCCTGCTGTGGATTTTCACCATAACGCATTGGCTGCTTGAGGTCATAAGTCAAGGTGAGTTTTTCAGGTTTTTCTTCACCCACTTGAGCAGTGAAATATTCAGCGATGAGGGCATCGTAAGCTGCGGTGTGACGGAAAACTTTAGCTGCCAGACGCTTACGAGTTTCATAAGTTGTTTCGCCGTTCGCTGACAATTCGTCAATAATCTCAGCGTAGTCAGCAGGGTCAACCACAACCGTCACACTGGCATGGTTTTTAGCTGCTGAGCGCAGCATAGATGGTCCGCCGATATCAATATTTTCAACCGCATCCGCATAGGTTGCATCTGGTTTAAGAATAGTCTCCTTGAATGGGTAAAGGTTGACAACGACCAAATCAATCGGTGTGATGCCATGTTCTTTCATAGCATTAACATGACTATCAAGGTCTCGGCGCGCCAAGAGACCGCCATGAATTTTAGGGTGAAGAGTCTTGACACGACCATCCATCATTTCAGGAAAGCCAGTCACATCGTCAATAGCGATGGTGTCAATCCCTGCCTTGTCAAGGGCAACCTTAGTTCCGCCGGTTGAGACGATTTCCCAACCCAAGTTTTTCAATTCTTTAGCAAAGTCAACAATGTCCGCTTTGTCTGAGACGCTGATAAGTGCGCGTTTAGTCATGTTTTTTCCTTTCATTTTATCAATAGATTCCTTCAAATTATCTAAACTAAAGACTGGCGATTATAGTCTGTAATCTGATTTTCAAGCTCTTGCAACAATTTCCTTACCTCAAGCTTACTTGTTTCACTTTCATAAACACTTCGCAGTTCTGCATCTGTCGCACCAATCAGAGTTACAAATTCTACTTTTCCATGAGGAGTATCTAGAGGCTTAGCTAGATTGTCACTAGCGGTCAGAAAACCTGTCAGTTTAGATTTCTGCTGGATATCGATTCCTACCGTTTGCTTCATATAAATATATTCTTCTGGTAAAACTACTTTACCTGTTTTAAAAATATATCTTGCAACATACTGCAATAAACCACAGCCATTTTTGATTTCTTCTTCGTCATTAGTAGATTTCTTTAACTTAAAAGTCAATTCAATCCCATAACCACTGTATTCTGAGTCGGTGCTTTCTTTTGTATATAACTCCGACAAGCCATAGCTGACAAAATGCCAAAAATCTCCCGCATCGTAGACACTTATACCGTCAAGTGGATCTGGACCCCCAAACATATACTTGACAACCGTCCCATAATGAAGAGGATTGGGCTGATCAGGATATAAACGATCAAATTCTGCATCAATCGCTTCCCATCCTGGAGCGCTATCATCTGTATCTTCAGATTTAACAACAGTCTTATCTCCATCTTCAATTGGTGTCTCTTCACCGAAAGATTTCTTCTTAAAAAAATCAAATAGACCCATAAAATTCTCCTTAGCTAACGCCCCTACTCATGATTTACCAACCCTGATAGCGATAGTTTATGAACAGGTCTTTACCTTTACCATAAAATCATCTTTCACTACCTTCTTATCTTCTCTCGACCCCTAAACTCTCCAGCACTTGAGGATAGAGCTGATACTCGGCAGCATGGATGCGTTCTTCAAAACTTTCAATCGTGTCATGAACTAGCCGTGGGACACGGACTTGTTTAATGACCTTGCCAGTATCCACACCTGAGTCCACCCAGTGAATGGTCACTCCGCTCTCAGTGACACCGGCATTCCAGGCATCTTCGATACCATGAGCACCTGGAAATTCTGGCAAATAGGCTGGATGGATATTGATAATGCGGCCTTGATAGGCAGCCAGCAAGGTTGGGCCAACGATTTTCATGTAACCAGCTAGGCAAACAAGATCAATAGCATATTTTTTCAAGAGGTCAATGATAGCCTGCTCATAAGCAATTTTGTTGTCAAATTCCTTGAGTTCAAAAGTGTAACTTTTGATACCGAGATTTTTAGCACGCTCCAAGACATAGGCATCACGATGGTCAGAGAAAACAAATTCTACTGGGAATTGCTCGCCGATGACCTGAAAATTTGACCCATTACCAGAAGCGAAAACAGCAATTTTTTTGCTCATTATTTGATCACCACACTTGCGTCAGCTTTTTTCACGATACGCCCAAGGTCATAAACAGGCTCATCAAGGACTTCCTTGACACGGTCAACCTTTTCAGGACTGACAGCCAGCATGAGCCCGATACCCATGTTGAAGATTTCAAACATTTCGTCGTGCTTCAGCTCACCATATTTTTCAAGCGCCTTGAAGATTGGCAGAACTGGCACCTTGTCTTCTTCGATTTCGGCTGCCAAATCGTCCCCAAACATACGTGGGACATTTTCGATAAAGCCGCCACCTGTGATGTGGGCAATACCGTTGACTAATTCTTCCTTAATCAATGGCAGAGCTGCTTTGACATAGATACGAGTAGGTTCAAGTAAGACATCTTTGAGTTTTTTACCTTCCAATTCTGGCAGTTCTTCCTCACCAGTATAGTCTGCAAAGACACGGCGGACAAGCGAATAACCGTTTGAATGGATACCGCTGGAAGCCAATCCCAGTAGCACATCTCCTTCTTTGACTTTTGAGCCGTCGATGATTTGTGATTTTTCAGCCACACCAACCGCAAAACCGGCCAAGTCGTAATCGTCTTTGCCATACATACCAGGCATTTCAGCTGTTTCGCCGCCAATCAGACCAGCACCAGCTTGGACACATCCTTCAGCCACACCAGCAACTACCTGCTCCAGTTTAGCAGGTTCATTCTTACCCGTTGCAATGTAGTCTAGGAAATAAAGAGGTTCAGCACCCGCAGCAATGATGTCGTTGACACACATGGCCACACAGTCCTGACCAATAGTGTCGTGCTTGTCATATTTAATCGCAAGCATGAGCTTAGTTCCGACACCATCCGTTCCTGAAATCAAGACAGGCTCTTTGACGTCCAGCTGGGACAAATCAAACATCCCACCGAAGCCACCGAGAGCTCCCATGACCCCAAGACGCTCCGTACGCGCCACGTGTTTCTTAATCCGAGCAACAACCTCGTATCCCGCCTCAACATCAACACCAGATTGAGCGTAAGCATTTTTTGTCATAATAATTTTCCTTCTCTTTTTTGTCAAAAAACCATATTGAAGATTGCGACGTTTTTTCAGTCAAACCATAATTTTGACTGAAAAAGCTAGTCAGGTCTTTAGCTTTGGCCCCATAGGACAAAGCGTCCACTGACAAATGCTTTAGCCTTTAGTCAGTGGTAAGACGTGGAGCGTAAGCATTTTTTTCTGTCATAATATTTTTCCTTCTTTTTTTCTTTGGAAATAGCAGAGCTGCTATTGAGTTCGGTCTATCAATAAAAACTAACCTTCTCATCCAAGCTTCTACGATAATCTTTCTCGTAATCGTAAATCGGTGTTGGGTACTCTCCATCAAAGTAAGCAACACAGAGACCGCCGTTTGGGGCATTTGTTTCAAGTCCGATAGAGTCAATCAAGCCGTCAATAGACAAGTAAGTTAGGCTATCTGCACCGATAATCTGGCGTGTTTCTTCAACAGAATGATTAGCCGCAATCAATTCACGCCGTGTTTGAATATCAATTCCATAGAAACATGGATATTTTAGAGGTGGGCTAGCAATTGCCACGTGAACTTCTGTAGCTCCAGCTTCTTTCAAGAGCTGAACGATACGACGTGAAGTTGTCCCACGCACAATGGAGTCATCAATCATGACGACACGTTTGCCCTTAACCACTCCAGATACGGCAGAAAGTTTCATGCGAACCCCTTGTTCACGCAGTTCTTGCGTCGGCTGGATAAAGGTTCGTTGGGTGTATTGATTTTTGATGAGACCCATTTCATTTGGCAGTCCTGATTCTTCGGCGAAGCCCATAGCTGCGCTGAGTGAGGAATTAGGTACACCGACCACAATGTCTGCCTCATGTTTGAACTCACGCGCCAACTGTGCTCCCATACGTTTACGAGCAGTGTGGACATTGACCCCGTGAATATTTGAGTCAGGACGGGCAAAGTAGATGTATTCCATTGAACAAATAGCCAGCTGCGTATCTGTCGTGTAAGTGTCGTACTGGATACCACTGTTATCAATGATAACCACTTCACCCGGCTTGACATCACGAATCCACTCGGCACCCACCACTTCAAAGGCACAGGTTTCGCTGGAAACAACGATGGCACCATTTGCCATTTTACCAATAGAAAGCGGACGAAAACCGTTTGGATCAAGAGCTGCAATCAGCTTATCTTCCATCATCAGAAGATAGGCAAAACCACCTTTGACCGTATTGAGCGCTTCCTTAACCTTGCCCATAAAGCTTGGATTATGGCTGCAGCGAATAAGATGAGCCAGAATTTCCGTATCAGATGAAGAAGAGAAAATAGCGCCGTTATGTTCTAATTCTTTCTTCAGGGTTTTCGTATTGGTCAGATTACCGTTATGTGCCAGACCAAATTCCATATCGTAAAACTTAAAATGGAAAGGCTGGATATTATCAATAGAGGCTTCTCCAGCCGTTGCATAACGGACATGCCCAATAGCAGCCTGACCTGTTAATTTTTCCAAATTAGCTGGATTTTTGAAAACTTCTGAAATTAATCCTGTATCACGATGTCGTATCAATTTGCCAGCATCATTTGTCAGAATGCCAGCACCTTCTTGACCACGGTGTTGCAGACTATGCAGTCCAAAATAAGTGACTTGAGCTGCTTGAGGATGTCCCCAGATACCGAAGACCCCACATTCTTCGTTGAGAGATTTTACTTCGTATGTCATTTTATATACCTTTTGTACTTAAATTCTAGGCATCAATAAATTTACTTGCCAATTTATAAACTTGGTTAATTTCTTTACTTTCTAATTTCCAATTTTTCAACTCAATTTTAACTAAATCTGGAAATTTTTTACTAATGTCTCTTAAAGCATTCCCTACTGATTTTCTAACATATTCGCTTACATCCTCTTTTAAGTCAGCTATTCTTCTGATAGCTTCATTAGGGTTCTCTTTAAAGTATGGTCTATTTGTCCATATTCTTAACCCTTCTGTAACAGCTCTCCTCGTATGGAGATTGCTACTTTTTAACCATTCATCAATAATTGGAAGTGCTTTTTTATATCCTATTTTCTTACAAAATTCATCAAACGCCTTTGCCAACACTTCTTGAACTCTCCAGTTACTATCTTTAGAAACTTCATCTCTCATAAATATTAAAATTTCTTTATCTTTTGATAAGTATCCGAAAAGGAATACAGCGTACATTCTTACTTGGTAAACATCAGATTGATAAGCTAAAAATGCTAATTTCTTGATATACTCACCATCATTGGATTTATAATCAGTTAAGGCTCTTTGTTCTTCCTCTTTAAATCCGTGTTCTATGAGTGAAAAATCTTTTTCTAGCCTTGCAACATACTGTTTCATAATATCCCTTCTATAAATAGGCTATTTTCCAGTAAAGTATTTCACTGCACTTTCAAATAGGCCTTGGTCTTTGTTACCTGGGATGTTTTGGAAGAGGCCATTTTCATAGCGTTCCGAGTGTCCCATCTTACCAATGATTTGACCGTTCTTACTCGTAATCCCTTCGATAGCGTTGAGCGAACCGTTTGGATTGTATTTAGAATCCATAGAAGGCTTGCCATCAAAGTCCACGTACTGACTCCAGATTTGACCATTGTCACGCAGTTCCGCAAATTCTTCAGCTGTCACGACAAATTTCCCTTCACCGTGAGAGACTGGAATCGCATGAATATCACCAACCTTAACACCTGCCAACCATGGAGAGTTGGTATTAGCGATACGGGTTTCCACCATCTTAGCCACGTGCTGGTTGGCATCATTGTAGAAGAGGGTTGGGCTTGTCTCACCAACTTCTTCAAAGTCACCATAAGGCAGAAGACCGGATTTGACAAGAGCTTGGAACCCATTACAGATACCGATGATGAGGCCACCCTTTTCAATGAAGCTGTCAATAGCAGAGCGAACTTTTTCATTAAGTAAGATATTGACGATAAACTTAGCCGAACCATCTGGCTCATCTGCTGCTGAGAAACCACCGACAAAGAAGATAATATTGGCTTTAGCAATGTTGTCAACCATGGTGTCAACAGAAGCCTCAATTGCTGCTTCATTAAGAGTCACGAATGGCACTGAGTTGACTTTGGCACCAGCTTGTTCAAAGGCCTTAGCTGAATCATACTCTGAATTGGAACCAGGGAAAACTGGGATATAAACCAGAGGCTGTGCAATTCTTTCTTTAGCTTTTATAACAGCATCAGATACCACAACAGGTACTTCTTCAAGAACTGTTGACTGTTCAAACTCGGTTGGATAAACATCTTCTAACTTACCTTCAAAGGCTGCAAGTAATTTCGCAGCGGACAAGTTGACACCGTTGACAGTTACTGCAAAGTCTGCCACAGTTTGACCAATTTTCATTGCGTCAGCAATGACTTCATCAGATGTAAAAACAAAACCACCAAGCTGAGCTGTCAAGCTGCTGTCAAGCTCAGCTATTTCTACAGTTGCACCAATACGGTTACCAAAGCTCATAAGTGCTAAACTTTCAAGAACACCACCGTATTTAACAGCTGAAGCTGCTGTTACTTTATGCTTAGCCTGAATAGCTTCAAATTGTGCAAAGTTAGCCTTGATATAATCAAAATCAATGTCTTCTGAAATAGCCTGTCCTGGGATGTAGTAAATGTTCTCACCAACAGTCTTGAATTCTGGAGAAAGCACCTGACGACTATCTACTGTTGTCACACCAAAGGCAACCAGAGTTGGCGGTACCGTCAATTCTTCAAAGGTCCCTGACATGGAGTCTTTACCACCAATTGATGGCAGCCCAAGCTGAATCTGTGCTTCAATCGAACCAAGCAGAGCAGCTACTGGCTGACCAAAGCGATCCGCTTGTTTATCCATGCGTTCAAAGTATTCTTGGTAAGAGAAACGCGCACGAGACCAATCAGCACCTGTTGCTACCAAGCGAGCTGTTGCTTCAATAACAGCGTAAGCTGCACCATGATAAGGTGACCACTCCGCAATATAAGGATTGAATCCCTGTGCCATGACAGAAGCCGTTGTTGTTACACCATTTTGTACTGGCAATTTTTGCACAGAGCTTTCAGTAGGCGTAATTTGATAACGACCGCCGATTGGATGATTAACTGTTGAACGTCCAACCGAGCTGTCAAAGATGGTTTGCAACCCTTTTTGACTAGCGTGGTTAAGATCAGACAGAACTTTCACTGTGTCTGCTTCAAGTGTTGCTGCTGACGTGGTACGCACCTCAGGAAGAGCAACATCCCTATCCACAACGTTTGCATCAACAACCACACGCACACCATTAGTATCAAGGAAGGCACGTTCCAAGTCAACAATGGTTTCACCCTTCCAAGTCATGACAAGGTTTGGTTTTTCAGTAACAGTCGCGACAACAACTGCATCAATGTTCTCTTTATGACATGCTGCAATAAAGGCGTCCACATCACTTGGACGAACAACAACAGACATGCGTTCTTGTGACTCAGAAATGGCAATTTCGGTACCGTTAAGACCTTGGTATTTTAGTGGCACTTTGTCCAAGTCAATTTCAAGACCATCTGCCAATTCACCAATAGCCACACAGACGCCGCCAGCACCAAAGTCATTTGATTTCTTGATGAGACGAGTGACATTGCCATTGCGGAAAAGACGTTGAATCTTACGTTCTTCAATAGCATTCCCTTTTTGCACTTCGGCACCTGCTGTCTCAACCGATTCAACCGTTTGAACCTTAGATGAGCCTGTAGCACCACCGACACCGTCACGTCCTGTTTTTCCACCAAGAAGGATGACCACATCACCAGCTTCTGGTTTTTCACGCACGACATTTTCTTTTGGTGTTGCACCGACAACAGCACCTAGCTCCATACGCTTAGCAACGAAGCCTGGATGGAAGTACTCTTTGACATAGGTAGTCGCAAGTCCTATTTGGTTCCCGTATGACGAATAGCCGTGCGCCGCCGTTTTAGAGATAACTTGTTGTGGCAATTTACCAGAGCGTGTTTCTGCTATTGGTGCGGTAATATCACCTGCACCTGATATACGCATAGCTTGGTAAACATAAGAACGACCTGACAATGGGTCACGAATAGCACCACCAATACAAGTTGCAGCTCCACCGAAAGGCTCAATTTCCGTTGGGTGATTGTGGGTTTCATTTTTGAACATGAGCAGCCAAGGTTCTTTGATGCCATCTACATCTACCTCAATTTCAACCGAGCAAGCATTAATTTCATCCGACACTTCCATGTCGTTCAAACGACCGTTAGCACGCTCATAACGGCCAAAGATCGTCGCCATATCCATAAGCGTCTGTGGCTTTTCAGAACGTCCCAATTCGTCACGCATGGCAATATATTTATCGTAAGTTGCCTGCAATTGTTTTTGGAACTTAGAAGCTGAAAAGTTAATATTTTTCAATTCTGTCTCAAAAGTCGTGTGACGGCAATGGTCAGACCAGTAGGTATCCAAAACTTTCAATTCTGTTTCTGTTGGCACACGCCCAATTGATTTAAAATAATCTTGAATAAAAACAAGATCATCCACTTCCATAGCCAAACCTTGTTCCGCCTTGTAAGCCGCAAAATCTTCAGCTGTATAAGTCTTGAAGAAATCCAAACTTGGAATTGTTTTGTCAGAAGTTGAAAATTCCTGTGGACGAATAGGCAAGGTGATATCTTTGAAACGCGAATCAACTGGATTCAAAAGATAATGCTTCACCGCTTCCAACTCAGATGCATCAATATCCTTATTAACCAGATAAAGCTGGGCAGTATTAACCGTTACGTTGCTGTCACTACCAAGTAAGAGCAAAGCCTCTTGTGAACTTGCTGCCCGCTGGTCAAACTGACCCGGCAAAGCTTCAATAGCAAAAAAAGCATGGCTGTTAAGATCCGCCTGCACAGTTGCTTCATCTAAAATTGTATCTGTCACCTGCTCAGAAAAGACATGCTTTTGCGCACGCGCAAACAGGCTTTCTTCTAAATTAAAGATATCATAAACCTGCACAATACGTAAAATTTTTAAGGAAGTTAACTGCAAATTATGTGTTAGTTCTTTGACCAGTGACTCCGATTTAATGCTAAAGTTAGCTTTTTTCTCAACAAAAATACGTCTATCCATGTTCAATCCTTACTTAAGTTCTTGCAATTTTTCCCATACCACTTCGTAAACATCCGTTAATTCTCCTAACCCTCTTCGGAAGACATCTTTGTCCATGTGATGCCCTTGCGCATCCCAAAGACGACAGTTATCTGGTGAAAACTCATCTGCTAGGATAATTTTACCATCTTTATCAAAACCGAATTCCAATTTAAAATCAATTAATTTAAGTCCGATTTGATGGAACCAATCTGACAAGAGTTTGTTTATCCGACGTGTTTCAGCTTTAATATAGGCAATATCTTCATCGTTAGCAAGCTTTAAAAATTTCACATGTTCATCATTAATGAAGGGATCATCCAACTTATCATTTTTATAATAAAATTCGACAATTGGCTCTTCCAGTTCGATTCCTTCTTCCAACCCAAAACGTTTAGAAAAAGAACCTGCTGTCACATTACGCAGAACAACTTCAAGCGGAATAATGCTGACCTTTTTATTCAGTTGTTCTGTTTCTGATATTTTCTCAATGAAATGCGTTGCAACCCCAGCTGCATTTAATTTTCTAAAAATAAGAGATGAGATTTGATTATTAAGAACACCCTTCCCTTTAATCGTCTCTTTACGAGCGCCATTAAGCATTGTCGCTTGGTCTTTGTAACGTGCAACAATGATATTTTCATCATCTGTCAAAAATAAATCTTTAGCTTTTCCCGAATATAATAAATCACTCATCATTTTAATATTCGCCTTTCGTCTTTTTCTGACTTAAGTCTATCATATTGGAAATAGTTTTTCAAGAAAATAACGTACAATAATGATAAACAACAAAAAAACAACTGGTTTTTCAGTTGTTTTCTTACAATTGATTTCTTATAGAGATAAAATGTTCGTTTTTATCCTTTTTTCAAGTTTTTCTGTACGCAAGCGATGACATCGCTCACATTATTCAAACTATCTATATCTTCGTCTGAAATTTCAATGTTAAATTCATCTTCTACAGTTAGAATAAATTCCATCAAATCCACCGAATCTGCTTTTAAATCATCTTTTAAACTCAATTCTTTAGTGACAACAAAATGTTCACCCTGACTTTCCTGAATAATTTCTATAATTTTTTGATAAATTTCTTGTTCTGTCATTTTACTTCTCCTGAAAATTCTTGTACCGCTTTTCCAACAACATCTGTTTCTAACATTGTACGAATTTGGCGAATCGTGCTGTAAACTGCTTTCGCATCACTCGCCCCATGTGTTTTAACAACAGGTGCCTGCACTCCAAACAAAACAGCACCGCCTACCTCAGAATAATTTAAACTACTCTTCAAAGACTTTAGACTGTCTTTCAGCAACACTGCACCTAGTTTTGCTTTCCAGCCACTATCTAAAATAGATTTTTTAAGCTGGCTCATAATTCCCATGGCGGTTCCCTCCATAGCTTTCAATACTGCATTACCTGTAAACCCATCTGCTACAACAACATCCGCTACATGATCCATTAAATCACGCGCTTCCACATTTCCAATAAAATTCAATGAGCCATCTGCCACTAACAAATCATACACTTCCTTACGAAGCGAATCTCCCTTACTGCTTTCAGTTCCGTTATTTAACAGCCCAACACGCGGTTGCTTGACTCCTCGTACATTTTCAGCATAAAATGACCCTAAAATAGCATACTGATGCAAATGATGAGCCGTATTTTCTGCATTAGCTCCCAAGTCCAACATATCAAATCCTTTTCCATCTGTCGTTGGTAATGTGGACATCAAACCCG
>ERZ773005.642-NODE-642-length-24382-cov-3.611830_pt1 | contig 24382 bp, 18 predicted proteins | sample MGYA00580666_ERZ773005 | MGnify/ENA primary metagenome ERZ773005 (study PRJEB29015, sample SAMEA2737999) | human oral metagenome | biome: human oral; feature: human-associated habitat; material: dental | place: China | collected 2061 ...
TCTGTAAGGGCGGCGCACAATGTCCACAAAGTGGACGTTTGTGCGTGTAGCTTACTTGCGTTCCTCTGACTTTTGCTCCGCGAACTGCCCCGCGAGATCGTCGAGATACGCGACGCCATGATCGACTCCCGCATCACATTCACCATCACCGACGCCGAACATGCACTGCTCGAACAAGCCGAACAGCACCTCGTCGGCCACGACCAGACCGCCCCTGCCCCGACCGAGCCGCCTCAGGCCTTGGACGACGCGGATATCGACGCCCAGCACCATGAGGAGCGTCCATCGTGAAGCGCGGCATCGCTCTTGGAACCGGGCTCCTCGCCAGCAGTGCAGTCGGCACCGGCTGGACCATTGCGCGACGCCTCATCGCACCAGCTGGCCCTCGCATCTTCGATCTCACCATCCGCGACATCGAACCCGACGACGGGGCTCAGCGGGTCGTGCTCGACCGCACCCCGCAGACCACGGCCAACGGCATCTACAACCTCTGGTTCGAAGGTGGCGGGTGGGTCCAGCTCTCCGCAGAAGTGTCCGGCCGTGGCCCGGATCGGGTTGCCCGCGCCGTCACCGGCACATCGCCGGGGCTGAGACTCGTGGCCGGTAACCGTGCCTCGTGGAGCGGCATCTACTACGCCACCCCAGTCGACGCCGGACTCAACGCACGCGACATCACCATCACCAGCCAGGCGGGTTCGTGCCCTGCCTGGCGGATCGACGGCGACCCCTCGACCTGGGCGATCCACATCCACGGACTCGGCAGTAGCCGCGCCGGAACTCTCCGCAGTGTTCAAGTCGCCACCGAACTCGGCTACACCTCCCTCGTCGTCACCTACCGAAACACCACCGAAGGCGCCCGCGTCGGCACCGGCCGCTCAACCCTCGGCCACACTGAGACCGCGGACGTGGACGAAGCCATCGGATACGCCGTCCGACGAGGAGCCCAACAGATCGTCGTGTTCGGCTGGTCGATGGGAGCCGCCATCGCTCTCCAGCTCGCCGCCCGACCCCGCCGCGACGGACTCATCGCCGCACTCGTCCTTGACTCGCCCGTCCTCGACTGGACCGAGACGATCAAGGCCAACTGCGCCCGCAGTGGACTCCCAGGCGTAGCCGGACACCTCGCCGTCCCGTGGCTCAGCACTGGGCCGCTCGCGAGCATGCTTGGGCTGCCCGAGCCGGTCCCGCTCCGCCAGTTCGACTGGATCACTCGCGCCGCCGAGCTCACCACACCCACGCTGATCCTCCACGGCGCACGAGACAGCTCAGCAGCCATCCGGCTCTCACAAGCACTCCGAGACCGACGCTCCGACCTCGTGACACTGGAGACCTTCGACGCTGACCACACGCTCGCCTGGAACTCCGATCCTGAGCGGTGGCGCTCCGCAGTGACAGCCTGGCTCCGTGGACAGCTCAGGCCCTGATCGCTTCGGCTCGCGGCACCTATCTCGTTCGGCCACGCCCGGACAAACCCAGTTCAAGCGGCACAACTCCCGATACGATGGAAGATGTTGGCCCGCCCGGGTCACGGAGTGCGAGGGAGGACCAACGTGGCTGAGCCGTGGCTGTCCGCAGACGACATCGCCGCCCACCTCGGGGTCACCAAAGACACCGTCTACACCTGGATCGCTGAGAAGGCCATGCCCGCCCACAAGGTCGGCCGCCTCTGGAAGTTCCAGGCCGGCGAAATTGACGACTGGGTGCGTGCCGGTGCTGCCTCCAGCGACTCCCAAGCTCCCACGCAGCAGCCGAATGTCGGTGGTCGCTCGTACGCTCACCACAACGAGGAGAGGGAGGGGCAATGATGACGCTGAGCGACGCCCAGCGCCTGGTGAAGTCCAAGCAGCGCGTCGCCGATCACGGCGAAGTGTTCACCCCATCGTGGATGGTCGAAGACATGCTCGACCTGGTTCGGGCCGAGTCCGAGCGGATCGACTCACGCGTCCTTGAGCCCGCCTGCGGCTCGGGCAACTTCCTCGTTCCCGTGTTGTCTCGCAAGTTCGCGACGGTCCAGGCTCGCCACGGCAAGAGCGAGTTCGAGAAGCGCCACTATGCACTGCTGGCGCTCATGTGCGTCTACGGCATCGAGCTCCTCGAAGACAACGCAGAGGAGTGCCGAGACAACTTGGCCGAGCTCTTCAACGCCTTCCTAGGGGTCGACGCCACAGACGAGTGGGCCTCTGCGGCACGCGTTGTCCTCGCTGTAAACATTGTCCGCGGCGACGCGCTTACGATGACGTTGACAAACGGCACCCCGATCACGTTCGCCGAGTGGGGATATCTAGGCAAAGGCAAGTTCCAGCGCCGCGACTTTCGGTATGACGAACTCACCCAGCGTTCCGCGTGGGAGGCGGAGGGGTCACTGTTTGCTGACTTGGGAGCTGACCTGTTTGCACCGCACGCCACGTACCCAACGATGACCGTAAGCGATCTGGCCGGACAGGCGGACGCCGCATGAGCATCACGCAAGCCTCGTTCACCCTACGCGGACACAACCCGGACGTGCTGACCTGCATCGCGAACCTCTCCAACGACGAGGTGTTCACACCGCCGGAGTTCGCCAACCAGATGCTCGACACGCTCGCGGCAGCGTGGGCCGACGCCAACGACGGCGCGGACATCTGGGCCGATCCGAATGTCACCTTCCTCGACCCCTTCACCAAGTCGGGTGTGTTCCTCCGCGAGATCGTGGGTCGTCTCACTCGTGGACTGATCTTGGAGATTCCCGACCTTGCCGAGCGCGTCGATCACATCCTCACGAAGCAGGTCTTCGGGATAGGGATCACGCAGCTTACGGCGCTGCTGGCACGGCGGAGCGTGTACTGTTCGAAGTTCGCCAACGGTCCGCACTCCATCGCCAAGTCCTTCACGACGGAGGACGGCAACATCTGGTTCCAGCGCACAGAACACACTTGGGGCGGAGGGAAACGCGAGTTCCGCGTCAATCCATTGACGAGTGAAGAAGTCACGGTCTACACCAATCGTAAGTGCATTTACTGCGGGGCCGGTGAAGACGACTACGCCCGTGGCGACGACCTGGAAACTCACGCCTATGCCTTCATCCACACCGACGACATCAAAGCTCGCATTGCGGAGCTGTTCGGAGAAAACATGCAGTTCGACGTCATCATCGGCAACCCGCCCTACCAGCTCAGCGACGGTGGCTATGGCACCTCAGCCGCACCGATCTATCAAATGTTCGTCGAGAAGGCACTGGGCCTCGACCCACGCTTCGCAGTCTTCGTAACTCCGTCCCGCTGGTTCGCCGGGGGTAAGGGCCTCGATGAGTACCGCAAGAAGATGCTCTCCGACCACCGCATGCACGACATCGTCGACTACCCGAAGCTCTACGAAGCGTTCCCAGGCGTGAAGATCAGGGGCGGCGTCTCATACTTCCTCTGGGACCGCGACTACGACGGTCCCTGCACGATCCAGACTATGTGGGACGGCCAGCCCGTTGGCGAAAAGGCATCCCGATACCTCGACGCCTACGATGTGCTCGTTCGCCGCAACGAAGCCGTACCGATACTTGAGAAAGTCCGAGCCGCAAAGGAGCCCACGCTCGACGGACGCGTCTCAAGTGGTAAACCGTTCGGCCTGCGAACCTTCTTCCACGGCAAGGAATCTCCGGGGCGGCTGGTCGATCCTGTCCAACTTTACGGCTCACGCAAGGTCACCTGGATCGAGCGCGGAGAGCTCCCGTTGAACAAACAATGGGTCGATGACTGGAAGGTGCTCATGACGGCGGTTCAGGGCACCAGCGCAGCGGTCGAGACCAAGTTCCTCTCCAAGCCGATCCTCGCCGCTCCCGGTACCGCGTGTACGGAGACCTACTTGGTTGCAGGCCGATTCCCTGACGAAACTCAAGCACGCAGGTACGCCGCATACTTACGCACCCGCTTCGTTCGGTTCCTCGTGTCGCTTCGCAAATCTACTCAGCACGCGACGCGAGATGTCTATGCTTTCGTTCCTGATGTCCCGCTCGACCGCGAGTGGACGGATGAGCTTCTGTATGAGCGTTATGGCTTGACTGATGATGAGGTTTCCTTCATCGAATCGCAGGTGGCTCCCCACGACGATGCTCTGTTCGAGGACGACGGCGCGGACGTAGACGATGAGTAGAGAGATCGACTCTCTCCTGCCGGAGAAGCCTGAAGCGCGCCTACGCATCTATGCGTGGTCGCCCAACGACCCGCCGGTCGGGTATGAGGGGTTGCTGAAGGTCGGGCAGACGACGAAGGCGGATGTGAACGCGCGCGTCCGTGAGTCGCAAGGGCAGATGCAGCAGGCCTACACGCTGCATGTCGATGAACTCGCGGAGCGGAATGACGGTTCGGTCTTCCGGGACTCGGACGTGCGGCAGCGGCTGATCGACAAGGGGTTCGAGAATCCGATCTTCGGTTCGGCTCGGGAGTGGATGCGATGCACCCCCGCAGACGTGCTCACCGCGATCACCGAGCTGCGTGAGGGCGTGAAGCTCAGCGGCACTCATCATGAGACGTTCCCGATGCGCCCGGAGCAGGCGAGCGCGGTCGAGAAAGCGCAGGACTACTTCAAGTCGATCTGGGCCGAGGACTCTGCGGCAGTGCCGAGGTTCTTGTGGAACGCGAAGATGCGGTTCGGCAAGACTTTCGCCTCGTACCAGCTCGCCAAGCGCCTGGGCGCGAAGCGTGTGCTCGTGGTGACGTTCAAGCCCGCTGTCGAGGACGCGTGGCAGACCGATCTGGAGTCGCATGCCGACTTCGACGGCTGGCAGTACCTCTCATCAGCCACGGGCGGTAATCCGGACGATGCCGACAAGACGCGACCCCTGGTGTACTTCGGTTCGTTCCAGGACCTCCTTGGGCGTGACCGCAAGACGGGGCTCATCAAGTCGAAGAACGAGTGGGTCCACACCACCAACTGGGACCTGGTGATCTTCGACGAGTACCACTTCGGTGCCTGGCGGGAGTCGGCCAAGGAACTGTTCGAGGGAGAGGACGAGCGAGTCAAGCAGAAGGAGATCGCCGCCGAGTACAACGACGGCCTCATCGCCTTCGACGAGGAACTCGACGAGCTCGGCAACGACGAGGATGACTTCCTGCCGATCACGACTCGCGCGTACCTGTACCTGTCGGGCACACCGTTCAAGGCGCTGGCCACGGGTGAGTTCATCGAGGAGCAGATCTTCAACTGGACCTACACCGACGAGCAGCGCGCCAAGGCCGACTACGCCGCCACGCACCCTGACGCGTGGAACCCGTACGGTGCGTTGCCAGAGATGCGGCTGTTCACCTACCAGATGCCGGACGAGCTCATCGCGGTGGCGAATCAGGGCGAGTTCGACGAGTTCGACCTCAACGCTTTCTTCGAGGCCAAGGGCACCGGTACCGACGCGGAATTCGTCCACAAGACCGACGTGCAGAAGTGGCTCGACATCATCCGAGGAGAGCACCTGCCGACCCAGGTCGACTCGATGCGGATGGGCACCCGCCCGCCGTTCCCGTACTCCGATGTACGACTGCTGCCTTACCTGCAGCACTCGTTCTGGTTCCTGCCCAACGTCGCCGCGTGCGAGGCGATGGCGAACCTGCTCGCCGAGAAGCAGAACGTGTTCTGGCACGACTACAAGGTTCTCGTCGTCGCCGGGACCCGCGCAGGTATCGGCCTCGACGCGCTCCCTCCGGTGCGTGCGGCCATCGGCGACGGGCACGACACCAAGACCATCACGCTGTCGTGCGGCAAGCTCACCACGGGTGTCACGGTCAAGCAGTGGTCGTCGATACTGATGTTGCGCAACCTGAACTCGCCCGAGACCTATTTCCAGGCGGCGTTCCGGGTCCAGTCGCCGTGGTCGATCAAGAACCCCGACGGCGACGACCCGAGCGCAGAGGCCGTTCTGAAGCCCGTGTGCTTCGTGTTCGACTTCGCTCCCACACGGGCGCTACGGCAGATCGCCGACTACGGGGCTGGGCTCTCGCCAGAGACCCCGAACCCGGAACAGGCCGTCGAGGAACTGGTGAAGTTCCTGCCCGTCCTTGCCTACGACGGATCGAACATGACCCAGGTCGACGCCGGCGGCATCCTCGACATCGCCATGTCCGGCACCTCGGCGACCCTGCTGGCGCGCAAGTGGGAGTCGGCGATCCTCGTCAACGTCGACAACGACACACTCCGCAAGATCATGAACAACCCCGACGCGCTCAACGCCGTGATGAACATCGAAGGCTTCCGCGCGCTCGGCAACGACATCTTTGAGACCGTCGTCAACAAGAGCGATGCGGTGAAGAAGGCTAAGAAGGAGAAGGGCGAGGACGCGACCCCGGCTGAGAAGAAGGAGCTGACCGCCGAGGAGAAGGAGTACAAGTCGAAGCGCAAGCAGATTCAGGACAAGCTCGTGAAGTTCGCGACCCGCATCCCCGCGTTTATGTACCTGACCGACTTCCGTGAAAACACTCTCCAAGACGTCATCACCAAGCTCGAACCCGGCCTCTTCCGCACCGTCACAGGCCTGACCGTCGAGGACTTCCACCTCCTTGTGAATCTCGGCGTCTTCAACGCCACCCACATGAACCAGGCCGTCTTCGCGTTCCGCCGCTACGAAGACTCCTCCCTGTCCTACACCGGCATCGAGTCCCACAAGGGACTTCGCCGCTACGGCCTCTACGACACCGTGGTCGCCGTTGACGAGACAACCACCTGACCAGAGCCGCCCCAACCCGCGTCGTCAAGAGAGGCACTCATCTATGTCGTTCCAGACCCCACGCAGCATCGAGGAGATGCTCGCCGCGATCCACAAGCGCGAGTACCTGATGCCCGCGATCCAGCGCGAGTTCGTGTGGGGTGCCGAGCAGATCACCAAGCTCGTTGACAGCCTCATGCGTGGGTACCCGGTCGGCTCGTTCCTGCTCTGGGATGTGAAGCCCGAGACCGCGCAGTCCTACACGTTCTACGAGTTCTTGACCAACTACCACGAGCGAGACAATCCGTACGCGGACAAGGCGACGGTCCCGGCGGGCAGCGGCACTATCGCCGTCCTAGACGGGCAGCAGCGCCTCACCTCGCTGAACATCGCCCTATACGGCAGCTTCGCAGAGAAGAAGAAGTACGCCTGGTGGAACAGCGCGGACGCGTTCCCGGTGAAGCGGCTGTACCTCAACCTCGTTGACGGCGCCGACGATGAGGAACTCGGGCTCAAGTACGACTTGCGGTTCCTCACCGACAAGGAAGCCGCAGCCGAGGAGGGCGGCGAGAACAAGTGGTTCCGGGTCGGAGCCGTCCTTGGCCTTGCCAACGCTGGACCGGCGATCATGCAGGAGTTGACACGCCGGAACATCGCCGGGTCTGCCGATGCATTCCAACGGCTGTACGACCTCTACGAGGCGATCCGCGTACTGAAGCCGATGAACTACTTCCTCGTCACCGATCAAGACGCCGACAAGGTGCTGGAAATCTTCGTCCGCGTCAACAGTGGCGGCACGACACTCTCATACTCCGACCTGCTGCTGTCGATGGCCACGAACCAGTGGCGAGACCTCGATGCGCGCGAAGAGGTCCGCTCCCTGGTCGCTGAGATCAACAGCAACGCGGGCCGCCAGTTCTCGTTCTCCAAAGACGTGGTGCTGAAGACCGCGCTGATGATCGCGGACGTGGATGTCCGGTTCAAAGTCACCAACTTCACCCAATCGAACATGGCGAAGGTCGAGGAGGCCTGGCCTCAGATCAAGGGCGCACTCCTGCGCGCCGCGACCCTCCTGCAACAGTTCGGCTACAACGAACGAAACCTCACCGCGAACAGCGTCATCGTCCCTCTCGCGTACTACCTCCACCTGCGAGGCGCGACCGACTCCTACCTCGACTCGACCGCGAACGCGGCCGACCGGCTCGCGCTCCAACGCTGGGTCACCCGTTCGCTCATCAAGCGTGGCATCTGGGGCTCAGGTCTCGACACCCTGTTGACCCGCATCCGCGATGTCTTGCGAGACAACGCAGGCTCAGACTTCCCGGTCGCCGCGGTCGAGGACGCGATGGCGACGGCGGGCAAGAGCCTTGCTTTCGACAACGCCGAGATCGATGAGCTGTTGAACCTCAAGTACGGCGGCCAGCGCACCTTCTCCGTCTTGTCTGTACTGTATCCGGGGCTCGACCTGGGCAAGAAGTTCCACGAGGACCACATTTTCCCGAAGTCACGTTTCACGAAGAAGAAGCTCATGGAGGCAGGGATTCCGGCCGAGAGGATCGACGACTACCTGGGCGCGGTGAACCTCCTGCCGAACCTCCAACTCCTCGCGGGCACGGCGAACATCGAGAAGCAGGACGCGCTCCCCGCCAACTGGATCGAGGCCGCGTTCCCAAGTGAGGAGAAGCGGGCAACCTACATCGCGGAGAACGACCTCGACGATCTACCGCTCGACCTCGCGGAGTTCTCCGAGTTCTTCGAGAAGCGCAAGCAACGCGTTCGCGCTCGACTGATCGCGGCACTGGGCGCGACTCCAGTACCGGCGAAGGCCGGCCAGGAGTAGTTCCGGGAGGCTACAGCGCGAGCATGCTCAGGGCCGACGCAGCCTGTAGCGGCAGTACGCCGTTACCGAGGGCGGTGATCTGCTGGTTCTGCGTCAGCTCGCCAGTGTCGGTGACCCATCCGGCCGGTAGGCCCATGAGCCATTCGACGAACAGTGGTGCTGGGCGGGGTCCGTCGGCGTCGTTCAGGAGTGCCGGGGCTGGGGCTGGTCGTCCGGTGATGTGTTCCCAGCGGGTGATGGCGTCGGCGTAGCGCCCCCAGCATTGAACAGTCCGTCGATCAGAGACCACAGTGTCTCCGACTCGCGCCTCTTGTTCGGTGAGCCATGCGGTCCGTGGAGGACGAAGTCGATGATCTGGTGCAACAGCGCGATCGTTCCTCGCCTGGCTCGTACCTGATCGAGTGTTTCGCCGCCCCGCGTGGAGTCGGTCGCGAGTGGGGTGCGGAAGCGTGCGGTGGGCGAGGATGAAGATGCGGAGGCGGTGGTGAGGAGCGCCGACAAGGGAAGCCGGTAGGCCGATCCATCGTGCATCCAGCCGCAGGTCGGCCAAATCTCCGAGAACGGCGCCGAGCGCCCGTAGAGGTCGAGCTGCGTGGTCTCCTAGATTCCACGGGTCGGGCTCCAGCTCGCGAAGGGTTGCGCCGTCGGGGGTTGCGTCGCCGGGGTTGCGTGGTTCACGGTGGTCTCTTTCTGCTGGTGGCCGCGTCGCTGAGGAGGACAGCAGGCCTCGGACGTTCTCGACGACGACCCACTCAGGTTGGAGCGCGTCTATGGCTTCGGCCATGTGCGCCCAGAGGCCGGAGCGGGTACCGGGTGCGAGGCCTGCGCGTTTGCCGACGGTCGATACGTCTTGGCACGGGAAGCCACCGATGTCCACGGGCTCCACGTTGTGCCAGTCGATGCTGGTGATGTCGCCCAGGTTCGGGACGCCGGGCCAGTGATGGGAGAAGACCCGGGCGACGGGTTCATTGAGTTCGGAGAACCACGCGGTGTCGGCGTTGAAGACGTGTTCGACGGCGAGGTCGAGACCGCCGTAGCCACTGAACAGCGACCCGATCTTGAGTCGCGGCGGCTTGTCTTCCTGGTCGTGCATGAGGGCTCCGAATGACGGGCGACCCCGGAGTCAGTTCCCTGCGTCCTGATGCCGGGCTGGTCACCTGTCAGGTGCACGACCGCCCCACACCTCGCCGTCCTCAGCGGTCCCCGGACCTCGCCGTCACCCATCCGGCTCGCCCGGCCCTTACCGACCACCCAGGTCGCTCATCTCTCGGCCCACCTCCTGATGAGTACACGCGTCTTGCAGGTCGAGGTTGAGCCCCCGGGCGGGGGCGTTCGGGAGCGGTTCTCCGGTGCTCACCTGCTCGTCAGGACGGAGGTAGCGATGACGGTTTCGATGCGCGTGATGAGCGCGGGCGATGGCTACAAGTACCTGCTGAAGACCGTCGCGTCCGCCGACGGGGATCGGCCTCTCTCGACACCGCTGACCCGCTACTTCATCGAGGAAGGCACCCCACCAGGCCGGTGGCTCGGGAAAGGCGTGGCCTCTCTCGGCAAGGGTGAACTGGTCGTCGGTGACTGCGTCTCAGAAGACCAACTCCAGCTCCTCATGGGCTCTGGCTGCGACCCGGTCACCGGCAAGCAACTCGGGCTCGCCTTCCCCGCCTTCAATACGACAGAGCAGCGGATCGAGGCCCGAATCGCGAGGCTCGACGCCACGCTCACACCGGGCGCGAAGGGTGAGGCCGTCGCTCTGATCGTGGCCGAGGAGAACACACGGGCCGGGCGTCGGGCGGTCGCGGGATTCGACTTCACCTTCTCGATCCCGAAGTCCGCGAGCGTCCTCTGGGCAGTAGCTGACGCAGGGGTGCAGGCGATGATCGGGGCTGCGCATCACCGGGCGGTTGCGGAGATGGTTGCGTTCATGGAGCGAGAGGTTGCGGCCACCCGAACCGGCGCAACCGCAGGCGATGGAGCCGTTGCGCAGGTGGATGTTGAGGGGCTGATCGCGACGGCGTTCGATCACTTCGACTCACGCGCAGGCGACCCCCACCTCCACACCCATGTCGTCATCAGCAATAAGGCCAAGACGAAGCTCGACGGGAAGTGGCGCTCGCTCGATGGCAGGCCGATGCACGCCGCTGTCGTCGCGCTGTCCGAGCTGCACGAGGCGGTGTTTGCCGATCACATGACACGCATCTTTGGCGTCGACTGGGAGGCCAGGGACATGGGCCGCGACCGCAACCCTGCCTGGGCTATAGCCACCGTTCCTGAGGCCCTGGTGACGGAGTTCTCCAGCCGCGCCCGCCACATCGACATCGAGACCGACCGACTCATCGACGAATACGTCGCTGCGCACGGCCGACGCCCGACACCAGCAGCGTTGATGAAGCTCCGCGCTCAGGCGACTCTCTCCACGCGACCGGACAAACAGGTTCGGTCCCTCGCCGATCTGACCGAGGAGTGGCGAACTCGAGCCACCGCCGTGCTTGGCCGCGACGCGACCAGTTGGGCGATGGACGCGACCGACAACGACCGAGCGTTGTTGCTGCGTGCCGACGACATCTCCCTCGACGTGATCCGCGACATCGGCCGCACCGTCGTCGAGACGGTCGGGGAGAAACGTTCGACCTGGCGCAGGTGGAACCTCATGGCCGAAGCGACGAGGCAGACGATGGGGTGGCGCTTCGTCACCATGAGCGACCGCGAACTGGTGATCGCGATGGTCACCGACGCCGACCAGCTCGCCTCCCTCCGGCTCGCCCCACCCGAGCTCTCGCTCTCGCCAGTCGTGTTCCGCCGCGACGACGGAACATCGGTATTTCGTCCGGTCAACTCGGCGATCTTCACCTCCGAGGGGCAACTTGCTGCGGAAGACCGGCTGCTCGACCGCTCTCGCGACCTCACCGGCCCGACCGCCTCTCTCGCGACCGTGGAGAAGATCACCCGCAAGCCAGATGCCGACGGCTTGGTGTTGGGTGAGGATCAGGCCGAGGCGTTGACACGGATCGCAGCGTCGGGGCGGGTGCTCGATGTGCTCGTCGGTCCCGCTGGGGCGGGCAAGACGACCGCCATGAACGCGCTCCGCCGAGCCTGGGAGGCAGAGCACGGCAAGGGCTCCGTGGTCGGGCTCGCGCCGTCGGCGGTGGCGGCGCAGGTCCTGGCTGACGATCTTGGGATCGAGACCGAAAACACCGCGATGTGGTGGCAGAACCACCTCACCAAAGGACTCAACTTCAAGCCGGGCCAGTTGGTCATCGTCGACGAAGCCTCCCTCGCTGGCACCCTGTCGCTGGACCGGATCACCGGCCTCGCCCAGAAGGTGGGTGCGAAGGTGCTGCTCGTTGGCGACTACGCACAGCTTCAATCGGTGGATGCCGGGGGTGCGTTCTCGATGCTCGCTCACGACCGCACTGACACTGTCGAACTCATCGATGTCCACCGTTTCCACCGGCCGTGGGAGAAGCTCGCCTCCCTCGACCTTCGCCACGGCCACACCTCCGTGATCGACACCTACCTCGCCCACGGCCGCATCCAGGACGGCGACACCGAGACCATGACTGATGCCGCCTACACGGCCTGGCGGGTCGACCGAGACGCCGGACGCATCACCGTCCTGATCGCCGAGACCCGCGAACAAGTAGCCGAGCTGAACCAACGTGCCCGCGCAGACCTGCTCATCGACGGGACCCTCACCCAAGATCGGGAAGTCGAGCTGCGCGACGGAACCCAGGCCGGTGTCGGGGACACCGTCATCACCCGCCGCAACGACCGGAAGATCGCGGCCAGCAGCGGGAACGATTGGGTGCGCAACGGCGACATCTGGACCGTCACGGATGTTCGCGGCGACGGGGAGCCTCACGATCCGCAGGCCAGGCCGCGCCTACGGTGGCGCGATCGTGCTCCCCGCTGCCTATGTTGCTGAGCATGTCGATCTCGGATACGCCGTAACCGCGCACCGCGCCCAAGGCGTGACGACCGACACCGCGCACGTCCTGGTGGAGCCGACGGCGACGAGGGAGAACTTCTACGTCTCAATGACCCGAGGACGTGCAGCGAACCATGCCTATGTGATCCTCGACCGCGCTGACGACCACCAACAGCCGCACCCCGGCGACGACCCGAACGCGAGCAGCCGCAGCGTTCTCGCTGGAGTGCTCCAGCACGTCGGCGCGGAACTGTCGGCGCACGAGACGATCGCTGCGGAGCAGGAACAGTGGGGCTCGATCGCGCAGCTCGCCGCCGAGTACGAGACCATCGCCGCCGCCGCACAGCACGACCGCTGGGCCTCCCTCGTCCGTGCATCCGGCCTCACCGCAGAGCAAGCCCAAGCCGCGGTCGAGTCCGAAGCCTTCGGGCCGCTCACCGCAGAACTCCGCCGCGCCGAAGCCAACCACCACAACATCGAGACCCTGTTCCCACGCCTCGTCGCGGCGCGCGGATTCGATGATGCTGACGATATCGCCGCCGTCATCCACTACCGAGTCGCCCGAGCAACCTCACGCCCCGCCGGATCAGGACGAGCCCGCAAAGCGCCCAGGCTCATCGCTGGACTCATCCCACACGCAGATGGCGTGCGCGACGGTGAGATGCTAGTTGCACTCGATCAGCGAGAGGCACTCATCGAAGCCCGCGCTGAAGCCGTCCTGGACACCGCTCTCACTGATAAGGCTCCTTGGGCGAAGGCACTCGGCACGCCGCCCGGCGATGCACGGCGAGCAGCAGCATGGCGGAAGGTAGCGCGTGTGGTCGCTGCCTATCGAGACCGCTACCGCATCACCGACGACGCCCCGCTCGGAGCGCCGCCCGCGTCCGAGGCGCAGAAGATCGACGCCGCCAGAGCACGAGCAGCACTTGGCAGCGTCCGATAAGCTGCGCAGACCGGGCCGGCTGCGCTCGCGCTTGCCCGTCAAACGTCGGGCCGGGTGGGTCCGACACTGTGACGCTCGATCAGCCGTTCGTAGTGGGATCGGTACCGGTTGTAAGAAGTTGCTCGCTCGGACACGGTGTCGGCTCAGAGACTCGCTGCTACTTCTGTGATCGGACCGTTCGCTACGCCGGGTTCAAGCGTCAAGACTGGCTGGTAACGTGCACCATCCTTCGGACTGGCGTCCCACTCATACACGATGGTTCGCAGAGTGTTCAGGTGACGCCCGATGAGAACGGCCATCGCGAATGGGCCGTGGAAGGCGAGGTGCACCTCGGCACGTCCTTGGCTCGCGGACAATCTCTTGATTTGATGTGCGACCGCCGCGCTGAGACGAGCTGCTTCTCGTGGGTTGATTCGTTCTGTACCCCCGATTGACACGACTTCGGCAGCATCGAATCCAGCGGTCGGATCGTTCACAAGGTTCTCGAACGCTGTGCGGTCTGCATTTGGCGTCAAGGTTACAAAGACGGCCACGCGATGCGTGGGTGCCGCCGCCTGCTCTCTTTCGATGTGTGCCGCCTCGATCGTCAGCTCAGTACTCGGCGGGTCATCATCGAGCGTCGTGGACATCCAGGCATTGTCCCGAGGATCGATCACGATTACCTCGCCGATCTTCGTTTCGGGCAGCGCCGCGCCAACTGCGAGGCCGACTGCCAAGTGGGCTCCGCCCGATACGCGCACGCTCTTTGCGCCGGACGCGTACACGGCATCGCTGGTCAGCGGGAGAGTCTTCTGGAACAGCTCCAGCCCTTCGCAGGAAGGAAGACGCCCGTCGTCCGACGGTTTGAGTCGGATGTGAAGGTCCTCCTCGTCGGCATCAAGGGCAGATGGTGCAGGGCGGCTTTGCACACGAATCGTAAAATCGCGCCCTTCTGCGCGAATGCTCGGCTTTCGTTGCTCGATGCGGTGCATGAGGAGGTCGCGCACGATCTCGACTTCGCCGGACGGCTGATGCATGTTTGCTTGCTTCTTGTCGGCCAGGGTTCGTGCTGGCGCGAGTCGCAGGAGCCGATCTGGTGCGTCGTAGTCACACTTCAATCCTTCGCCCGCCCGCGCGACAGTGTTCGCGATGCACAGGCTGAAGTTGGGATCAGCGTCGAGCTGGAGCAGACGTGGCAGCTCGCGTTCGCGGACGATATCGCTGTGTGCGATGTCGGGGGTAACGACGAGCACGCCTGCCGAGAGACCTCGGGTGAGCGCCTGTTCGAGGCGGTCGGTGGTTGTGCCGGGTCGCAGGTCGGTGTGATCCCTCCACACGACAAGCCCGGCAGCCCTGAGCAAATCTTCAAGAGCGTCGGCTTGCGCGCTGCCGTCTGATTGACGGTAGGAGATGAATACTGGGCCGTCGCCGCGGACGGCACCGTCCGGTAAAGGACCGAGGGGAGGGAATCTCGAAGGAGGAAGCGAGACGACTGCTTCCTTCGTTGTGGTCTTCCCGAACCGTTGGCGCCGAGCGATGACTCCGAAGAACGCACCGGTTGCGCCAGGCGCAAAGACGAGCAGTGCGATCGGGTTGGAACTGGCCTTGGCGGTCGCGCGCATCGCTGCGTGATCGACGGTGCTCGGTCCGGATGGGGAGGGGTGGCTGTGCCACTCACCGACGTAGCCGATCGGATCGTCGTCAGCTCGTTGCCCCAGAAACTCCTGCAAGAGCTCGTCCGCGCGAATGTCGTCGCGAACGTACCTGTTCGTCGTTGCCCCTTGCCCCTCAACAACCACGGCGTGAGTTGCCACGATGGTGCCGTTCTCCTGATAGCCGAGGAGGATGCCACCGGTCTCCCGAGGGAGGTGGTTCGCTGTCTCGAAGGCGATGGTCTCGTAGGCATCGACCCGCAGGTTGATGCGCGTTGGTTGTCGAGTCATTCGTGACTCCTCACTGCGCCGATCGACAGGTCTCGCGTCTCCCCGGCCGGGTGGAGAGGGCGATCGACGAGCAGGCCGACGGCGTGGCGCACGGTCGCTGCGGCCGCCTCGATCACCGTGTAAGGGGCCGTCGGAGAGATGGGACTGCCACAGCCGGCTTCGAACAGTTCAGACTCAGGCTGGTCTACAACGTTGGACGAGGGTGGCAATGGTTCGGCTCCGTCGGGCGGTGGCAGCACATCGATTCGGTAGCTCGTGCCACCGTTCTGGATCGCCGCTGAGATGATTCGCCTGCGTACTGCCCTTGCAGTGACATGGAGGAGCGCGGTGGTGGTGAAATCAGCGGTGGCGTTCACCACGAGATCGTGCTCGCTCAAAAGCTCGACAGCCTCGTCACCCGCGGTGAGTGCGTGATCGACCACCGTGATGTCGGCAGCTGCAATCTCGCGGCGGTCAACCAGATGCTGCTTGACCGCCGCGACCTTTGACAATCCCACAGCTTCAGGGCCGACAAGGTGACGGACAAGATTCCCTGGCATAACGACATCGCCATCGAGCAGGGTGAGATTCTGAACACCGGAGCGCACGAGCATGTCCGCGATAAACGAACCAAGGGCTCCGACGCCCACAACTGCGACTCGACGTCCGCGAAGCTCGGGAGCGAGCAGACCTGAGCGCGCGGCCTTGGCAGCCTCGGTGTTGGCACCTGAGCTCAGGCGTCTCACCGCGATGCCGCCATCCACGGTAGGCCACACTTCGAGTGTGATTGCGCCGTCGTGAGAGCCACGCCTGTAGATCAGCACCACGATCTCCATCGTGTGGTTGCGGATTCTGCGGTCGAGGTCGACGCTGGGGCTGATCCGGGCGGAGATGTCGTCCCATGATCTTGGGGGCACGTCTACATCGCCGAGGTTGGCAATGTATCCGAAGCGATCCTTGCTGTGCTTCGAGGACTTCGCTGGCTTGGTGCCGCTGGCGATTCGCATCAGGTTGTTCGCTGCCGGGCGGAACCGAACGAATCCGCTGGGATATCGTGTCAGGTCATCGTAGAGATACAGTCGCGCATCCTCGGAGGACTTGAAGTAGCGGTCGAGGTCGAGATCAGGCCGGTCGTCTGGCCACCCTGCTGCCGCCTGTTGGAACCAGGCGGCGACGTGTTCGAGGAACGCCGGAGCTTCGGTCCACCACAGTCCCTCGTGATCGTCTTCGGCGATCAAGCACAGCGATCCGTCCAGCTCCCGGTGCCAGGACCACGCGACCGCATCTGAGTCGAGCGGAACCACGCGAGGAGGCTGAAAGGGGTAGCGGGAACGCAACTGTATGAGAACGTCGGTCGCACCGCCAGGGTGAACGATTGTCCCTCGCCAACCGTTGTCAGCCTCTGTGAAGCCGGCTCGGATCAGCCCTTCCTCGAAGTGCTGCCGTGAGTATGCGACGTAGTCGTCGTACTCGGTGAGGGTCACCCGAAGGTCCTCGTGCCCGCCGGGACGGTCCGTGCGCCAGACGAGATAGCGGATGCACGCTTCGACCCATCCTCGTTGAATCCCGGCGGCATCGGGAACACTGTCTCGTCGTCGCCGTTCTTGCCCAGCAGTCCCTGGAACGCCAGTGCGGCCTTGCCCTCGTCCTCCTCGTCGAGCGCGTCGCGTGCGGTTTCTGCAGCGTCAGCGAAACGCGCCTTCGCTGCATCTAGCTCATCATCTGTCGCACGAATGCTGATGGTGCGTCCCGGCAGCGTGGGATCGTTCACCCCGATGCCGAAGGTGACGTAGTCGTCGATAATCTTGCTGACCTCTTCGAGAGCGGAGACGTAATACTCTGCGTGATCGTTGCCCGACACCAGGCCGGAGGCGAAGGCCTGGTACGTCGCGACCTCGATGAAGAACCCACCAGGCTTCTTGCCGGAGCCAAGTATCGAACGTCGGGTCTGACGGAGCAGCTTCACCGTGGGAACGTAATAGCCGTCATGCGCCGCGTTCATTTCGCTCGACAGCGACGTGAGCTTCTCCGGATTGGTACGCACCCACTCGTCCTCATCTCCCTTCTGCGGGATCTCCCACGTCTCACCGTCCCAGTAAGGACGAGCAGGCACCGCGTCGACATACAGGTCATACTCGGGGAACGACACTTGCAGACTGCGATCCTGGCGCTTGGTTCGCCGGTGACCATCGCCATCACTGCCGAACTCTGCATGCAGGACGGTGAAGAATCGGTCGAGGATGTCTTTCGACGTGACGTCGCTCGGTAGGTCAGGGAGACGCACGAACACGTCAACGTCCTTGACTCGCTTGATCGACACGTTCCTCTTGTACGAGCCGATCAGCACCGGGTCCACTCCGTACTCGGCGAGCTTCGTGTCGGCTTCGAGTGCATCGCGCACCAGTCGATGTGCCTCTGGCGCGTTGGCCTTGTCATCGCCGGGCTCGATGGAGCTCAGCGCATCCTTGAACTGCTGCTTGAGGTGAGCCATCGGGCCCTCCAATCTTGTTGTGATTGCTTGGACTTCTCTGAGCCTGCCCCATGCCACCGACACTTCGGCGAGCATGAATGGCAGGGGGCGTACTACTTTTTGCCGCACTTGCCGGTGCTCTCGTTGATCGTGGTCTTCGGGTGACGCTTCACCGTGGACTGCTTCACGAACCGACCCGTGACCGCGCTGCGCCCTCGCTTGCTTGCCATGCTCCTCACCCCCATTGCCTCACGCTCGGTGCCGTGGCCCCGGATTGGAGCCTGTCGTGACTGTATCAGCAAAGCATCAGCGCCGTGCAGGAGACACGCCGTGTCGTGTCAGCAACGAGTCAACGGCGCGCTACGCTTACGTTCATGGAACGGAGACGCGCCGAGGTGGCTAACGCAACGGGGAAAGCATGACAGGGCCCTCCGACACTTCACCGGGTGTGGAGCGGCTCGACCTAACGCAACTAGGCGTGATGCTCCGTGAGCGCCGTGGGAAGCTCTCGCTTCGTCAAGCCGCTGCCGAAGCTGGCGTTAGCTTCAGCACCTTCACCCGCATCGAGGCGGGTGCTCAGCCTGACCTGACCTCGTTCACGCTCTTGTGCGCTTGGATTGGTGTCTCGCCCGGGCAGTTCTTCATGCCGACGGCGTTGAGGGAGATGGCGCCGATCGATGAAGCGATCGCGCACCTTGCTTCCGATCCGCGCCTTGAGCCCGATGCTGCATCCAAGATCGCGGATATGTTGCGCAGCATGTATGACGCGCTAGCCAAGGCACCGGCTCAGCGCCAAGTGGTTGCTTGCCACCTTCGTGCTGCTTCGATGCTTCGCCCCGGGGTGCCCGAGCGGCTCAACTCGCTCTTGGGGGACATGCATGACAAGTTGGCGGCACGCGTTGCCGCCGGGGAACTGTGACGCTACGGCGCGGGTTCAAGGCAGAAGCCGAGCGCGAGGCGGCGAGGGTTCGGAAGGAACTCGGTCTTGCCTCGCACGATCGCCTTGACCCGCGCGACCTCGCCCAACACCTGAAGGTATCGGTCGTCAACGCCGGTGACTTGGTAGATATCAGCGACCTCGAAGAGCTAGAGCGACTTCAAGCCTTCGCCTTCTCCGCTGCCACCTTCGAGATCGATGATCGCCGGATCATTGTCGTAAGTCCTCTCCGGACACCAGGTCGACAGAACAGCGATATCGCGCACGAACTGGCCCACATCATGTTGAAGCACGACCTCGCTGAAATCCGCGAACTCAACGGAATGCCCTTCCGAACCTGCAAGCCGGACGAGGAGGAGGAGGCTACTGCCTTCGGAGGCACGCTTCTTCTCCCGCGCCCACTGCTTCTCAGCGCAGCGCGCCGACGAACCCCCGTCGACCAGATCGCCGACCAGTACGACGTCACCGTCGAGATGGCACGCTTCCGTTACAACACCACGGGTGTCGCCAAGCAAGTTGTGTCTCGATAGCTGGGCCGAGAGCGGTCCACGACCGTTGACTGCTGCCGTGCAGCTTGCCAACCGAATGCGCTCGCATCGGCGGGAGCGTTTCTGTGTGCGACCAAGGTCTGGACATCCCCTACGTCGGTGATCAGCCTCGCGAGACCACATTGTACGAGGTGGTGCGTGCCGATGCTCGTCACGCTGGTCACCGGTCCCGGCACGGCGCCGACGGCGCGGCCAAGCTCATGCGCCTCGTGTGCGACCTTCATGGATCCTGACCGCGCCCCAGCTTCAACCACGACCGTCGCTGCGGACAGTGCCGCCATCAGCCGCGCGCGGGCAAGGAACCGATGGCAGGTCGGCGTTGCACCTGGTGCCACTTCGCTGACCAGCAGACCGACATCTGCGACACGACCGAGCAGTTCGCTGTGGCCCGCTGGATATGCGCGATCAACTCCGTTCGCCAGGACTGCGATTGTGTTGCCACCGGATGCCAGTGCCGTGCGATGGGCGGCACCTTCGATGCCGTAGGCGCCGCCGGCAACAACGATCCGCTCGGCGGCAGCCAGATCGGCAGCTAGCGTCCCGGCGACGTGCTCGCCGTAGGAGGTTGAGGCTCGCGCGCCGGTGATCGTCACCAGATCGGTGAGTGGGCGCACCAGGAACGATGACGCCCCGCGAGTCCAGAGCACGTACGGGGTTCGCTCGCCGAGGTCGCCGAGCGAACTGGGCCATTCGTCGTCGCGGGGGATCAAGAGGCCGAGCCCCATTCGCCGTGCATGGAGGAGACGCTCGCCAAGTGAGTCGACGCCCGGAGCGGCGAAGTGTCCGCGCCAAACCTGGGCCTCAACGTCGCCGAGGCCAGCCACAGGGCCGTTGGCCTCGGCAAGCCGCAGTGTCTCGACGCCGCCGACCGCAGCGAGCGGGCGGCCTGTCACGGCGTCGTCCGGTTCAACGAGCATCGAGAGCACCATCCGCGCGGTGCGCTCGTCTCCTGCGATCTCACTCAAGCTCGGCATGGTCGTGCTCCTCTCGTGCTCATGCCTGAGAGGTGCGCAGAGACCAGCCAGGTCTTCCGTGCGCGCCAAGCCCGGCGTAGAGTGGAGCACGAGGCAGGTTCTCCTCATATTGCGGGTCCTTCGGGACGGCCCTCGGGCACTCATACACGTTCTGCCTCCTCGACGGAGAAACACGTGTGTTGAGAGGCCCGCCATGTTCCGCTTCATCTGGACGCTCAGCGTCCATACCCGCAACTTCCTCCACCGCTACATGCCGAGCAACCGGCTGCTCGCTGTCATCCGCACGCGTCGCGGTCTCAAGTGGGGGCTCCCTGCCATGCTCGTTGCCGCCTCGTACCTCCTGGTCGCAACCATCTGCTCCAGCTTCGTCGCCGACGGCGGCCCCGGCTGGCTTCACCTGATCGTGCTGTGGGGGTGCTGGAACGCGTTGAAGTTCATCCTCATGGGGCCGATCAGCGTCGTACTGCTCGCCCGTGTGCGTATCCGTCAAGCGATGATCCGGCGCGACCAGCGGCGCGAAGCGCGTGCCGAAGAGCGATGCTCGCGTGAGGCTCCGCGCCGACCTTCAAGCCGACCTCTACCAGCGTCAGCCCGCTGTCGTAGAGGTCGGCTGCTTCGTGAATGCGGGAAGGGTCGAATCGTCCACGGCGGATCGGGACCTTCCGCCGCGTCAGATGCTCCGCGACCGTCCGGCGGTGGATGCTGAACAGCGAGGCCAGCTCAACGAGCGTCGCGCCGTCGCGGTACCTCGCCACCAGCTCGTCGACTTGCTCGGCCCGAAGGAGGGTTTGAGCCATCCCAAGTGAACGCACCATCCGACCCCTGGAGTCCACCATGGAGGGGCGAGACGAGCGTCGGTCCTGCTTGTAGAACCCGCGCGACCTGCGCAAAGACAGGGTCTTCAGGTGTGGGCAGGGGTTCTCAAACTCTCTACGGAGGTCCACAAGAAGAAAAGCGGCCCCGCGTCTGGTGAAAACCTGCACGGGGCCGCTTCGTGCACACACCCCCCGCTGAGTGCTTGCGACTCTACTCGGCTACCGCTTGCGCCTGTGCTCGGCTAGCGCCTGCCCCTATGCTCAGTTAGCGTTTGCGCCTGCAGGCAGCTGAGCGCCGTGCATACTGAGCCCATGACTGCCGAGCCGATCCGACGCCGCCTCCTCGCCCTCGCCGATGAGGGCAACGCAAGATTCGCCGCATCCCTGATCCCCGGACTAGAACCGACTCGGATCCTCGGATGTCGCAACCCCGCGCTGCGCGCCCTCGCGAAAGAACTTCGCAAGACCGAGCCCGGAGCCGTCGAAGCTTTTCTTGCCGAGCTTCCACACGAGCTCCATGACGAGGACATACTCCACGCCTTCCTTCTCGGACTGGAGACAAAACCGGATCTTGCCTTCGAGAAAACGCAGTTCTTCCTCCCACACGTGAAGAATTGGGCGGTGTGTGACGCTCTATCTCCGAAAGGATTCACCAAAGACCTCGGAAGGCTCGAGCTCGAAGCCAAACGCTGGCTTGTATCCGAACACACTTATACGCGCCGCTTCGGAATCTGCATGCACATGACGCATTTCCTCGGGGAGGCGTTTCGTCCCGAGTTCCTCGCGCTCATCGGCTCACTCGACTCTGAGGAGTACTACGTCCACATGGCGCAGGGCTGGTATTTTGCGACCGCTCTCGCCAAGCAACCCGAGGCGGCCCTGCCCTGGCTGGTGGAGAATCGCCTGCCCACTCCCGTTCGCCGTAAGGCCATCCAAAAGTCGATTGAGTCCTTCCGTGTGCCTGATGAGACGAAGACAGTGCTGCGTCGGGTGCGCGAGAGCCTTCCGCGCAACGGGGGAGAGGCCAAAGGCTCACGACAAGCGTGAAGCCGCTCGCTCGTCGAGTTCCCCGCCGTGGGGGAGGGGCCTGAACTTCGTGGTGAGCGTGAGGTCACTCCGGGGAGGAGCGGGAAGCAAGTGAAGCTGAGCGGCAAAGGGCTTTGAGCCGCTGAGGCCTCGGCTTTTTGTATTGAGTGACCCTGATTGTGATTTCGGCGTAGTTGGGTGGGGGTGTGGGGTGTCGAGATCATGTTTGGGGTTGTGGTGGAGGGGGTTTTGGGGTGTGCGGGGACCCTGATTGTGATTTCGGTGCAGTCGAGCGAGGGCGTAGGGCGCCGAGCTCATGTGTTGGGTTGTGGAGCGCGGGCTGGCATTATCGAAGACCCCCGTGAGCCACCTCTGTTCGCAACTTGAAGCCTCGCCCGATAGTCTTAACCTGCCCCAATAGCTCAGTCGGTCAGAGCAGCGGACTCATAATCCGTCGGTCGTCGGTTCAAGCCCGACTTGGGGCACTGATCCGCTCACTAGGCTTCCCCGCCGCTCACTATGCTTCCCCGAGGGGGTGCCGCTTCTCTCAGGCAAGGCTCTGCGATCCTGTGACAATCACAAGGCGATGCCGCAAGATGCCGCTTTTCGCAGGCAATGCCAGCGCTTATGGGCAAGCGCCTTGCCAGCTCCCATGGGCAATCGGCTCGCCATCTCCGGGGGCTATCGCTTCAGTTCCAGGCTTGGAGTTCGTCTTGCCACAGCGGGCGCTCGCCATCTCCGGAGGCTATCGCTTCAGTTCCAGGGGCTATTGCTTCACTCTCGACGGGGACACCCCAAAACCGCCAAGAGGCGAACGAAATTCGAGCAGTATACCGTCGCCTTTGCGTGAATCCGCACACAAAGGCCCAGGCGTGTTGAACCACCGAGCCAATGAGCCTAGCATGACTATTTGCGCCTTATTGTGCCCGAGGTGAACCGTACCCACCCGCTGGAAAGGCGCTGAGCGGGTCCGGACGGTGTCAGATAATGGGCGAAGGCGTGCGCGCGCACAGGAAAAGCAGGGAAGGATCCCCTTTGGCTGCCAGTAGCACTGCCAACCAGCCCAGGAACCGCATCTCATTCGCGAAGCTCCGCGAACCCCTCCAGGCCCCGAACCTCCTCGGCCTGCAGGTTGAGAGCTTCGATTGGCTGCTGGGTAATGACGCGTGGAAAGCGCGCGTCGAAGCCGCGAAAGCGGAAGGCCGCACCGACGTCCCCGACGTTTCCGGTCTTGAAGAGATCTTCGAAGAGATCTCGCCGATTGAGGACCTGGCTCAGACTATGTCCCTTTCGTTCCGCGATCACCGCCTCGAACGACCGAACTACTCGGTCGAAGAAGCGAAGACCAAGGATTACACCTACTCGGCCCCGATGTACGTGACCGCCGAGTTCATGAACTACGAGACCGGTGAGATTAAGGGCCAGACCGTGTTCATGGGCGACTTCCCGCTCATGACCCCGCGCGGCACCTTCATCATCAACGGCACCGAACGAGTCGTCGTCTCCCAGCTCGTTCGTTCCCCCGGCGTGTACTTCGAGAAGCTCTCGGACCGCACCACGGACAAGGAGACCTTCGGCGCGAAGGTCATCCCCTCGCGAGGCGCGTGGCTCGAGTTCGAGATCGACAAGCGCGACGCGGTGGGCGTGCGCATCGACCGCAAGCGCAAGCAGCCCGTCACCCACTTCCTCAAGGCGATCGGCCTGACCGAGGCGGAGATCCGCGAGAAGTTCGCCGACTACCCGGTCCTGCTCGAAACCCTCGAGAAGGACACGGTCCACACGCAGGAGGAAGCTCTCCTCGACGTGTACCGCAAGCTCCGCCCCGGCGAGCCCGCGAACGTCGATTCCGCGCAGACCCTGCTCAACAACTTCTACTTCGACGACAAGCGCTACGACCTCGCGAAGGTCGGTCGTTACAAGATCAATAAGAAGCTCGCGGTTGACGCGGATCCGAAGGCCTCGACCCTGTCGATCGAGGATGTTGTCGCCACCGTGAAGTATCTGCTCGCCCTCCACAAGGGTGAGAAGACTTTCGCTGGTTTCCGCAATGGAGAGCCCATTGAGGTTCGCGTCGAGTCCGACGACATCGACCACTTCGGCAATCGCCGTATCCGCGCGGTGGGCGAACTCATCCAGGCGCAGGTTCGCAACGGCCTGGCCCGCATGGAACGCACCGTCCGTGAGCGCATGACGACCCAAGAGCGCGATTCGATCACGCCTCAGACGCTGATCAACATCCGTCCCGTCGTCGCCGCGATCAAGGAGTTCTTCGGAACCTCCCAGCTGTCGCAGTTCATGGATCAGAACAACCCGCTCGCGGGCCTGACCCACAAGCGCCGCCT